>OBOH01000001.1_pt1 | contig 61248 bp, 87 predicted proteins | sample 1535091 | NCBI WGS metagenome assembly OBOH01 (sample SAMEA3275610, study PRJEB22092) | marine metagenome | biome: ENVO:00000447; feature: ENVO:00002042; material: ENVO:00002010 | collected 2014-06-19T13:00:00+00 | depth 0.1 m
CGCGTTCGTTCCGAATAATATCGCTGATCAGTTTTTCAGTTCCGTTTATCCTACTATATCATCAGGTAAGTCAACAAAAGTTATTATCATCTCTACTCCTCACGGGATGAATATGTACTACAAGCTCTGGCACGATGCAGAGCGTGGTACGAACGAATATATTCCTACAGAAGTCCACTGGTCTGAGGTACCAGGAAGAGATGAGGAGTGGAAAGCGCAAACTATCCGCAACACGTCCGAACAGCAGTTCCGTGTTGAGTTTGAATGCGAGTTCCTTGGATCGGTTGATACACTGATCTCCCCAAGCAAGTTGCGCGTGATGGCATATGATGATCCAATCACACGAAGTAATGGATTGGACATATATGAAGAACCAAAGAAAGATCATAATTACACAATGACTGTGGACGTAGCACGTGGAATCAATGGAGATTATAGTGCGTTCACTTTATTTGATACAACCACTGTACCATATAGGTTGATTGGTAAGTATCGAAATAACGAAATCAAACCACTTCTTTTCCCTGACGTTATTGTACAAACTGCCAAAGCATATAATCACGCTTATATTTTGGTAGAAGTAAATGACATCGGTGGTCAAGTTGCAGACATCATACAATATGATCTTGAATATGACAACCTTTTGATGGCAGCAATGCGTGGGCGTGCTGGACAGGTAGTTGGTCAGGGATTCTCTGGGGGCAAAGTCCAGATGGGTGTCAAGATGTCTAGTGCGGTCAAAAAGGTCGGTTGTTCAAACTTAAAACAACTTCTTGAGGGTGATAAATTAGTTATCACTGACTATGATATTATTTCGGAACTAACCACATTCATCCAGAAAGGGCAGTCCTGGCAGGCAGAAGAGGGTTGTAACGACGACTTGGCAATGTGTCTGGTGATGTTCTCTTGGCTTGCCGTACAAGACTATTTCAAGGAACTTCACGATAATGACATCCGAGCAAGGATGTATGAAGAACAGCGTGAAGCGATCGAAGCAGATATGGCACCGTTCGGATTTATGGATGATGGTCTACAGGATACATCGTTTGTAGATACTGATGGTGATGTGTGGCACGTTGATGAATATGGTGACCGTGCATTTATGTGGGAGTATAGGTAATGGACTTTGACCAGCAGATTGAACTTGAACATCTGCTGTTTGTTGACAGGCAATGTCGCAAGTGTTTGAGAACTATGAGTCTATTAGATAACTTCTATAAGACTAGAAAGGATAGGGGAAATAATGTGTCTGCATATTCTTATGAGTGTAAGCAATGCACTATTAAAAGAATATCCAAGAATAGAAAAAAGTATAGCAAACGGTTTGGGAATGACTACCCAGATTGGTAATTTGTTCACGTTCTGCTTCCCCAGTAGAACACTTACAAATTCTAAATATTAGTAGAAAGATTGAAGAATTTTCAGGAGATTAAGCAATGGCATCTACCCAACTTTCGCCAGGGGTCGTTGTTCTTGAAAAGGATCTGACTACAGTTGCAAACGCAACTCTTGATAATGTCGCGGTGATCGTCGGTTCTTTTGAGAAAGGTCCAGTCAACCAGATTGTTGACATCACTAGCGAGAAGGAGCTTCTCGCAGTGTTTGGTCGCCCTAACGATTACAACTACGAGTATTGGTTCTCGGCTGCACAATTCCTTCTGTACGGTGGTACATTGAAGGTTATCCGTGCAACCAGTTCTTCCCTAAAGAACGCTATCGATACAGCACAAACAACTGTCACAACCTTCTCTGGTTCTGACACCACTCTGACTGTACTTTCTGCTGCAGACATTGCGGTTAACGATTACCTGCAGATCGACGCTGAGATTCTGAGAGTCACCGCAATTGTTGGTAACGACCTCACAGTTCAGCGTGGTCAACTGGCAACAGCAGCAACCTCTCACTCTGCTGGTTCTGCAGTCACCCTGATTGAGGATGCTGGTACTAGCACCACAATGAATCACGGCGGTACTCTTGCTGCTGGTGATACTCTCCTGACTGTGACTTCTGTCGCAACCCTGGGTGTGACACTGAATGATTACATCAAGATTTCTGATGAAATTCTGCGTGTTACCTCTATCGCTGGTAACGACCTGACTGTTGAGCGTGGTGTTCTTGGAACAACCGCTGCTGCTCAAACTGATGGTCAGACTGTCGATAAAATGGTGGTGACTGTTTCCAAGACCAACATCAACGAAACAACTGCAACTGGTGTTAGTGCTCCTATCATCAAGTCTCTTGAAGAGTACGAAGCAAGCGTTGAGTCTGCATCTAACTCCTGGAAGTGGGGTGCTCGCAACCCTGGCATCTATGGCAACTCCCTGCGTGTTGTTGTAACTGATGCAGGTGCTGATCAGATCCTGTCTTTGGCACAACCTTCCACTGCTGAGTGGGAATTTGCAAGTTCAACACAGGTGACCTACAGCGCAGCAAACGCTACCGCACACATCTATCGCTACACCGTTGTTGCAACTCTTGATTCTGCATCTGTGGTTGGTGATTTCCAAACTGCAGAATACTGGAGAGCAGAGACCACCGCTGGTGTGTCTATCCCTGTTCAAGGTCAAGTGGTTGCTTATGATCCCATCAGCCGTAAGATCGAGATCGACTTTAACTACACTCTGTCCTCCGACGTTCTGAGTGTTGGTGATGTGATCGCTCTGTGGAGTGCAGAAACTGGTGGAGCTAGAACTGGCGACAAGGCAACGGTTTCTAGTATCGACCGTCAACTGCACGTCGTGACTGCATCGGGTGCTGAAAAGTATGCTGCTAACTACACACTGTCTGATGACAATGCTGGTGGCAATCCCAACATCAACGTGTCTTCCGTCCGCTCCGAGTATGACGAGCGTTATTTTGGTGGCGGTCAGCGTTGGGCATCTGTTGCACCCCGTCCTGGTACATCTCCTTGGGTTGATGATCGTGGTGGTAAGAACGACCAGATGCACATCCTCGTTCTCGATGGCGACGGAAAACTGACTGGTACTCCTGGTTCTGTCCTTGAGAAGTTCCTGTTCGTTTCCAAGGCATCTGATGCACGTGGTACTCAAGGTGAGACCGTGTACTATAAGGATGTCATTAAGAACGATTCTTCCTATCTGTTCTGGGGTTCTCACGAAACTGGTGCAATCTACGATGTTGATGGTGCCGCATCTGGTCTGTGGGGTTCCTCTGGTGTGTCTCGTTCCTTCGACTTGATCCAGCAGGATACTGCAATCAAGAACAATGAGACCAACCTTGCTCGCGAAATCATTGGTACAACTAATGGTTCCACCGCTTTCTATCACCTGCAAGGTGGTACAGACGGTTACACCCTGGCACGCTCCGAGATTCTCGGCGGTTATGACCTGGTGGCAGATAAGGAAACCATTGATGTTGATTACATCCTGATGGGTCCTGGTATGGCAGACACTAGCGATACCGTCGCTAAGGCACAAAAAATCATTGACATTGCGGCAACCCGCCAAGATTGTTTGGCATTCATCTCTCCGAACCGTAACGATGTTATCGGTCAGAGCGATGTTAACGTTATCGTGAACCGTACGGTTGACTTCTTCAACCAACTGAGCAGCACTTCTTATGCTGTGTTCGATAACAACTACAAGTACATCTATGATAAGTATAACGACAAGTATCGTTATATCGCTTGTAACGCTGATGTTGCAGGTCTGACTCTGAGCACCACTCTTAACTCTGAGGCTTGGTACTCTCCCGCTGGTTTCAACAGAGGTCAACTGCGTAACGCGATCAAACTCGCTTACTCTCCTCTGAAGGATCACCGCGATCGTCTGTATGCAGCACGCATCAACCCTGTGGTTGCATTCCCTGGTCAGGGCATTGTCCTGTTCGGTGATAAGACTGCACTCGCTTACCAGTCTGCTTTCGACCGTATCAACGTTCGTCGCCTGTTCCTGGTTCTCGAAGATGCAATCAGCAACGCTGCTAAGACTCAACTTTTTGAACTGAATGACGAGTTCACTCGCGCATCGTTCAAGAATATCGTTGAACCCTTCCTGCGTTCTGTCCAGTCCCGTCGTGGAATCGTGGACTTCCTGGTTGTTTGCGACAGCAGCAACAACCCGCCCGAGGCAATTGACCGTGGTGAGTTCTTCGCTGAGATCTTTGTGAAGCCCACCCGCTCGATTAACTATGTGACTCTGACATTCACTGCTACTAGAACTGGTTCTAGTTTCGCTGAAGTCACCAACTGATCTCAAGAGAATTAACTAACGGAGAAAAACAATGGCAGAACAACAACCAGGACAGGTGGAGCAGAGCTCGGTAAGAGCTCCAATCTTCACCTTCCGCGATCAAGTTAGAGACTTTGCCCGTCCTAACCTTTTCCAAGTCGAAATCTATGCTCCCCCGATCCTTCAGGACGGGGTGAGCCCCCAATCTGGTGGCGTGGTCGGTTCTAGTTCCGACGCTTCTGAGAATGCTTCTGGCGCTTCCCAACTGAATGCATCTGAAGCATCTGCTTTCGGCACCTTCCTCGTTAAGGCAGCAAACATTCCCGCTTCTACAGTGGGTGTGGTTGAAGTGCCTTATCGTGGTCGTATGCTGAAGGTTGCTGGTGATCGCACATTTGAACCTTGGACAGTGACCGTGCTGAACGATCAGTCCTTCAAGTTCCGTGCTTTCTTTGAGTCCTGGTCCACAAACATCCAGGCTCTGCAGCAGAACTATCAGAACTCCAATACCATCGCTGACTATCAAGCAATGGCAAAGGTTCGCCAGATGGATCGCAAGGGAAACATCATCCGTACCTACAAGTTTGAAGGTATTTGGCCCAGCAACATCAGCGCAATTGATCTTGATTGGGGTAACAATGATACTCCCGAAGAGTACACAGTTGAGTTCCAAGTTCAATACTGGACATACGACACTGACATCAATACTGGAAACGCTGGTTGAGATCTTTCATAAATAGATCTGATAAAGCATCCTGACAGTCAATGTCTCAACTATTTGGTTATTCTCTTGAACGTGCCAAGAAGGGTCAGAATCCTGGCCCTTCTTTCGTGCGTAAAGAATCTGATGATGCAGCAACTCCGATTGCTGGTGGCGGTTTCTTTGGAACCGCTATTGATTTAGATGGTTCATATAAAGACGAACAAGATCTTATTCGTCGATACCGCGAAATGTCGATTCACCCAGAGTGTGATCGCGCTATCGATGATGTTGTAAACGAAGCAATTGCTGGAGAACTTGATGATACTCCAGTGGACATTGAATTGTCCAACTTGCAAGTAAGTAATAACATTAAGAAGAAAATTCGCGAAGAATTTGATAATGTTCTTCGTCTTCTTGATTTCGATAAAAAAGCGTACGATATTTTCCGTCGTTGGTATATTGATGGTAAATTGTATTACCACAAAGTAATCGATACCAAGAACCCAAGAAAAGGTATTACTGAACTTCGTTATATTGACCCGCGAAAGATTCGCAAAGTCATCGAGCTTGAAAGACCAAAGGACAAAACATTCATCGATCCTCGTTCGATGGAATCCAATCTTGCTCCCAAGTCTGCAGAATATTACATTTATAACCCGAAAGGACTGCGAGCAGCAGAAACTGCAGGTATCAAAGTAGCACCTGATGCAATTGCCTTCTGCCACTCTGGTCTGAAGGATATGAATAAGAATGTGATTATGTCACATTTGCACAAGGCTATCAAAGCACTCAATCAACTGAGAATGATTGAAGATAGTCTTGTGATCTATCGTCTCTCTCGTGCACCCGAGCGTCGTATTTTCTACATTGATGTGGGTAATCTGCCGAAGCAAAAGGCAGAACAATATCTGCGCGAAGTGATGTCTCGCTATAGAAATAAACTGGTGTACAACGCAGACACTGGCGAGATTCGTGATGACCGCAAGTTTATGTCAATGCTGGAAGACTTCTGGCTTCCTCGCCGTGAAGGTGGTCGTGGTACAGAAATCACTACTCTCCCTGGCGGGCAAAATCTGGGCGAACTGGAAGACGTTAAGTATTTCCAGAAAAAACTGTATCGCGCACTGAATGTTCCCGAGTCACGTCTGGAATCCGAATCCACATTCAACCTGGGACGTGCTGCTGAGATCACACGCGATGAAATCAAATTCCAGAAGTTTGTCACTCGCCTCCGCAAAAAATTCTCCGAACTGTTTCACGATCTTCTGAAAACTCAGTTGATCCTTAAAGGCGTCATCTCTATTGAAGAGTGGGATGAGATGTCTGAACATATTCAGTATGACTTCATCGCAGATAACTACTTTGCGGAACTGAAAGAGAAAGAGATTATGACGGAACGTCTAAATCTTCTCGCCACAATGGATCCCTTTGCTGGTAAGTATTTCTCTCTTGATTATCTGCGTCGTCAGATTCTCAAGCAAACTGACGCTGAGATCACAGAAATCGATAAGCAAATCGAGAAAGAAATTTCTGATGGTAAGTTGATGGATCCTGCATCCATCGACCCCGCTACAGGTATGCCTCTTGAAGATCCTGCTGCAATGGGAGAAGTTCCAGTGGAAGAAACAACTGGTCCTCAAGGAATTGAATCCATTCCTCCTGGTGACTATAAACGCGGAGAATTCTAAATAATAATGTATTGAGGTACTAAAATTATGCCCAGTGTGGATGCTATGAATATCGTTAATAAGATTTTTTCAGGATCGAAGGATCTTAGTAGCGAAGTTGATGTTGCAATGAAAACTGCTTCTGCCGATGCTCTCGAAGCAAGAAAGAAGGAGATCGCTGCAAATTGGATGAACCCAGAACCTACGGAAGAAACCGATGAAACTGATTACGGAAACGATTGAAGACGTACAGATTCTTACCGAAGAAAAGAACGGTAAGAAGAATCTGTATATTGAAGGAACCTTCCTGCAAGGTGAAATCAAAAATAGAAATGGTCGTATGTACCCAATCGCCACTCTTGCAAGAGAGGTGGAGAAGTACAACGAAAGTTTCATCAAGTCTGGTCGTGCACTTGGCGAACTGGGTCATCCCGATGGTCCCACTGTGAACCTCGATCGCGTTTCTCACTTAATCACATCCCTGGTTCAAGAGGGAAACAACTTCCGTGGTAAAGCACGGATTCTTGATACACCTATGGGCAACATTGCTCGCAGTCTTCTTGACGAAGGTGTGAAACTTGGTGTTTCTTCTCGTGGCATTGGTTCACTGAGAGAGGCACGCGACGGTGCAAAGATCGTTGCTGATGACTTTATGCTCGCTACTGCTGCTGACATTGTGGCAGATCCTTCCGCGCCTGACGCTTTTGTCAATGGCATTATGGAAGGTCGTGAGTGGGTATGGAACAACGGCATCATTAAAGAGTCAGAGGTTGCCAACATTAAGCGTACCCTCGATCTCGCACCCAATCCCAAAGTTCTTGAAGAGGCAAAACTTTCCGCGTTTTCCCAATTCCTGAGAACTTTGTGAATTATAAATATTTCTAAGAATAGCAAAGACTACTAAGGAGACAACCAATGTCGCAAGAAAATGAAGTGATGGTTTCCGAAGAACAACAAGAAGTCACCGAAGCAAAGTTCGACGGTGCCGTTGCTGACGGTTCTTCGCTGGGTTCTGTCGAAGATCTGGGTGGTCCTACTCCCCAGAACAGCAAACCTGATGACGAGAGCAACAAACTGAAAGCTCCCGCTCAAACACAGGCTGCTGCTCCTAAGACTAAGCCCTCCGATGCATCTGCCAAGACAGAAAGCGCAGAAGCAGATGGTGATCTGATTGAGATCGATATGTCTGCAGATGTTGCTGCTCTGACCGAAGGTGAAGACCTGAGCGAAGAGTTCAAGCAAAAAGCAGCAACAATCTTTGAGGCAGCAGTCGTCTCTCGTCTCAATGAGGAAGTGGCACGTATTCACGACGAATATGCCGCTACCCTTGCTGAGGAAGTGGAATCTGTTAAGACCGAACTCGCTGAAAAGGTCGATGAGTATCTGACCTATGCAGTTGGCGAGTGGATGGGCAAGAACGAACTGGCAGTTGAAATCGGTCTGAAAGCCGAGATTGCCGAGTCTGTTGTTGCAGGTCTCAAAAAAGTTTTCGTCGAGAACCACATTGAGGTTCCCGAAGAGAAAACCGACATCATCTCTGAGATGGTGGAGGAACTTGATTCGATGGAAGCAAAACTCAACGAGCAAATTGAAAAGAACGTCGCTCTGACCCAATCGGTCGCAGCATACGTTAAGAATGGGATCGTGAAAGAAATCTCTGAAGGTCTGGCAGCAACCGAAAAGGAAAAGCTTGCTGGTCTGGCAGAGGGTGTTGAGTTTGAAGATGAAGAGTCTTTCCGCAGCAAGATTGAGACTCTGAAGGAGTCGTATTTCTCTAGCAAGCCCCAGGCAGCAGCAGAAACGATTGCTGAGGATGTCCAACCCGTTGTGGATACAGAAATGACGGATTCGATGTCTCGTTACGTCGATGCACTCCGTCGCTGGACTAAGTGAATTAGTCATTATTAAAACCATTTTTCAATAACCAAAAGAGGTAAAAAGCAAATGTTCAAGTCCGAGCATCTGCAGGAAAAGTGGGCACCCGTTCTTAATTGCGAGGGTCTTGATTCCATCAAGGACAGCTATAAGAAAGCGGTGACCGCAGTCCTGCTCGAAAACCAAGAATCCTTCCTCCGTGAGGAAGCAGGCATCCTTAATGAGGCTGCCCCCACAATGTCCGCTGGTACAGGCGGTTTCAGCAACGCAAGCACCGCTACTGGTCCTGTTGCTGGTTTCGACCCTGTTCTGATCAGCCTGATCCGCCGTTCGATGCCTAAGCTGATTGCTTATGACATCGCTGGTGTTCAGCCGATGACTGGTCCTACTGGTCTGATCTTCGCAATGCGCTCCCGCTATGGTACCAACCGTACCGCTGGCACCGAGGCATTCTTCAACGAAGCAGATACCGAGTTCTCTGCAGAGAACGCAGCAAGCGACCTGGGTCGTACCGCTCAGTCTGGTTCTAACCCTGGTCTGCTGAACGACGGTGGCACCTACAATACCTCCGATGGTATGCCCACCGCCGAGGCTGAAGCTCTGGGTGATGCAGCGGGTAACGCTTTCGCTGAAATGAACTTCAGCATCGAGAAAGTGACCGTTACTGCTAAGAGCCGTGCTCTGAAGGCAGAATACTCTCTGGAACTGGCACAAGACCTTAAGGCAGTGCACGGTCTGGACGCTGAGTCCGAGCTGGCAAACATCCTCTCCACAGAGGTGCTGGCTGAGATCAACCGCGAGGTTGTTCGTACTGTGTACAAGATTGCACGTCCTGGTGCTCAGAACAACACCGCAACTGCTGGTATCTTCGACCTCGATGTCGATTCCAACGGTCGCTGGTCTGTTGAGAAGTTCAAGGGTCTGCTCTTCCAGATCGAGCGTGATATGAACGCTATCGGTCACGAGACTCGTCGTGGCAAGGGTAACATCCTGATCTGTTCTGCTGACGTTGCTTCGGCACTGTCTATGGCAGGCGTTCTGGACTACACCCCCGCACTGGCTGGCAACAGCGGTCTGCTGCCCGATGACAACTCCAGCACCCTGGCTGGTACACTCAACGGTCGCATCAAGGTCTACGTCGATCCCTATTCTGCTAACGTTTCTGACCGTCACTTCTATGTGGCTGGTTACAAGGGTGGCAGCGCATACGACGCAGGTCTGTTCTATTGCCCCTACGTGCCCCTGCAGATGGTTCGTGCCGTCGGTCAGGACACCTTCCAGCCGAAGATCGGCTTCAAGACCCGCTACGGTCTGGTTGCTAACCCCTTCGCAGAAGGCACCTCCCAGGGCAGCGGTGCTCTTACCGCCAACGCTAACCGCTACTATCGTCGCGTGCTCGTTGACAACCTTATGTGATCCATTGGTCATATACCCAACACACGAGGACCCCTTCGGGGGTCCTTTTTTTATAGATACTGGTAAACTGTAATTACAAATGCCGAGAAACAACGTGAAGAAAAGTGAATTGGAAGTGCGTCTTTTGAAAATGAAGAACGAACTCTACAACGGTTCTTGGTCTGCAAAAGGTGCTGAGTGGCACGACGGAGCACACACAATGCTAAATCGTATGTTGGAGATGTTGCAGGAATATCGCGACTAAATACTAACGAACGAAGCCACCAATATAGCAAATGTCTTTCGCTTCTCAAATCAGCAACAGGAACTTTTTAAGTCCAGGTGGCTTTCGTTTTACCTTAGCAAAGTATCCCAAGGTGGCATATTTTGCACAGATGGCAAACATCCCAGGTATTTCTCTCGGTCTTGTCGAACAAGCAACTCCGTTTAGACCAGCGTACATCGATGGTGGATTGGAGTATTCAAGATTCAATCTTCAATTTATTGTTGACGAAGATCTTGAAAACTATCTAATCATCCACAACTGGATGCGTGCACTTGGAGTTCCCGATAATTATGCTGAGCGTGATGCATTTGAAACCGCAAATTATATCAAAGGTTCGGGTGCACCACAGGTATTTGCCGATGGTACTTTGACAATTTTGAATTCAAATTTTCAACCATCATATAACGTCGTATTCAAAGATCTAAAACCCATCGATCTTGGCACATTAGATTTTGATGGAACACTTACAGATCAAGAATATTTCCAAGCAGTTGTAACTTTTGATTATCTATCCTACGAGATCCAAAGTCTTGAAGGAAAACGTCTGACTAATCTTTCGTAATTTATGGCACTACTTGATGATTTGCAAGAGTCCTGGTCAAAGGACTGTGATTTTAATGAGGCAAATTTGGGAGAGGAATCTCTACTAATCCCAAGATTGCATCAAAAGTATTTTGTGCAATACAACAAATATAAACTGATCCTTGAGGAAGAGAAACTAAAACTCAAGACAGTTTGGAGAAATAAGTGGTTGTGGTACAACGGTAAAGCAGTTGATGATAATGGTGCTGCCTTTGATCTCAAGATCTTAAAGGGCGATATTAACACGTTCCTAGAAAGTGATGAGGATATTCAAAAACAGCAATTGCGAATTGCGTACTTTGAAACTTGCATAAATTATATTGAGAACATTCTCAAAATGATTAACAATCGTGGATTCCAAGTGAAGAATGCGATTGATGCAAAGCGATTTGAATTTCCTATTTGATGACTATCATCGAGAAAAAGAACGAAGTTTTTCTCCGCATTCGGACCGAACTTCACATCCATCAAGAACTTGCAGAATACTTCAGTTTTGAAGTTCCCGAAGCAAAGTTCCTACAGAAACAACGTCGCTACAAAAGGTGGGATGGGAGAATTCGTTTGTATTCTCCTGGCACTGGTGAACTTCACGTTGGGTTATTTCATTACCTGACGGAGTGGTTGCAACAAAACAATTACGACTATACGGTAGAAGATAGTAAGTATTATGGAACACCAGGAGAAGAAGATGTTGGCGTATCACCTGAGGCAGTTGCAGGTTTTGTTAGATCTTTGGGTGTGCCTTTCAAGGCAAGAGATTACCAACTCCAATCAATTTATCGAGCACTTAGGCATCACCGTAGATTATTACTATCACCCACTGGGTCTGGGAAATCATTCATAATTTATTGTCTTGTTCGTTGGCATTTACAACGCAACAGAGAAATTTTAATTGTTGTACCAACAACATCTCTGGTTGAACAACTCTATAAGGACTTTGAAGATTATGGATGGAACGCAAGACATCACGTCGGGAAAATCTATGGAGGTCAAGACCGTTATATCAAATCTCCTGTCGTCATATCTACGTGGCAATCTATCTATAAGGAACCTAAAAATTATTTTAATCGGTTTGATGTTGTCATTGGCGATGAAGCGCACCTCTTCAAAGCAAAGTCACTAACTTCAATTATGGACAAGTGCCACGATGCGAAGTATCGGATTGGATTGACTGGCACATTGGATGGAATGCAGTCTCACCAGTTACAACTGGAAGGAGTTTTTGGCACTGTGAATCGTTCCATCCGTACAAAAGATTTACAAGAAAATGGTCAGTTGTCTGACTTGAAGATAAACATTCTGGTATGTAAGCATCCGTACATTGGGTTTGAAACGTATCACGATGAAATGAACTATATCATCTCTCACGAGAAACGCAACAAAATCATTACTGGTCTTGCTCGTGATCTAAATGGTAACACTCTAATTCTATTCAACTACGTTGAAAAACACGGAGAGCCTCTTTGGGAGATGCTAAATAGTCGTGGGGAAGGAAAGCAAGTCTTCTTCGTTCACGGTGGTATACCTACTCAAGAACGGGAAGAGATACGAAGAATATGTGAGTCATCTAACAATTCAATTATTCTTGCCTCTTACGGCACTTTCTCAACTGGTATCAACATCAAAAATCTACACAACGTTATATTTGCTTCCCCATCTAAATCACGTGTACGAAATCTACAATCTATAGGTAGAGCACTTAGGTTGCACGATTCCAAATCTCGGGCAACTCTCTATGATTTCGCTGATGACATCAGTAATGGTCGTAATCGTAATGCAACTTTGAACCATTTAATTGAACGTATTCGCATCTACAAAGATGAGAAATTTGATTATTCTGTCACTGAGATCAAACTCGGAGGAAACTAAGGTATGTCCCTAAGTTATGTGAGACCAGACGATGAATTCTTTGGTTGCATCAAATTAACGAACGGTGAAGAAATTCTTGCTCGTTGCATTGTTGCTGAAGAATCTGAAGATGTTCGTATTGTGTTTGTGCAAGACCCTGCAAAAGTACACGCAACAGAAACTATGCAGGGAGACAAACGCGCAGTTGCTGTGGGACTAAAAAAGTGGATGGTGTTTTCTGATGAAGAATTTTACATCATCCCTGAAGAAAAAGTTTTAACGATCGCTCCGATGTCAACGGAGGCGATTGCTATGTACAAAATATTCTGTAAGACAGAATTGGATTCTGATTATGATCTGAACGCTGACCGTGGTGCAGATCTAAATGAATCTATGGGGTATCTGGGGAAAGTAGATGACACCAGACAGAAATTAGAAGATATATTTAAGCTAGATACTTAGAAGTATCAGATCAACCCTTACAGTGTTGATTATAATTAGTTATTAGCATCGTGTCAAGCTCTTGACTATTTGTGTTGATTCTGATATACTTTTGTGATGAATAGGTCGAACTATGGTACTGTTAATGGAACGTAAGAAAAACCAACATTACGTTGACAATCAGAAGTTCTTGGCAGCGATAGTTGACTATCGTGACAGAGTGGAGATTGCAAAAATAAAAGGTAGACCGAAACCTCGTATTGATGAATACATCGGTGACTGCTTTTTGAAAATTGCAACACACTTGTCATATAGACCAAACTTCATCAACTATATGTACAAGGAAGATATGATCTCCGATGGTGTGGAGAACTGTGTTCAGTACATTGATAACTTCAATCCTGAGAAGTCGAAGAATCCATTCGCTTACTTTACTCAGATTGTTTACTATGCTTTTCTAAGACGCATCGCTAAAGAGAAACGCCAGATGGACATCAAAGATAAAATCATTGAGAAGTCTGGTTTTGATCAAGTCTTTCACAGTGATGACAGTTCAAATGATTCGGTGTATAATGGAATCAAATCTCGTATCGAGATGAACAATCGTTATTGACTTATGAAAGAGCATCCAGAAATTGCAGAAGTTGAATGGATTGACGACTGCTTTAGGGTTTATAAAACCGAATATGGACTCTGGCATAGTGCTAAGAAAGATGGAACTGAACTTGTGACTGCCCTTACAGATGATGTGTGCATTCATATGACTCGGTTTTATCTTAAAGGTCTCCAAGAAGGATGGGGAGAAAGTCGGGTTCTTAATGATGGTATTGTCGGAGGTAAACTATGAAACACACTCACATTGACAAAAATGGAAATACTTGGGAATGGGAAGTTACAAATGAGACTGAAGCAGCACTTAAGAAACTTCAGAACTCTATTCGGGAAAACCTCCTCAAGCGACCAAATGAACCCAAGTGAAAAGAAGATCCTTGCAGAAATGCAGATCAACAATCTCAAGCAACTTCTTAATGCAGATGCTTTCCATCAGGTTATTGTTCACTCCAATGGAAAACGTCAAAATCGTTATGTGATCACCTATGAAGATTCTACTGATAACTGATCAACACTTTGGTGTCAGAAATGACAACCAAGTCTTTATCGAAAAGTATCGTCAGTTCTATCAGAATTCTGTAATTCCTTTCATCAGGAAGAACAACATTAAACACGTCTTCTGTTTGGGAGATACTTTTGATAAACGAAAAAGTATTAACTTTCTCAGTTTAGAATCTGCAAAGGATATGTGGTTCAAGCCATTGGAGGATATGGGAGTTAGTCTCTATATGCTTCTTGGCAACCACGACATTTATTATAAGAACACTCTTAAAGTAAATGCACCCAAACACCTGTTGGGAGAATTTGATAACATTACGGTTATTGATAAACCAACAGAACTCCGCTTTGAGAAAATGAAAGTTTTGATGTTACCTTGGATGTGTGACACAAACAAAACTGATATTCTGAAAGTGGTTGAATCGAGTGACGCTGATGTATGTCTAGGTCACTTAGAACTGAATGGGTTTGAGGCAATTCCAGGACATCGAATGGAACACGGCGATGATCCAAAGATTTTTGATAAGTTTAAGTTGACTTGTTCTGGACATTTCCATATGAAATCCAGAAAAGGTAATATCAATTATCTCGGTAATCCGTACCAATTGTACTGGAATGACTACTCCCAAAAGCGAGGGTTTCATATTCTAAATAGTGACACTCTCGCGTTGAAATTTTATCAGAACCCATATAACATCTTTAACAAATTGTGGTATGATGATGTTAAGAATGACTATGAAGAACTTCCAGATTTTTCTGATCTTCAGGGGTCGTTCGTAAAACTCATCGTTCAGAATCGAGAAAATCAAGTTTGGTTTGATCGATATGTTAAAGCACTCCATAATTCAAATGTTGCTGATCTCAAAATTATTGAGGATGTAACTCTTGAATTGGATGATGTTGATGAGTCTGTTAAAATGGAAGATACTATGACGGTTCTTGAATCGTATGTAGAGAGTTTAGAAGAAAGCATTGACAAGAAAAATGTCACGTCAATTCTTAAATCTCTCTATGTCGAAGCACTAGATCTCTAATGTACATTCTTTTAGACTCTGCTAGTGGCGGCGTATATGCTGTCAACAATGACCAAACTGCATCAAAAACAGTTCAGATTTTTGTTGACAAAGACGACGCAGAACGTTATAATATGATGCTTGAGGCGCTTGATTATAAGCGCACTCTTGAGATCACAGAAGTCGATCTCGATGTTGTTGTTCACAATTGTCAACTGCATCATTATGACTATGTGGTTATTCAACCAGATGATGTTGTAGTACCACCGTTATGATTGTATTTGAGAAGATTCGTTGGAAGAACTTTCTTTCCACTGGAAACCAGTTCACCGAAATTCAACTGAATCAATCTCCATCCACGTTAATCGTGGGATCTAACGGTGCTGGTAAGTCCACTATGTTGGACGCACTATGTTTTTGCCTATTCAATAAACCTTTTCGTAAAATCAACAAACCTCAACTTGTTAACACTGTTAATGAGCGTGAGTGTGTTGTTGAGATTGAATTTAGAATTGGCGGAATTGAATATCAAGTAACAAGAGGTGTTAAACCAAATGTCTTTGAGATCCATAGAAACGGACAACTCATTGATCAAGATGCTGCAAATAGAGACTATCAAAAGTATCTTGAGCAAAGCATACTTAAACTTAACTACAAGTCTTTCACTCAGGTTGTTATTCTTGGCAGTAGCACTTTTGTTCCTTTTATGCAATTGCCTGCTGCTCATAGACGAGAAGTTATCGAAGATCTACTGGATATTCAAATCTTTTCGCATATGAATACGCTCCTCAAAGAGAGGATCAAAGATAACAATGAATCTCTGAGGAATTGCAAACATCAACTGGAACTTGCACAACAAGCAATTTCTGCCCAGCAAAATACCATCAATAAACTTACTGGTGTAAACCAAGAACGTATTGATGCACTGCAAGCAAAGTTTGTTGTGAACGAAGATCGGATGCTTGGTATTAAAGAAGAACTCTCCAAAATCGAATCTGAATTGAAACGAATGGAATCTTCTTCCCTCGCACTTGAGAAGAGTGAGGATACACTCAAGAAGTATACTAGTGTACGGACAAAACTGGACGTGCGAAATGATAAGATCTCTAAAGATCTTGCTTTCTTTAACGACAACACTTCTTGCCCAGTGTGTAGTCAAGATATTGAGGAACAGTTTCGTACTGCTAAACTCGGTATCTTGAATACCAAGATGACTGAACTGGTTGAAGCAACTTCAAAACTAGATTCTGAGATTTCAACTGCTCAGGATATGGTTAATAAACTCAAGAAAGAAACTGAAACCGTCACTGAGTATCAGTTTGAACTGAAAAGGCTCTTTACCGAAGAGCAACGTCTAATGAGGCAGAATACTGACATCATTAGTGAAGTTCGTGAATTGAGTGATCAACCAGACATCAACAGCGAAAAGGAAATTCTTAATGCATTGCAAACCAAATTTACTGAAAAGGAATTTGCTTGCTCAAATGTCTCTAAGGAATCATCCGATCTTAAATTGGTGGCGGGGTTATTGAAAGATGGTGGGATTAAATCTAAGATTATTTCTAAGTATATTCCCATCATCAATCAACGAATTAACAAGTACCTTGCCGATATGGATACCTTTGTCAACTTTACCCTTGACGAAGAGTTCAATGAAGTGATAAAATCTAGGCATCGCGACACGTTCTCATATGCTTCCTTTTCTGAAGGAGAGAAGCAAAAAATTGATCTCTCCCTTTTGTTTACTTGGAGACACGTCGCGAAAATTAAAAACTCCGTCACTACTAATCTTTTGATTCTTGATGAAGTTTTTGATTCCAGCCTAGATACTCAAGCAACTGACGAGTTGCTTAAAATTCTAAAGACTCTTGGAGAAGAAACCAACCTGTTTATCATTTCACATAAAGGTGAAGTTCTAGTTGACAAGTTTGACAGAACTATTACCTTTGAAAAGGTAAACGGTTTCTCCAAGTCTCGTATGGACTAGGGGTAGTAGCTCAGTTGGTTAGAGTACCTGCCTGTCACGCAGGGTGCCGTGGGTTCAAGTCCCATCTATCCCGTATGCCACTATAGCTCAGCTGGATAGAGCAACGGTTTTGTAAACCGTAGGTCGTCGGTTCAAGTCCGACTTGTGGCTCCTCGGGGAATTAGCTCAGTTGGTAGAGCGCCTGCTTTGCAAGCAGGATGTCAGCGGTTCGAGTCCGCTATTCTCCATCGGAATCTGATGCTCCGAGTATACTATGTTTGACATTCCATTTTACGTTAGCAATGGGGAACTACCTCAGCACGATGAGTTTAAGGAACAAATCCAATCTCGCCGTGAAGAATTCTGTTGCGACCGCAATCGCTTCTATGGCACTGGGTGGTCAAGCGTACATACCAACTGGGAACTCCACAAAGAATATCCATTTTTTGAGGAGTTCCTTTTATATAAACAAGAATTATTTGATCCAGAACTTGAAGTTACACACTGTTGGGTTAACATCAATCCTAACGGTGGTTTCCAAATGCGTCATAATCACGCAGAAGCAGATGTTGCAGGTACCTATTATCTGGATGTTCCTGTTGGTAACTCAGGCGATCTGTTTCTCTATCATCCTGCATCCGAAGTAGAAACGCTGAATAGGATCAAACCATATTGGCCATTTACTCATTGCCAGGTTCCTAGAGAACAAGATCTATATTTCTGGCCAGGTTACCAAGATCACGAAGTTCGTATGAATGAAACGGAGAACGAAAGATGGTCAATCAGTTTTATGATGTCGGTTCCTTCAAACGTCCGAGAACAAAGATTTCCAAATTTACCGAAACCAGGACAAATCACCAGGTAACACACGCAGATTTATTCCCCACAAGGATCTCAGCATTTTATAATTCCAATACTGTAATCGGCACAGAAATAAGTTCTATCCCCCAAGATGATCCAGATATTCTGTCCCACATTTCAACTGGTGCTAAAGCAGAAATAATCACGGGATCACATTCTGGTATGAATAGGTTGCAGTTATTTCGTAAGTATGAAGATGAACTTCAAACCTTCATTGATTGGATTTATAGTTGCCTAGATTACACTCATCCTGGTTTGGAAATACATCAGTCTTGGATTAACATTTCAACTGGTGATGCATTTCAAATTGCACACACTCACGCACACTCAACTGTTTCTGGAATCTATTATCACGAAACAGATGTGAATAATCACGGTGGGATTGTCTTCAATAATCCAAATCCATTCTCTAAAATGGATATGTGGGGTACCGAATCGGCAAGGCATTTTCCAGCAACCCCAAACACACTAATTCTTTTTCCGTCTTGGTTAGAACACAAAACTGTCAAGTCCAGAATAAATACCCCTAGAATTTCCATTGCTTTCAATGCGAGATGAACACTCCAAACTGGCAACACCATTCCAAAAAGGAACAGAAACGAAAACTTAAACCGCAAGCACTCAGACAAGCAAAGGCACGTCGTAACCAGTTGCTAAACCGTCTACCCAAGACCTCCGATCACCGTCGGGGGTTTTATAGTATGTGTATCAACGCAACGGGGTTATGACTGTCAATACTGGAGTCAAGGGCACACTCGCCAAACTGCTCGCTACTGAAGATCTGATTATTGAGCACCGTAGTTGTGAGACTGCATCCTTTGATGTCCAGCGTCGTGTTCTGACCCTTCCTATCTGGGAAAAGGCATCGGAGCAAGTGTATGACCTGCTGGTGTCCCACGAGGTTGGTCACGCCTTGTACACGCCTTCCGACTGGGATAACTTTCAATGCCCTCAGTCATATGTCAATGTGACTGAAGATGCTCGTGTTGAGAAACTGATGAAGCGCCGCTATGCTGGTCTTCCCAAGACCTTCTATCGCGGTTATCAAGAACTGGATGGGGATGATTTCTTTAATACTAAAGGAGACTTGAATAAACTGAATTTGATTGATCGTATCAATCTACACTTCAAGGTTGGGAATTTCACGGAGATTCCTTTTAAGGATGATGAGAAGCAGTTTGTGGAAGAGGTTGCTTCTACCGAAACCTTTATCGAAGCAGTTGCAGTTGCAGAAAAAATCTTTGCTTTTATGAAGGAGCAACTCGAAAAAAATCGGGAGAATATTGAATCTAATCGAGAAACTAGCGAAGCACCTGGGGGAAGTGAGGTTCAGAGTGGTAACACCAGTGCAGAACCTTCTGATGAAGTTGATGATAGTGGTCAACCTACTGGTGAAGGTGATGATGAGGAATCTGGTAATGAAAGTAATGAAACTGTCACTGGCGGTTTGGATAATGAACTAGAAGCAACTACCGACACCGCATTGCAGGAGCACTTCAAATCTTTGGTGGAGAATTTCTATGACACCGAATATGTTGAAGTTCCTACTTTGCCTATTGACGAACTGGTCATTTCTCATAAACAGATATTGGAATCGATTCGCCGTGAGTTTGTGATCAATGATGATACTCCAGACTACCAAAAGTATTCTTTGGAAAAGAGTGCTGTAGATTTCAAGGAGTTCTTTGACAAATCCAAGAAGGAAGTTGCGTATCTGGTAAAGGAATTTGAATGTCGCAAGGCAGCAGATTCATACTCTCGCTCTGGATCTGCTCGTACTGGTGTTCTTGATACAGGAAAACTTCACACATACAAGTTCAATGAGGATTTGTTTAAGCGTGTGACAGTTCTTCCTGAAGGTAAGAATCACGGTATGGTGTTTCTTCTGGACTGGTCTGGATCTATGTCTGGCAATATCATTGATACGGTGAAGCAATTATTGCAACTGTGCTGGTTCTGCCGTAAGACTAATATCCCCTTCCGAGTCTTTACCTTTGGTCACAGTTGGGGTGCATTTAATGAAGAACGTGATCAGGATGCACGTGCAGTCCCTGGTAACATTGCATTTACTTACGGGTTTTCCTTGATGGAAGTTCTCACTTCAGAATGTAATACAAAAACATTCAATGAACTTGCTCTCGGTCTATGGCGCAACGCTGGTTCTGTTGGACACTACCCTGGCACCTGGGGGTCAATGTATCGGTTCCCCTGTTCCACTGGTATGAGTCTGGGTGGAACTCCTCTTCTGGATGCGATTGCTGCTATGCAGTCCGTTCTTCCAGACTTCATTCGTAAGAACAAAGTGCAAAAAGTTTCTCTTTCCATTCTCACTGATGGTGAGTCTGGTCCTACTCAAGTTTATGCACAACGCACACCACTCTTCGGTAACAAGATTTATGTGACATCCTTTGGTCGCCGTTGCCAACTTCGTGATCGAAAACGGGGGAAAATTTATCAGAAGTATGAGAACCCTATCGAACAAGTAAACGTTTTCCTTGAGAATCTTAAAGACAACTTCCCTCAAGTTTCTGTCCTTGGATTTCGTATTGTTGGATCACGTGATGTACGGTACTACTTCCGCAATATTTCTATTATGAATTATATTGGTAAAGACTTTGAACTTGCTGTTTCCAAATTTCGTAAAGATCGTTTCTATGAAATTGTTGATTCTCCATATGATCGTTTGTGGGTTCTCCCAACAAATGTGATGGAAGAAACCAATAATCTGGAGGAACTTGACACTGAAGCAACCACTGCACAGATCCGAACTGCTTTTAAGAAAATGTATCGTGCCAAGTCCAACAACAAAAAGATGATGACCAGTTTCGCGAGGACAGTTGCCTAAACTGTCCACCCCACCCCAATCTGGGGTGGAACCACCCCTATAATGAGTACATACCAAACAAACCAACAATGCCTTTCGCTCCTGCTCCTGTGACTACTGACGAACTGGTTGAATATCTTACCGAAGTATTCGGTCCCGAAGTTAATACCACCAACCTTCTTGCTGCTGCTGATTTCTTTGATGTTTCTCTGCCTACGATCAAGAATCGTCTTGATCAATATAAGTCTGGTCGTGGTAAGTGGAATCTGACCGTTCAAGACATTGAACGTGCTTATGAGGCGCCTTCTGTTGTTCCCGCTCAGGAACAAACGGTTCTGATTCCTGAAAAAGATCCCAATTTCGTCCCGTTCGGGAACTTCAATAACATTAAAAAGATCATCAAATCTGGTATCTTTTATCCCACTTACATCCAAGGTCTGTCTGGAAACGGTAAAACCTTTGGTGTTGAACAAGCGTGTGCTGCCCTAAATAGGGAGTTGATTCGTGTGAACATCACCATTGAGACTGACGAAGATGATCTTATTGGTGGGTTTCGTCTTGTTAATGGCGAAACTGTCTGGCACAATGGACCCGTCGTCGAAGCTCTGGCACGGGGAGCAGTGTTGCTTCTAGATGAAGTTGACCTTGCTTCCAACAAAATCCTTTGCCTACAGTCTGTGCTGGAAGGTAAAGGTGTGTTCCTTAAGAAGATTGGACGGTATGTTCAACCTGCTCCTGGTTTCACTGTGGTTGCTACTGCAAACACTAAGGGCAAAGGTTCTGACGATGGTCGTTTCGTTGGTACCAACGTACTGAACGAAGCATTCCTTGAGCGTTTTGCTATTACGCTTGAGCAGGATTACCCAACTACCACAACTGAGATTAAGATCCTGAGCAAGGTGTGCGCTGACGAACAGTTCTGTGCTCGTCTTGCTGACTGGGCAAGCATCATTCGCAAGACCTTTGCTGATGGTGGTATCGATGAGATCATTTCCACTCGTCGTCTTGTTCACGTTGCCAAGGCATATCAGATCTTTGGTTCTAAGGAAGATGCAATCAAGTTCAGCATCAATCGCTTTGATGATGAAACCAAGCAAGCATTCCTTGAATTGTATGACAAAATTGATGCCGACTTTGGTCGCGACCCCCTGCACGAAATCAATTGACAAAATAAACACTTAGTTGTACTATAAGAACCGTATGGAACTACCAATCAACGATCACGAACTGGGCACAATCATTGCTGCTCTCAAACTTGGTGGAGATACTTCTCTCCACAACAAACTCAAACTTGTTAGCGAACTTCGTGAACAAGATCTACCATACAAAAAAATTCTTCGGGAACAATACGGTTATGCCATTTAAGTATGACGAGGAAAAGATCCTTCAAGAGATCCGCGACTATGTGACCCATACTTATGCTGGTCATTACTCTGCTGGTAACGACAGGATTCAGACCCTCGATTTGATTGAGTCTGTTGGTGACGCAGAAGCATTCTGCCGTTGCAACATTCTTAAATATGCCTCTCGGTATGATAAGAAAGGATCGGCAAGACGGGACATCATTAAGATTATCCATTATGCTATGCTTCTCCTTCACTTCTCCGACAAGTCCACCACGACCGAACAGTATTCTCAATGAGCATTGTCAAACTATCCAAAAAAACTCAAAATATTCTTAAGAACTTCGCTACGATCAACAAGTCTATCGTTATCTCTCCTGGTAACAAGTTGCGTACAATGTCTGTCAACCGCAACATTTTTGCTTCTGTCGAGATTGCTGAAGACATCCCTCAGGAGGTCGCCATTTATGATCTCGGTGTTTTCCTCGCTGGTCTCTCACTCTTTGAGAATCCGATGTTCAGCTTCGACAGCGATAAGAAACTTGAGATCCGAGATGAAACGAGTAAGGCAACCACCTCATTCTACTATTGTGATCCTGAGATAATCACTAAACCGCCTCAGAAGGACATTGAAATGCCGCAGACTGATGTGGTCTTCAATCTGAAAACAGACACCTTGCAGGACCTTCTACGTGCCGCTAGTGTGTATCAAGTTCCTGATCTCTGCCTTTACAGCGGCAACGGTAACATCAACTTGATGGTTTGTGATAAGAAGAACGAAACTTCCAACACTTATTCTGTTCCAGTTGGCAAACTTGATGACGAAGATCAAGAATTTTGTTACTGCTTCAAGGTTGAGAACATTCGGATTCTTCCTGGTGATTACACCGTTAGCGTTGCAAAGAACAAAGTGAGTCATTTTGTTTCTGAAAGCAACAACCTTGAATACTACATCGCTTTGGAACCTGATTCAAAATGATTGCACTAGACCTCTTTGAATGTCCCGTCTACGTTTCTACAGTACGTCAATGGCATAACGTAAAGGACAGTTTTCTCAAAACAATTGATTGGGGCAGCGAAGAGTGTTATCGTGAAGAGGGAATGGTCGGTGGTTACACCGACTATTTCAAGTTCTACAACGCTGGTATTGTACCTAACTACTTTGACAAGTTGATGGATATTATTTCTGAACCAATGTCAATGTTTCAGCAAATGAATCCTGGTTCATATGTTAGTAATGCTTGGTGTCAAAGGTATTCTAAAACTGCTTGTCATCCAGCACACAATCACGGAGCACTTGGATTTTCTGCTGTATTCTACGCACAGTTGGATTCCTATGACAGTCCAACATCATTCTTCTCACCGTTTCCAAATCCTTGGACAGGTCAAGTCAAAGCAGTAGTGCCAGATTGTAGGGAAGGTGATATAATTTTCTTCCCTTCCTCGTTGATCCATCAGTCATTACCCCACCGTGGGTATCAAGATAAGATCATTTTCTCCTTCAACATTTCCAAATCAACTGAGCAAATTTCATTATGAATGGTTTTCTGTGGTGTGAGCAATATCGTCCTCGCAAAATCGATGACTGTATTCTCCCAGAGAATATCAAAGACGTTCTAAATAAGTTCGTCGAACTGGGTGAAATTCCCAACCTTCTCCTCTCTGGTCCTCCTGGTATTGGTAAGACCACTGTTGCAAAGGCACTATGTGAACAACTTGGAGCAGACTATTATGTCATCAATGGATCCGACGAAGGTCGATTCCTCGATACTGTCAGAAGTAATGCGAAAAACTTCGCTTCGACCGTCTCGCTTTCGTCAACTGCTAAACACAAAGTCATCATCATTGATGAGGCAGACAACACAACTCCAGACGTACAACTCCTCCTACGGGCGACTATTGAGGAATTTGCTGGTAACTGTAGGTTTATCTTTACCTGCAACTACAAAAACAAAATCATTGCCCCCCTCCATTCTCGTTGCTCAGTTATCGACTTCTCCATCACAGGAAAAGACAAGCAACAACTCGCAGCAGTATTTTTCAAGCGTATCCAGTCAATCCTTGAAGAAAACAAAGTTGCTGCAGAACCTCGCGTTCTGGCGGCGTTAGTCCAAAAGTATTTCCCAGACTTCCGTCGCACTCTCAATGAACTCCAACGTTATTCTTCCATTGGTAAGATTGACACTGGTGTTCTTGCTGCTGTATCTGATTCTAAACTTGACGACCTAGCAGGATTCCTTAAGGATAAGGAGTTCACCAAAATGAAAAAATGGGTCGTACAGAATCTGGATAATGAACCAACTCAAATTATGCGAAATGTCTATGACAGTCTCTACACGTATCTTACGCCCGCAAGCATTCCTGAAGCGGTTCTCATCATCGGTGAGTATCAGTACAAGTCTGCTTTCGTTGCCGATCACGAGATCAACCTGGTGGCATTTCTAACTGAACTTATGGTACGCTGTCAATTCAAATGAATATTGAATTAGAGTATTGGATGAAAAGGTTGATGGATGGTAAACCTCTCGATGAAACTAATCATTGGGTTAAAGAAATCCGTCGAGCTCAGCGTGAATTGCGAGCAGAGAAACGAGAAGCAAAAAAGTTACGGGAACAAAATGAGATTGATAGTGGTATCAACAGATTAAAATTAGAATCTAGAGAATATGATCAAATAATCTTTGAACAAGATAATACAATCGAATATGTTAATTCTAATTGTAATATCAAAGATTGTTATTCTAAAACTGCAAGAGTTATTCTTCGACCTGATACCAAACACTATGCCGAGTTAAAATGCAATCTATGCAACTGTCACAACAAGTGGTTACCCTATCCAGATGAATTCAAATGAACGTTAAACTAATCCGTGTCCTCTCTGGTGAAGATGTTGTTGCCGATCTAGTTAAAGAAGGTGACGGCACTATCACCATTATCAACCCCATCGTTGCTATTCCTTCAGGCAATGGTACTATGGGATTTGCTCCCTGGTCTCCGATTCTGAAAGAACGTGGAACTGAACTTGAGATTCCTCGTTCGTACGTTGTGTACATTGCTGAGACTCAGGATGGTATTGTTGATCAATACAAGCAAATGTTTTCTCTGATCCAAACACCCGATAAGAAAAAGATTATTGTCTGATGTATTACAACTTCAAAAACGCTCTTACTGATGTTCGTTCGGTCATCCATCTTATCGGGATGGAAGGACCGAATCTTATTGGTTTGGAGTTGGGTGTCGATCGTGCTGAAAGTCACTGCACAATTTTGCAGAACTGTCCTAACGTGAAGAAGTTGTATGGCATTGATGCATACGAACCATACACCGATTTTATGAATCCCAAAGGTGAGGGTCCACTCAACTCGGTAAATGCTGCCGAGATCGAAGTTATCGAATGGACTGCACATCATAATATTCGTTGGTCTGGTGAGGGGCATCGTTCGGAGATCTGGAAAGGTCGTACTGAAGATCTTCATCGTAGAACGGATGATGAAACATTCGACTTTATCTTTATGGATGCGTGGTTATCTTATGATCAGGTATGTCGTGAACTGAATGACTGGTATCCTAAACTTAAGAAGGGTGGTTTGTTTATTGGGCACGACTACGATTGTGAGAGGGTATCTCTAGCTGTTGCACAATTCCGAGAAGCATATTCCATAGATAATCATATGAGTGTCTACGATAGTATGTTTGTGTGGCGTAAATGAAAATCCATCATATCTTTCCTATTGAGATCTTTACATTCAAAAATGTAGATCTTGTGGAACCAACACTAGATGCACTAGATCCTATTGATAGGGGAATGTTTAATCTTCCCCATCCAGTACAGTCTACTAAAGGCAATTTACATAATCTCCCAGAATTCAAACCTCTTACTGATTGGATTCACAAATGTCTTGATGAAATTCAGGAAGATCAAGAATTTGAAATGTGGGGAAAGTTTGAGATCTCTATGATGTGGGGTAACGTATCGATGCCTCACAGTCACGGTATGCATCAACCACATCGACACCCGCTATCTTATTGGTCTGGTATCTATTGTCTCTCGGAAGGGCACCCTACACAGTTCCAAGATCCAGTGTGGGTTCGTTCATACAACCAGATGGAAGTAGTCTCATCCAAGTATAAGAACGCTTGCAGCGCCCCCGAGTATGGTCCTGGCACTCTTGTTGTTTGGCCAAGTTGGTTACTCCATTTCTCAACTCCCCACGTAGGAGATCAATTCCGTGCTAATATAGCATTCAATGCCCTCCCCACAGGTCCGATCAACTTCGGTCCTTTTGGGCAAAATATGGTCAACATCGAGTTGATCCAAGATGATCCCGTGATTCAACCTGATCCCGAATGAAATCTCTGAAGACACCTTTGCGTTATCCTGGCGGCAAGTCTCGCGCAGCACAGTATCTTCTACAGCAATTCCCCCAACAGATTGGTGAGTTTCGCGAACCATTTCTGGGTGGGGGTTCTGTTGCGATTGCCTTTACTAAGCAGAACCCAGAGGCAGAAGTCTGGGTGAATGACAAATACTATTACTTGTACAACTTCTGGGTGCAATTGCAGGAAGAGGGTGATCGTATGTCGGAGACTCTTCTAGCATTGAAAGACAAGAACGATAACCCAGAATCTGCTAAGGATCTGTTTCTCAAATGCAAGCAAGAGATTGCTGATGTTAATGAGTTTATGCAGGCAGTTTACTTTTATGTTCTAAACAAATGCTCTTTCTCGGGACTCACTGAGAATTCGTCCTTCTCCGCACAAGCATCCAACTCAAACTTCAGTAGGAGAGGGATGAAAAAACTTGTTGAGTTTCAGGATCTCATTCAACATTGGCATATTACTAATGATGATTACTCAACTCTCTTGATGGAGGATGGTACCGAAGATACTTTTGTATTCCTAGATCCTCCATATGACATCAAAGACTTCCTTTATGGAAACAAAGGTGGTACGATGCATAAGGGATTTGACCACAAATACTTTTCTGAGTGTTGCAAGGCATCTCCCTTTAACTGGATGATCACCTACAATTCAAATGAGAATACCCGTGAAATGTTTTCCGAGTATACTTTGACTGAGTGGAATCTCACTTATACGATGCGATCCACGGGTTCTTACAACTTAGATCAATCCAAGCGTAAAGAACTTCTAGTCACAAACTATTTCCAAAGTCCCCTCGATCAACTTTTTAATGAGCAAGAAAGAGCAGTATCCGCTGGGTGATTATCTTACCAGCATCAACTTCAGTAAAGAAGATCTGCGTGAGCGAGGAGAAGACTGGATCAAGAACTACCCACCATACATTGTTAATCGGTGTGTGAGTGGGCATCTTGATACTGTGATGTATGCAAACGAATTGAATCGTATGCACCACTTGGATAAGGACCTTCAATATTCGTTTTATCTAAATAGTCTGAGAAAGAAACGCCGTTTCTCTCCCTGGCAGCGAAAGGAAAAGATCGAAGATCTAAACCTCATCAAAGACTACTTCAAGTATTCAGATGACAAAGCACGGGATGCGTTACGAATTCTGACTAAAGATCAGATTGAATTGATTAGATCAAAAATGAATACTGGAGGAAAAGGATGACTGAGAATCCTACTGAGATTTCTTGGAACGCTGATATGATGGTTGAGGTTGCTCTCAATCAACCTGATGACTTTCTTAAGGTCAGAGAAACGTTAACTCGTATTGGTGTTGCTTCTCGCAAAGAAAAGAAACTATTTCAATCTTGCCACATTCTACATAAAAAGGGCAGGTATTATATCGTTCACTTCAAGGAACTGTTTGCGCTTGATGGTAAGCACGCAAACTTAACTTCCAATGATGTTGAGCGTCGTAATAGAATTACTAAACTTCTGTCTGATTGGGGTTTGGTAGAGATCGCACAACCAGAGTCTTTGGGCGAACTTGCACCACTCAATCAAATCAAAGTAATTTCATACAAAGATAAGGGAGATTGGATCTTAGAATCCAAATACAACATCGGCAAAAAGAAGACTGCAGAAGTCTAAATAAAAGAGCCTTGATTTTCTACTAATGCTCGGTAAAAAAGCCCAAGCAAAAGTGGAAGAGAAAGACCATCCTCACGATGAAGATAAGAGTGAAGTTCTTGGTAATTTGGTGAAAGTTGTCGTACTTATCTGGTCCGCTTCTCTTCTCACGTTCTCATACGTTCGCTTACCCAACGGTCAAAAAATTCTTGATTTTGATCCTACCTTTATCGCCTCGGTCTTTTCTGGTTCTCTAGCTGCCTTCGGTTTGTCTCCTGCTAAAGCAGGTGGCGGTAATGGGAACGGCAATGGTGTTAAATCATCTGCCAAAAAAGAACCCGAAGTTGTTTCCGCTATCGAACCTAAAAAAGATGCAAAAACTGATTAACATCGTAGCACTGCTGTCTGGTCTGACCTCCTTGGGTTTGATTGGCGGCAGTGCTTATGTGCTTCTGAATAAAGATGCACTCATCGAGTCTGCCAAGGAGCAGGCAATCAAAGCAGCAACAGAGTCTATTTCTGAAGCACTCCCTGGTATGATCCAAGGCGCTATGCCTAAGATGCCCTCTGTTACTGGTGGTGCTGTCCCTGCCGCTCCTGGAGTTGGTGGTGGTGCACCTGCTGTTACTGGTCCCGCTATTCCGTTCTAGAGATGAAACTCTGGAAGTCTCAAGTACAACCCGAACCTATCGTGGAGGAAATGCCAATGGAAACTCCAACAAAGAAAAAATCGCCAATAAAGATTGCTGGATTGGCATTACTTGGTGTTTTGGGTGTTGCTCACATAGGTGTACTTGGACATTTGTTGAATGCTACTAGACCACAATATCCCGTCATCAATTTCCCCACAGGCGATTATTCGTCATACAAAGTTGAGGCAACCAAAGACGGGTATAAAATTGAATATAAAGCAAACGATCCCAGGGTTCTGGAATCGGAAAGATCCCTTCAAGTCGATCAAGATAAGAAGGGATTTTTTGGTGGAGGTACAACACGCAGAAGAGAATATCGTACGGATCAATTCACTATGGATGGCGCTAGAAACTTGGGAGGTGGGGCATTAGACCCTGAGGGAAAGTTAGGTGCGAAAAGCGAAGAGTGTATCAGGGCGGACGCTGGAGCACGCTCTCAAGGTGCCCTAGCAGGGACTAGCATTGCTGCTGGTGCTCTCGTGCCTGCAGTCGTAGGAATCCCCTATATAGGGTGGTTGGCTGCTGGTTGGGTAACTCTTCTTGGTGGTAGAGTCGGATCTGATTTAGGTAGTCAAGTTGGTTCTGTATTCAATGATTGTTAATTATGACTACTACAAGAAGGAAAAGGGACAGGGATGCTGAAGGAAAGTTTTTTCTTTATGTTGCATTCCACTCAGTATTAACTGCGATTGCGAATTTATTTAAGGATGATTGATGCCTGAGATTCCCAACATTACTTCCACGGACATCAACATCCGTGGAATTGAAATCCCGAGAGTTATAACTGCTAACGAATATTACACATCAACTCCACTAGCACCACCTGTAGTGGTAAATATTGGTTCGCCCATCGTTGATGTTCCTGGTTGTGTTGAAGCTCACGAAAGTAACAACAAATCTAAAACCGTAGGTCAAGATGATTCGCGAGGATTGGTAACGTATTGCGATAATGGTGTCCCCAGTTATAATCCTATTCAGTATGAACCTAACCAGATGCTGCCCACTCAGCGTCCAGAGGTAGATACAAGGCAACCTAAAGCTCCCGAAGCACCAGACCTACCGATACCTAAAACTCCCCCTGCTACTGCCAAGGTAGATTGTCCTACACCAGCACAGCAGGCAAAGGAACCTGTTGGCACATACATTGAAGGTTTCCGAAAGAAAGTTACTGAGTATCAGTTAGTTGGTAACCAGTGTATTCAGATTACAGAACCTGTGCCTATTCCAGAGCAGATTGTTGCTGGTCTTCCTGCTGCTGGAACAGTAGTAACTACTTCAAGTATTGCTGTAGTGGCTACAGCATCAGCACTTATGGCAAAACCACTTGCAGACATCTTGCTGAAGGTTGTCAAACCAACAGTCAAGAAGGTGATGAAAAAGATTGCTGCTATCAGAGGGAAGACAGTTCCTGTACTGTCCACTGCCGAGCGTAGAAACGAGCAACGGGACCGAAACCGTGCTATAATGGCATTGAGACAAACGCTCAAGCCCAAATGACATACGAAGCAGAAGTTCAATTTAAGTTTGATGCTACGTTCACTCCCACTTATGGGACATCATCTTGGACTGATGATGATTACATTCCTGAAGAGCATTATCTTATCACTGCACCAGCAGCAGACCTTAACGCCAAACAGTATTTCAAACTTTTTGAAAAGTTTCTCCTCTGTGTAGGAATGGATCCTGTTTCCATTCGTAGCGGTGCTATGTCATTGGTATTCAATGACTATGTGCGTGAGGAAGATCAGCGTAAGGTCTGTAAGGAATATGAGTTGACTATGAACGAAGATCTTCATACGAAGTATCAAGAATGGAAGAACCTTGATGCAGCATTTGAGCATCACAAAGAAAACGTTATTGATAGTGCAAACGGAGTAGCATAATGAGTATCCCACATTTCAAATCCCAACACGATTGGGAAGCATTTACTCAAATCTTTGATAGTCAGTGGCATTGTAAGAAAGCACTGCTAGATCGTGTCAAAGATGATATGTTCCCTGGTTATGATTGGTACTCACTCACACCAAAGAGCATTGAAATCATCAACGACATCGTAACAAGTCTCCTGTATGATGTAGATCGTAAGTTCAAAGAAACACACCAGGACTATAAGACTGAGGATGATGAGTTGTTCATTCCTTATCGTTCTTTCAAGGAGAATGTATTGGAAGCATTGAACGAAGCACTCACACCCTATGAGTTACAATATAAGAATGATTGTCCTCCTTGTGACACTCTTTCTTGTGCGGATCATCTCACTGACGACTAATTTCTCCACCTAAATCCTCTGCTCTCTGAGATACGGGAGCAGGGATTTTATGAACGTGTGGATGGGTATGCCCTGGAGGATTATTCACAACCACATCAGCACACACTTTATAGTATGGTGAGCGTGGATGGAATTGAATTCCTTGCTTCATCAACTCACCACAGTTCTTAAGTCTAGCGATCTCAAAATCCAATCTCTTATTGGCAGTTGTCTGTTGCATCAAAGCGATGTTAGCAGCAGCTGCCTCTTTGCATTGGTCCTGCAACTTCTTATCGAGAGGACGAGACCAAGTAGCAGAGAAACCAACACCGAGATTGTAGTTATCTTTCTGTCCTGTCCTTACAGGAACACGATACAATACAGAGCCAGGATTATCGGGAGCACCATCATCATCTAGATCCCTCATATCATATACAGGGTCATAGTAGTATGGTTCATATGGTTTGGTAGCAGAAGCACTTCCCGTTACATATGGAGTGATATTTAGGGTTGGACCTTGACATTGGATTCCTCCACCGTAGGTGTTGGTAATGTAGGGACCTTGTAAAACTTGAATGGCTTGGTTAGTAACACTGCCAGAACTATTGGCGACAGGAGCCGCAGTAGCACTAACACCACCAACTTCCGCGAGTGCTTCTTGAGGAATGAGCGCACTGATAATTACTGGGAGAAGATACTTGTAGTATCTGTTACGCTTGTAACCTCTGTGGTTCTTTGGATGATTGTTTGATTGCTCAGACCTGGACCTTTGTAGGTTTCTGTGAACTGAAACGCTCCTCCTGGAGTCGTTTGCGTAAAGTTTGGTCTGCTGTTGATTCCTGTCCATTGCGAAGTCACGCCGTCTATAGTTACATTGTTAGCACCAGTGCCAGGCTGCAATGCCCCCGATGCTGTAATTCCACTTCCAGTTACAGAGTATTGATACCCTGTGTTATAGTCCATCGAGTTGATGGTTTCCGTAATTTTTTGTGTTGTCTCAGTGTGGCTCGTCATCGACCCCTGTGTAAAGTTGGGGACTACTGGGACTGCCATTGCTGGGGATCCCAGTAGTAATGCCACGAAGAATAATCTCTTCATAACTATCTATCCAACTTATCTGATGGTAATTTCCGAAACGAATTGCCCAGTAGCACTTGTACCAGCACCACCAGCAGTCAATGACATCGTGCCAGCAGAATTGATAGTACCAGCGAGAGAACCAGCCACGCCACCAGCAGTGGTTGTGACACTTCCAAATGCGGGTAAGGTTCCAACCACACCGCTACTAACGGTCGTTCCTGTTGGGATTGCGTCTCCGCCGTTGAATGTCTCGCTAAACGAAAATGCACTCCCATCAGTCGTTTGGGAGTATGTACCAGCGTTCATTGTCGCCGCATCAGTTGCCGAAGCAGGAGCAGACAAACCGCCAAGAGTAGCAGATACATTAGAACCACTCACAGAATAGGATGAACCTAGACGAGTTGCCTGAGAAGCAGCAGCATCAACAGTCAGTTGAACGCTAGTCGAATGTTTAGTAATAAGATCGGCATTAGCAGGTGCCGCCATCAAAATCATAACGAGAGGAATGAATCTTTTCATTTACCATCTCAGAACCGACATATGTATTTAGGATGCAATTCTTTTTGGTGGAAACCGAAATTGTAATACGGGTTTCCACCATCAAAAAATCTGGTTATACTTATTAAATAGTACGGTCGCCTTCGGGGACCACACAACGACTCTCGCTTTTTAAGGAGAACTACAATGACTGGACTTTCACGTTTTACGTCCAAAGATTTGGACAGGATTTTTGATGCAGCCAATCGCTATAGTGTTGGACTGGATGACATCTTCCATCGGTTGAATTCGTATGGTTACAATCAACCTGGTGGACAGTACCCTCCATATAATCTGATCAAGGAATCGGAAGTTAAATGGCGCATCGAACTAGCACTTGCTGGATGGGCACCTGAAGACATTGAAGTGAGTACCGAATCCAATGTCTTGCTCATCAAGTCCAAGGCAGCGAAGGATACGAATGCTGAAGACGAGTATATGCATCGCGGCGTATCGACCCGCACCTTCGCTAGAGGTTTCAACTTGAGTGATGATGTTGAGGTTGGATCGGTAAACTTTACAAATGGAATGCTTGTGGTAGAATTGCGGAAGGTTATTCCTGATCACCAGAAACTCAAGATCTATGAAATTGATACTACGGGTTCTACTAAACCCAGTGACACAGTTTAATTTGCTGGTGGTAGGTTTCCTATGTGTAATACAAGGTCTCCACCTTAACGCTCATTACACAATGAGTCTCGATGCAGATTCTTACGTGCACAATTTTTGTAAGAAGAATCTTGAAAAGTGTGAGAGAATTATCTCTAACTTTGATTGAGCGTATACATAGTAGTACAACAGAAGAGACTCCCACGGGGGTCTCTTTTTATTTGGAAAGTTCGTATGAACCATTATGTAAATTGCACACCAAAGATGTGCGAAGAGTACGAGAGTGTTACTCTCGACATTCCAACTGAATATGTAGATGAGATTCTCTATTATGCAAGAGCACTTGCTGATGAAAAAAACATCAATGAGCGCAAAGCATTTGGTGACATCGTTCGCAATGTTTATTATCAACTAATTGAGAAGAATTATGACCGTAAAAATCGTAAGAATGGTCAACGGCGAGGACGTAATCGCTGATGTGAGGGAGGCATATCCAAGTCAGGATTCATTTGCTCCTCTTGGATATTTTCTTTCTTATCCATATCAAGTGACGATTTCTGCAACTGCAGAGATGTTGTTTGAGTCTGACCACGAGACACCGCAAAAAATTAACGATCTTAACATCGAGATGTTCCCCTGGATTCCCCTTTCGGAAAATGAAAGAACTCTGGTGGTGCTATCAAACGTGGCAACAATTTACAATCCTCACCCCGAGGTAAAGGGCAAATGGGAAAAACTAGTGGAGGCTACAAATGGTACCATTGAGAATCGTGATTCTGAAGGATCACACACACCTGATGGGGGAAGTGACGGAGCTGGATGAAGAACCGTCATACCTCATTTCTAATTGTATGAGGATTGAGACTAATACTTGGACTCGGTATCCTTTTTATACTGATCAGCGTGACATCTTCTTGACTTCGGACGTGATTCTTACTATAGTGGAACCGTCTGAAGACGCCGTAATCCAGTACAAAAAATCGCTTTGAGTTCCATTTACACTAACGTAACCCTTCTTGGTGATGCCATCCTCTGCCGTGGGTATGAGGATGGTCAGCAAATCTCTTACAAAGAGATTATCAAACCAGTTCTATATGTTCCATCTCCCAAAGGAGAATGGAAGTCATTGGACGGTGCACCTATGGCACCTATTACTCACGATGGTGCTAGACGTGCTCGTGAGTTCATTGAAAAGTATAAGAATGTTGAGGGGTTTGAAGTTCACGGATACGAGCGTTTCGTTTACCAGTGGATCAGTGAAAAGTATCCTGGTCAGATGCGGTTCAATCTTAAGGATATGAACATCATCACGATCGATATTGAGGTTGCGTGTGAAAACGGTTTCCCTGATACCGAAGCGTGTCAGGAAGAAATGCTGTGTATTACCGTTAAGAATCTTTCTACTGGTAAGTACATTACTTGGGGAACTCGTGAGGCAACTCTTGATACTGAGTATCGCGTCTTCTGGACAGAACAGGAGATGCTGTCAGATTTCCATAAGTGGTGGACGGAAAACACTCCTGACATTGTGACTGGTTGGAACTGTAACCTGTACGACATCCCGTACATCTGCCGCCGCATTGAGCGTGTGTTGGGTGACAAGTGGATGAAGAGTCTGTCGCCTTGGAACAAGGTGAATATGCGTGAGGTGTACATCAAAGGTCGTCGTAATTTGTCCTACGACATCTTGGGTGTCAGCATCCTTGACTATCTTGACCTGTACCAGAAGTTCACGTACAGCAACCAGGAGTCCTATCGACTGGATCATATTGCTTTCGTTGAACTTGATCAACGCAAGTTAGATCACAGTGAATTTGAAAACTTCAAAGATTTCTATACGTCTGACTGGCAGAAGTTTGTTGAGTACAACGTACACGACGTTGAACTGGTAGATCGTCTTGAGCGCAAGATGAAACTGCTAGAACTGGCAGTGACTATGGCATATGATGCCAAGGTCAATTTTGAAGATGTCTATTCACAGGTGCGGATGTGGGATACCCTCATCTATAATTACCTCAAAGAACGCAAGATCTGTGTCCCACCAAAACAAGAGTCAAGCAAATCTGATAAGTATGCTGGGGCATACGTTAAGGAACCTGTTCCTGGGCAGTATGAATGGGTGGTCTCTTTTGACCTCAACTCCCTATACCCTCACCTCATTATGCAGTACAACATCTCGCCAGAAACTCTGGTGGATGAACGAAAGGGTGGGGTAAATGTAGACAAACTACTTAATCAGGAGATTCAAATCGATGGAACTTACTGTCTGTGTGCTAACGGTGCTCAATATCGTAAGGATATTCACGGTTTCTTGCCTGAAATGATGCAGAAGATCTACGATGAACGTAAGATCTACAAGAAAAAGATGCTCGCCGCTAAGCAGAAGTTGGAAGAAACTGGTAATGTTGTTCTTAAGGACGACATTAGTGCCTATAACAACATTCAAATGGCACGTAAGATTCAACTTAACTCTGCCTATGGTGCCATTGGTAACCAGTATTTCAGGTATTACAACCTTGCCAATGCTGAGGCAATTACTTTGTCTGGACAACTCTCTATCCGTTGGATTGAGAACCAAATGAATGGGTATCTAAATAAACTTTTGTCTACAGAAGGAAAGGATTATGTCATTGCATCTGACACTGACTCAATCTATATTCATCTTGGACCTCTTGTTGATAAATTTTTTGCTTCTAAGTCTGGCGATAAAGCAGCGATTGTTGGCATACTTGATAAGGTCTGTCAGGACAAGTTGGAACCATTCATCGACTCCAGTTATAGTAAACTTGCGTCGTATGTGTCGGCATATGACCAGAAGATGCAGATGAAGCGAGAGACCATTGCCAATAAAGGTATATGGACAGCAAAGAAACGCTACATCCTTAACGCCTGGGACATCGAAGGTGTTCGATTCTCTGAACCCAAACTCAAGATTATGGGTATTGAGGCAGTCAAATCGTCCACACCTGCCGCTTGCCGCACAGCAATTAAGGATGCTCTCAAAGTTATTATGAACCAAGACGAAGATTCCTTGCAGGATTTTGTCTCTAAGTTTCGTAGTAAGTTTGAGAGTCTTCCTCCAGAAGAAGTTGCATTCCCACGTGGGTGTAATGGGGTTTCTAAATTTTCAAACCCAGTAACAATTTATAGCAAAGGTACTCCGATTCACGTTCGTGGTGCACTTCTATATAATTTTCATCTTAGAAAGAACAAACTCACCCATAAGTATCCGTTGATTCAGGAGGGGGAAAAGATCAAGTTTCTGTACCTTCGTACACCCAACAGGATTAGTGAGAATGTTGTTTCTTTCTTCCAAACTCTTCCTTCAGAATTTGGTCTTGACAAGTCGATAGACTACGACCTACAATTTCAGAAGAGTTTTCTTGATCCACTGCAGGTCATCCTAGATACAATTGGATGGAAGGCAGAACGAGTCGCGTCCCTTATGGAGTTTTTTGTATGAGTTTCCTCAATGATGTTGTCAAAGATATTGGCAATGAATATGCTGGTCTTGTTAGTGAGGGGATTGCTGCAGGAGACGTTAATTCTTTTATTGACACTGGGTCTTATATTTTCAATGCCCTCGTTAGTGGTTCTATCTTTGGAGGTATTCCTTCAAACAAGATCACCGCTATTGCAGGAGAAAGCAGCACTGGAAAAACTTTTTTTACTCTTAGTGTCGTTCGTCATTTCCTCGATACTGATCCTGATGCTGGTGTCATTTACTTTGAGTCTGAGTCCGCCATTTCTCGTGAAATGATTGAGAGCAGGAACATTGATTCTAAACGTATGATCATTGTTCCTGTTACTACAGTGCAAGAGTTCAGAACTCAGGCACTTAATATCCTCAAGAAATACAACGAGCAAAAAAAGGAAGATCGCAAACCACTGATGTTTGTGCTTGACTCTCTCGGTATGCTCTCCACTACTAAGGAGATGCAAGATTCTGCTGAGGGTAAAGAGACTCGTGATATGACACGAGCACAGGTTGTCAAGGCAATCTTCCGAGTTTTGACTTTGGAACTTGGTAGGAGTAATGTTCCTATGATTGTCACCAACCATACATATGATGTGGTCGGTGCATATGTGCCAACCAAAGAGATGGGTGGTGGTAGTGGTCTTAAGTATGCTGCTAGCACAATCATCTATCTTAGCAAGAAAAAGGAAAAGGATGGCACTGATATTGTAGGTAACATCATCAACTGCAAAGCAGCAAAGTCTCGATTCACCAAGGAGAACAGTAAAGTTGCAACACGTCTTTTCTATGACGAACGCGGATTGGACCGCTATTACGGACTACTGGAATTGGGTCTTGAATACGGAGTCTTCGAGAAGTCTGGGAATCGTATCAAGTTTGGTGAATCTTCTGTTTATCCTAAGTCTGTTCTCTCTGATCCGCAGAAGTATTTCACCCCCGAAGTAATGCAAGCACTGGATGAGTGTGCACAGAAGGAATTTGGTTATGGCACTTGAAGATTACATTAGGACTTATGACTATACATTGAGCGATGATGTTTGTAAGAACACCATCAAGATGTATGAAGAGTTGGATGAGGTTGAAGATTGGGATCGTAATGGGCGACCCCAATTCACCCAATTCAATTTGACTCAATATCTCGAAGAGAATAACCATAATGATTGGGGTCTCATTCACAATGCATTCATCGAGTCAGCAAATCTATATGTTCAAAAGTATATGGACGATGTTGACTGTCGTCAGTTTTTCCCATTAAAGTCCTCTATTGAGCAGTTCCGAATCAAAAAGTATCGTGCAGGAACTGATGATCGATTTGATCGTCACGTTGATGTTGGTGATTATGCATCCGCACGTCGATTCTTATGTCTCTTCTGTTATTTGAACGACGTTGAACAAGGTGGAGAGACTGCGTTTGATGAGATGACAATCAAACCCAAACGTGGTAGACTTTTAATATTCCCACCGACGTGGACTTATCCTCACGCTGGGTTGCCCACTATCTCTAACGACAAGTACATCGCAGGAACTTATTGCCATTATGTCTAACTCGATTGAAGAACTGGTAGTCAATTCTCTAGTGTTCAATCAAGACTATACACGAAAAGTGCTTCCTCATCTCAAAGCTGATTACTTTGAGAACTACAACAATAAGTTGTTGTTTGAGGAAGTTTCTTCGTATTTGACTAAATACGATTCTCTTCCAACTACTGAAGCACTCAAGATCGAACTTGAGAATAGGAGAGACTTGACGGAAAGTTCTTACAAGGACATCATCGTACAGATTGATGGTCTTAAGGAAGAACCTCACGAGATTAAATGGTTATTCGATACTACAGAGAAGTGGTGTCGTGATCGTGCAATCTATAACGCTCTCCTGGAATCTATTTCCATCGCTGACGGCAACCACGATAAGATGGGACGTGATGCTATTCCAAGCATTCTGTCAAATGCTCTGTCTGTTAGTTTTGATAATTCTGTTGGACACGATTACTTAGATGATGCAGATCAACGATATGATTTCTACCATCGGGTAGAAGAAAAGATTCCGTTCGACATAGAGATGTTGAACAAGGTTACCAAAGGAGGTCTTTCCAAGAAAACCCTAAACATTGCCCTGGCGGGAACGGGTGTTGGTAAGAGTCTCTTTATGTGTCACTGTGCATCTGCAAATCTTTCTGCAGGATATAACGTTCTTTACATTACGATGGAGATGGCAGAGGAACGTATCGCAGAACGTATCGATGCCAACTTGATGAATGTTGCAGTGCAGCAACTTGAGAAATTGCCGAAAGTAATGTTCGACAATAAGATTGAAAAGGTTGCGAAGAAGACACAGGGTAGATTGATTATTAAAGAATATCCAACTGCCTCTGCACACGTCGGACACTTCAAGGCACTGCTGCAGGAACTTGCGATCAAGAAGTCGTTCGTCCCTGACATCATTTATATAGATTATCTTAACATTTGCTCCTCATCGCGGTACAAGGGTGCTATTGTAAACTCGTACACATTCGTGAAAGCAATTGCTGAAGAATTACGCGGTCTTGCTGGGGAGCATAATGTTCCTATCGTATCTGCTACACAGACTACTCGGTCTGGCTATGGGAATTCCGATGTAGATTTGACGGATACGTCCGAATCTTTTGGTCTTCCTGCAACTGCTGACCTTATGATTGCTCTGATTTCTACCGAGGAAATGGAAGAACTTAATCAGATTATGATCAAGCAGTTGAAGAATAGATACAACGACCCAACGATGAACAAAAGATTTGTCGTTGGTATTGACAGAGCGAAGATGCGCCTGTATGATTGTAACGAACAATCAAATATTGTTGACTCTGGTCAGGGTGAATCTACTTCTGACTTGGGTGACATTCTTTCTGTACTACCAAACAAAAACTTCACTGATTTCAAAGTATGACTAAAGCACAGGTAAATCCCGTCACTGGTTTCGGTACTGATCCCGTTCCTCCTAAGGCAAAGCAAGTTAAAACTAAGGTTGACGAGCAAGCAGCACGGGGTGAAAAGTTTGAGGTTGATCTTGACAACTACCTGAAGTTCGTGGATCTCTGCACCAGTGAAGAATCCAAGGATTATGATAAACTTCAAGCACGTTATGAAGAACTGAAGCAGCAGGGTTGTAACATCCAGCGTCTCGATACTGCTGCATCTGGTCTTGTGGCAGAAGGCGGTGAGTTTATGGAGATCGTTAAGAAACTGAAGTTCCAAGGCAAACCCTGGACCGAAGACAATCGAGAGCATCTTATCATTGAACTTGGCGACATTCTGTGGTATGCTGCTAATGCGTGTATGGCACTCGGTGTTCGTATGGAAGAGGTAATCTACCGCAACACCGTCAAACTTGCTACTCGTTATCCTGATGGTGAGTTCAGTGTCGAACGTTCTGAAAACCGTGCCGCTGATGATCGATGAACATCTTCGTTACTGATCCCAATCCCCATTTGTCTGCAATTGTTCTTCCCGACAAGCATATTGTCAAAATGCCGTTGGAGACTTGTCAGATGCTCGCTATAGTTGCTTCTGATAAATGGGGACACGGGTTCGGTACGTTGCCAAAAGCAGACGGTACACCATACAGTACCGACAAGGGTGCCTTCCGCAATCATCCGTGCACGGTTTGGGCATCCTCTTTTGTGCTAAACTGGCAGTGGTTAATCCAACACGGATTTTCTCTCTGCCAAGAGTATGCTGCTCGATATGGTAAAGTGCATACGTGTTTTAATACACTGCTTGCAGCACAGGAAATCTTTCCCACTGCAGATCCCCAAGGTCGAAGTGGGAAAGAACCAACTCCATTTGTTCGTGCGATGCCTGATGATTACAAACTTGATACCAGCATCTCTACATTCGATGCTTACAAAATGTACATCGCATCCAAACCTTGGGTAGCAGACAACTATCTGCGCCTTCCACATCGCAAACCTAACTGGGTATGACCATTCCATTTTTTATCGAAGATCCGATTACTCACGTTCAAACAGAAGTTCCTCAGGAGATTCTGTATTACTGTGATAACTATACTGTAGATGCACATCGTGAAGATTTGCGATATTTTGATTGTGTGTCTATGCATATGGGTTACTATGGCAATGACCCAAAGCGCCTCAAAAGAATCCGAGATCATTATCGTTATGAAGTAAACCCTGTTTTCGACTAACTATGGATTGGAAATCAGAAGCACTTTACTGGAAACAAAAGTATATTCGTGAACTTGCAAGTCAAGGTAGAATTGAAAGTCACGATCCACAATCCCATCAGGAAGACTGGGCACACCCAGAATCATCTCTGGCAGCAAACTACACTGAAGAAGAAATGAACGCAATGTGTGATGCTGCTGAAGATAAGGAAAAATGCCGTGAGTATAACCTGCGTGAAGCAGAATACTATAATAAACGAGCACAACTCGATGCACACTCCCTAAAAGATTTCACCCTAGGAGACAAATGAATTGAAACACATCCTCTTTACTCTCAAAGAATGTAATAAATCATTTTTAGATGATGAAACTTTTGTTAGGGACGTTGTTTATCAAGCATCAGTTAAATGCAAATCAACTCTGTTAGCACTCAACTCACACAAGTTCGATCCTCAGGGTGTAACTTGTGTGGCAATGCTTGCTGAAAGTCACATTAGCATTCACACTTGGCCAGAACTGGGTATGGCAGTATGTGACATCTTTACCTGCGGAGATCACACAGAACCCAAGCAAGGTGTAAAATATATGAAGATGATGCTTGACGCTAAAAGCATCGTAAGTAAATCATTTACCCGTCCTCTTGAATAAATACCTCAAAGGTATTTTTTATCCCTGTGGCAAACAAAGGACTCCAATTTGAGCACGCAGTAATGTATGTTGCTACTAGCAAAATCATTGCTAAAACTGCCCAGAACGAAAAAGATTTTGAAGATGCTGCAGGAAGATGGGGTGCCATTCCCAACGACATTAAAAAGACCGCCGAAAAGATTGTTGAGGATATGGCACCAAATGATTTGAATGCTAGACAGGCATACTACAAATCATTCAGGAAAATGAGTGGCGGTGGTGAAGAACCAAAAACCGATATTATGTTTACATCTGGTAGCACCACCTACAGATGTTCTATGAAGTGGGGAAAATCTTATCAACTTACCAGTGCTGGTATCGATAAATCACTCACTGTATTCCAAAAAGTTTTGAAAAAAACTGCTAGAGATTGTGGATCTTCCAGTGCAAATGTTGAAACGCTAGGTTATTTGCAGTTGATCCTGGAACGTATAGCAGGTAAGTTTGAAAATGCTACTGGCACTATTGACCAACCATCTGCAAAAAGATTGTTGGGCGATGCTAAAAAGTCTGGTGGATTAAATGAGCAACTGCAGGAAGTGTTGGGTTCTAAGAAAGCACCCCTTGCTGCAGAAGCATATGATTGTTTTAAGTATAACCTGACACACGAGTGTATGACAGGTGCAATGTTATTCAACGGTGATGACCGAGCAGCGACACATCTCTTGACTGAGAATGGTGTTAAACCAATCGATGAGAAAGCAGTTCGAGAGGTGATGAAGCAGGCAGGTGTGCGTCTTGCTCTCAAGGGCAGGGGTAAGGACAAAATTACAGGTGTCCGCCAGAACGCCATCGTGATCCGATACGAGGTATAATACTGGTATGGCAAAGCAAAACACCCACCTGGAGCACCTAGAAGACGACATCCTGAATCAAGGATCTCGTGGAGGTGTGAACGCAGTTAAGTTTCTCCGTGAACTTGGCAAGATGCTCAGTGAACCGCATTCTAATGTGAATGTAACTACCAAGTGGGATGGTGCTCCTGCTGTCATTTGTGGCAGGCACCCAACGACTAAGAACTTTTTTGTTGGTACGAAAGGTGTCTTCGCTAAGATGCCCAAGATTTGCCTGAGTGATGCAGATGTGGATCATTATTACAGTGGAGATCTTGCAGCAAAACTAAAGACTTGCTTGCGTCTTCTTCCCAAACTTAATATTCAAGGAGTCTTGCAAGGTGATCTTCTGTTTACTAATGATACGACAACTCGTACTATCGGTGGTGAGCGGGTAATTTCTTTTCAACCCAACACTATTACTTATGCTATTCCAGAGAAGACAGAACTGGGACAGCGTGTCAAGAAAGCACAACTCGGTATTGTGTTCCACACCAGTTATAGTGGTGGTCCCAATCTTCTCGATATGACACCCTCTTTTGGTGTGGATGTTAGTCGAATGCAGAATGTTCCTGGAGTTGTTGTATTTTCATCCAACTTCACTGATGCCACTGGTGCATCCCTATTTACTCAGGCACAGAAGCGTCAGTATGATATGAAAGTAAATCGTGCAGAGGGATCCCTTAAGCAGGCAAGTCAGTTCTTGAATATTCTTCAGCAGACTGGTGACGGTAAGTTCCTTTTATCTGCTATGTTCAAGGTGTACTTTAACTCTTACATTCGTAAGGGTATTGCTATCGCAGACACAAAGAAAGTTGCTGCTGGATTTGCTTCTTATTATCGTGCTGCTCTTGATAAAGAGATTGCTCTGAAGAAGACTGCAACGACGCAGGCAAAGTATCGTAAGATTCAGCAGGATGGTCTTAAATTTATTAGGGCAAATGAGAGAGCAATCTATATGACAGTTGCTTCATATATTAACTTGACAGATGCAAAGACGATGATCATCCGTAAACTTGAATCTGTTAAAGATATTGGTACCTATATCAAGACTGAAAACGGATTCCGTGTTACTGCACCTGAAGGTTTTGTCGCAATCAAGTCTGGCGCTGCTTTGAAATTGGTCGATCGTTTGGAGTTCTCTCGTGCCAATTTTACGGTAGAGAAGAATTGGGGTTAATAAATATATAAGGAAACACGTCAAGTAATAATGAAATTCAGTACGTTTCTCACTGAAGCAAGAACTGTAGCGGGAGATGCCGCAGCAAAACGAGGTCTGCAACACGCAGGACACGGTTACTATGCTGACAGAAGTGGCAACATTGTTGCTAAATCTGAAGGCGGAAAGAGACTGGTTGCTGTAGATAGGGCAGAAGCGCAAGCAGCACAACAAAGTGCTGAGCAGGGTGCCGCTGAAGATGAGCATCTGGAAAGTGGCGAAGGTTTGGGTACAATTGCAGTGACATTTGGTCGCTTCAATCCTCCTACTATTGGACACGAGAAACTTCTTGACGCTGTGGCAAGAGAGGGTGTTGATAACTATCGCATTTATCCTTCTCGTTCTGTTGATCCAAAGAAGAATCCTCTTGAACCTGATCTGAAGATCAAGTTTATGAATGAAATGTACCCGAGTCATTCGGATGCAATTGTGAACGATAGTGGTCTCACCAACATTTTTAATGTGATGGTGGCACTTCAGGATGAAGGGTACACTGGAGTTACTCTGGTTGTTGGATCTGATCGTGTTTCGGAATTCAAATCGCTACTTGAGAAGTACAACGGTCAGGCATACGAATTTGAAGAACTGAATGTTGTTTCTGCAGGTGAACGTGACCCTGACGCTGAAGGTGTTGAGGGTATGTCGGCATCTAAGATGAGAGCATTTGCTGCAAGTGGTGATCTTGAATCATTTGCTGAGGGTGTCCCTGGCGGAAACGTGAGTGTTGCTCGTCGTCTTATGAATGAAGTTCGTAAGGGTATGGGTATCTCAGACCAAGAACAAGTTTCTGAGATGTGGGAGATTGCTCCTAAACTGGATCAGAAAGGTCTCCGTGAAGCATATGTTGCTAAAGAAATTTTTGGTATGGGTTCACTTGTTGAGCATCTGGATACAGGTGTGATTGGTGAAATTGTTTATCGTGGAACTAACTATGCCATCTTTGAAGATGCGAATGGTTGGAGATTCCGCTGCTGGTTGACTTCCCTTAATGAAGTTAAAGAAAAGCATACATCTGCCGACGATGGCAGTGGCAATACCTGGAAAGTTGGAACTGATGCATATCGTGCAGCAGTTATGGCAATGACTCCTGGTCAAGAAGTTCGCAAGTTCAGCGACTTCAGAAAATCTAAATAGTATTATCGCAAGCAAAAGAAATGAACATCGAACTCGCTTCTAAACTGCTGAAATATTCTCCAGCAGACGTGCAAACCGCAACGTATGTTGTTGAATATGCTCAGCATAACTATGATGCTGATGCTGCGATTGCTTATATTGATAAGCGTCTTGCCGAATCCAAGACTCAAAGAGAGATCGCTGAGATCATTCTCGATGAGCGTTACAAGGGTAAGCACGGTCAGTCCTCTGCTGAGTACAAAGATGACCGTTCCCCTGGTGGTAAGATGGTGAGCGGCGACTCCAAGCAGTCGGGTGCTGAATACACCCACGGTCGTAGAGTCAAAGCAGCAAACCCTGGTTCTCAACCTGATGAGGGTGGCAAGACCAAACCCAAGTCCCAAGGTAAGATGGATCGTGGCACTCGTGCCGATCTTGAATACCGTAAGGCAAACCTCAAGAAAGAAGAGGTTGAGATCGAAGAGGGTTACAAGGAAATTGATAAGAAGAAAGAGAATGCGATGTATCGCCGTGCTGGTAACCTCGCACGTACTTCTCTGTCTTCTAAGGGCAAGACAAAGGAGGATGCACAGAACAAGTCTGCAAAGATTGTTTCTGCTATTGCTCGCCAAAAAGAAAATGAGCGTTTTGAGCGTATCGGTAAAGATCCGAAGCATCAAAACAACTATAAAGAAGAACTTGAGATCGAAGAAGGTCTCAAGCAAGCACGCAAAAACATTGGTATGGACCCCGACAAACCTTCCTGCTGGGATGGTTATGTTGCCAAGGGTACCAAGATGAAGGACGGCAAAGAAGTTCCTAACTGTGTGCCTGCAAACGAAGAATGGATCTGGGATCTGGTTGACGAACTCGCTGAAGATTTTGAGTTCTTCACAGATGAGGATCTGGAAGATGTGATCATTGAAGCACTTGTGGATCTAGGAGATGAGGAACTGCTTCAGGAAGCAGTTGCATCTTTTGAAGGTCTGGAGTTGCTGACTGAAGATCGCTATGCTGATGCGGTTGCTACTTCTAAGTCGAACGCTGCTAAACCTGAAGTTAAGGCAGCAGTTCGTCGTGCACGTGTTGAGCGTGTGAAGAAAGCAGCAGGTCGTGTTGGTTCTGCTCTCAAGTCTAAAGCTGGCGAAGTTGCTGGCAAGGCAAAGGAAGCAGCAGGTAAGGCAAAAGAGTCTGCTGGTAAGGCAGCATCTAGTGCTAAGTCTGCAGTGAAGTCTGCTGGTAAGAAGGCGATTGAGACTGGTGCTAAGGCAGCAGGTCACGCCGTGGGTACTTATCAGGCTGCACGTATCAAAGCGAAGCGTACAGAACTGAGTAAACCCAAGAGTTCCAGTAGTTCTAGTGAATCCAAACCCGCAGCGAAAAAACCTGAGGGTAAGGATGGTACAGGTGGTAAACTTGATAGTCTGCTGAAGTCTGTTAGAGGTTCTTCTAGTTCCAGTTCTTCTGGTTCTAGCTCTTCTAGCGGTGGTTCTAGTTCTTCTGGTTCTAGCAACAGCAGCGGTTCATCTTCTAGCGGTTCTTCTTCTAGTGGTGGATCTTCTTCTGGGGGTTCTTCCTCCAGTGAAGGTGGTACCAAGAAGAAGTCTCTCCTTCGTCGTGCCGCAGGTGCAGTGGGTAGGGGTCTGAAAAAAGTGGTCGGTAAGACTGCTCGTGTCGTCGCGAAAGGTTCAGACAAACTCGCTAGAAAACTCGGAGAACAAAACTCTATGGAATCTCGCACAGACCGCATCCGTCGTATTCTTGCTATGCAGGAGACTGTGGATCACGACAAGACCACACTTCGTAATCCCGAAGGTATTTCCTGGAGAGATCGCCTTGGTATGAACGAAGGAAAGACACCCGAACAAGAAGCAAAGTCTGCAGCACTTGCTAAGTCCAAAGAACTTACAAAGCAAGGTAAGCATAAGGAAGCTTCGGAAGTCTTCAAAAAAGCGTTCCCCAACTTCAATAAGTGATGGGCAAAACTAAAATTATAATCAACCCTAAGAAGGAAGATCTAATGAAGGAATCTATTCGCGATCTGCTCAGACTTGAAGTGGGTCAACTCAAAGAGGCAGCAAAGAAAAAACTTGATCCCGTAGGGAAAGAGGACAAGGACATCGACAATGACGGTGACCACGATAAGTCCGATAAGTATCTGCTGAACCGTCGCAAGACAGTTGCTAAGGCGATGGGCAAGAAGACTCATATCTGTGCATCCTATGTGGAGCACGCTGAGTTTGGTATTTGCAAGACCATCCCCGAGGCACATACCCTTGAGGAAATGGCAGAACCTGATGCCGAAGGTAACACTCATTTTGTTACCCATTATGACATCATCGACGATAATGACATTCTTCACGAGAACGTCTCTGTTGAAGAACTTGAAATCGTCCTAGCAGAATCGCACAACCACTGATGTATAGTTTCTCTGAATTCAATAACCTCCAAGAAGGTAGAGCAGAAGATGCTCAAAAGTCGTTGGGGAAAGTCAAGAAACGTCAGGAAGTTCTCGATGCACACGAGAAAAAGACTGGCAAGAAACTTGACATAACCAAGACACCTGAGTATAAAGCACATAAAAAAGATTTCCCTGGTGCCAAGCGTACTGGTAAGAAAGAAAAGGGTGCTAAAGAAACATCTTCCGAAAGACACAATCGTCAGGTTCAAACATACAGCGATCGTCTTCGCAAGTATGGTAAGACTGCTAAGCAAAAGCGTGACGATGCTGCAATGGCAAAACACACTTCTCGCTTCGATTGAGCCTATATAGGGATGCCCCCCTTTATAGGATAAGATAATGCTTTCTTTTTTACTTCCTCTCGCATCTAAGGTAATTTCCGATGCAGTTAACAAGATTCCAGAAAACGAAGAACTCGGTGAAAAGTTGGTTGAGATCTGTCTTGTTATCTTGGGTAAAGCGGTTAAGCTGACCAAGACCGATATGGATGATCAACTTCTCGAAGTTGTGACCAAAGCAATCAAGGCACGTCAAGAAGCGTGATCTTAATATTGGGGGACCTTTAATGGTCCCTCTTTTCAATTTTATAAATAAGTAATAGGCAACTACTTATCGGAGTAAGAAAAAATGTCTCTTTACGGGAGAACTGACGCAGCAGCAAATCAAACTCAAGTAGGTCTCACCCGTGGTAACGGTGCTGGGTCCGCTACCGAGACAATCGTTTTCGTTGACGCGACCGAAGCAGGTCTGAGCGAGAACAAAGAGCGTGGTCTCACCTCACCTGGATGGTGGGCATACAGAACCTATACTGATGCATCTGGCAAGACACGTCACAAGGCAGAGCACCTGATGGTACTCAGCAATCCTGACACCAATGCTAACGAAACTCTGTCTGACGACACCATCGCAGCAGACGTTGCATCGGCAATCACCATCAGTGCACAACCCACAGCACAGACATCTGCATCTGGTGCAGCAACCTTCTCGGTTACCGCAAGTGCAGACGCTGGTACCGTGGTCTATCAGTGGCAGCGTCAAACTGCAACTGGTACCCGCTGGAGCAACATCAGTGGTGCAACCAGTGCATCCCTGGCACTGACTGGTCTGACCGCATCCGAAGACGGTTACAAGTATCGTGTGAAACTGACAAGCACCGCTGGTGCAGAAGAAGTTATCTCCGACAGCGCAACTCTGACCTTCGGAACCTGATAACTTGCTAATATATTATGAATTTTAGTAATCTCAATGCGGACAACTTTATGATGTTCGCAATGAAGCATTACGACAACCCCCAGTCTGTGACATATGATGACTTCTTAGAAGATATGATGCGCTTCAAATATTTGAAGCGCCTTTTTGGAAGATATATCAAGACTGGGGTATTGCGTAATCACCTTATACTGAATCATCTAATCGTTCTTTTTAATGTATTTGGTGATGCAGCGATTCCACTGCTTGTTTTTAAGTTAGAAAAGCAATACTGGGATATTCTAAAAACCTATCTGGTTTATATCAATAGGTATCCTGAAAGTGGTTGTGGAACTTTAGATTATGTTGAAATTGATCCGCATATAAGTAAACAGTTGAGTAACATCTGATGCCTGCTAAGTCTGTAAAACAAAGAAGATTTATGGGTATGGTACGTGCAGTCCAAAAGGGCGAGATGGACGCACCATCACCTGAGATTGCCAGTGCTGCTAAGGATATGGGTTCCAAAGCAGTGAGAGAATTTGCCAAGACTAAAGAGAAGAATCTTCCTATGAAGAAGGAAGAGGTGGAGCATCTCGAAGAGATGCCCTATCAGGTCTATGGTTCTCCTGACGGCAAGAAGGAGAAGAAGATCGGCAAACCTGTGAAGAGCAAGAAGTATGCTGACGCAAGAGCAGCAGAACTTGCCGACACTCATAAGAAAACTGGTGGTAAGTATCGCTCTGAGTATACTGAAGAGACCATCGTTGAGCGTGGTGACTATTGGCATCCCGATCCTGAGAAGGATAAGAAACTGGGTGGTCCTGGTGCTAACCAGCGTGCTCGTGAAGATCGTGCTGATGCTGCCAAACCCAAGGAAGATCCTAAGAAGCTGCGTAAGGGTGAGTCCTATATGGATTATGCCAAGCGTCAGAAGGGTGGTACCGCTGCACCGAAAAAGAAAGAAGGTCTGCGAGACAAACTCAAGCGTAAGTTGGGTCTGAAAGAAGATGCACCCACTATGTCCACAGGTAGCACTGGTAGTGCTGCTGGATTTAGTTCTGAAGCTGATGCAGATGGTCCTACAGCAGGACTCGATCAACCCTTGGGTGGTACAACTAGACTTCGTGGTAAGGGTGGCACACTCAAAAAGAGGAAGTTCAAGTGTCGTAAATCTGATGATGGTGTAAATCAGGTTTGCGGAGGTTGAGATGGCATTTGGTCTGCAGAAACTTGCGGTCCTTGAATCCAAACTTGATATTTATGAAGACCTATCAAAAGAAATGCTCGACAAACTTGAGCGAGCAGTTGGCACCATCTCAGAGAACAGTAACAAGGTTGCTGTAATTTTGGAGCGTCACGAGAACAGACTCGACGAGGGAGACAAAGCAAACCAAGCAATCATCAAGATGATCAATGATCATCAGAAGTATGATGAGAAAATGTTTGAACGTTTCACTGAGAGATTTAGTGAAATGGAAAAGAAGATTGATGATCTCTATAAGTTTAGATGGATTGCTGTGGGTCTAGGCATCGCTGCTGTGACGATCCTCAAAGCGCCTGACATCTTTGGAAATATGTTGACACCTGACGTTAAGACAAGTACAATGACAGGAGTTGAGATCGTCAGACCAGGATGAGTTACGTTGATGTCAAGTACGCTCGCCTGGTTGGTGGTCGTCTCGACTTGTTCAAAGAAAAAAAGTCAAATCTTTATAACTTTAGATGCCCCTATTGCGGTGACTCTCAGAAGCAGAAGTCAAAAGCAAGGGGTTATCTTTTCTCTATGAAGAATGACCTCATCTTCAAGTGTCATAACTGTGGAGTGGGGAGAACGCTGAGTAATTTTCTTAAGGATAATGCTCGCGACCTTCACGATCAGTATGTGATGGAAAGATATAGGGATGGAATGGTCGGTAAACGAACCAGAGTTCCAACACCAGACTTCAAAAAGTATCAGAGCAAACCAAAGTTTAATACTGGTACTAACCTCCCATCAATTTCCTCTCTAAATAATGGACATCCAGCAAGAGACTACCTTGAAAAACGTCAAATCCCTAGCGAAGCGTTTGATAGAATTTACTATACAGAAAAGTTCAAACGTTATATTAACTCTCAAAAGCAGACGTTTGAAAATCTACAGAACGACCAACCCAGGATCATAATTCCTCTCTGTGATTTTGACGGAAAGTGGTTTGGTGTACAGGGAAGAGCATTATCCCCACATTCCAAACTCAGGTACATTACTATTATTTTCGATGAAACTAAACCCAAACTCTTCGGTCTCGACCGACTGGACCGCGACAGTAGAACCTTCATTACAGAAGGTCCCTTCGATAGTCTCTTCCTTCGCAATGCGATTGCTATGTGTGGAAGTGATGTTCATCTTGGTAGTTGGGGGATTAGCAATCGTGTGTGGGTCTATGATAACGAACCACGAAACCCACAAATTGTTGAAAGAATCGCCAAGTCAATCGACAGCGGTGATCAAGTAGTCATCTTTCCAAAAGATGTCAATCAAAAAGATTTGAATGATATGTTCCTCGCTGGACACGACGTTCAATCTCTGGTAGAATCTAATGTCTATCAAGGTTTAGAAGCAAAACTCAAGTTTACTCAATGGAAGAAGGTATGAATGTTATTAAAAGGAACGGCACTACCGAACCTCTCGACCTCGATAAGATGCATCAGATGGTTGAGTTTGCCTGTGATGGACTCGCAGGTGTAAGTGAATCTCAAGTGGAAATGAATGCCAACCTGCAGTTTTTTGATGGCATTAAGTCTTCGGAAATTCAAGACATCTTGATCAAGTCTGCAAGTGATTTGATCAGTCTTGAAACTCCGAACTATCAGTATGTTGCAGCACGTCTTCTTCTGTTTAGTGTTCGTAAGCAAGTGTTTCCTGAATGGAATACCTCTGGGTATCTTCCACTAAAACAACACGTTGAGAATTGTGTAAACGTTGGCGTTTACGATGAGTCTATTCTCTCTAAATATTCTGATCAGGAGTGGCAAGTCCTGGACAGTTTCATTGATCACGATCGCTGTATGGGATTCACCTATGCAGGTCTTCGTCAGATCGTAGACAAGTATCTGGTACAGGATCGCAGCAGCGGGCGTCTATATGAGACACCGCAGTATATGTACATTATGGTTGCTGCCACACTGTTCCAAGACTATCCTAAGCAGACACGTCTCGATTATGTCCAGCGGTACTACGCAGCAACCTCCAAAGGAAAAATCAACTTGCCGACACCAGTTCTGGCAGGAGTCCGAACACCATTGCGCCAATTTGCATCTTGTGTTCTCGTTGATGTTGATGACACCCTCGATGGTATCTTTAGCTCTGATATGGCTATTGGTAAATACGTCGCACAAAGGGCTGGGATCGGTATTAACGCAGGCAGAATCCGTGGCATCAACAGCAAGATCAGAGGCGGAGAGGTACAACACACAGGTGTGGTCCCCTTCCTTAAAAAGTTTGAAGCAACTGTACGATGCTGCACACAAAACGGTATCCGAGGTGGTTCTGCTACAGTTCACTTTCCTATCTGGCACCAAGAGATAGAAGATATTATTGTTCTTAAGAACAATAAAGGTACCGAAGATAACCGAGTTCGGAAACTTGACTATTCCATTCAACTCTCTAAACTGTTCTACGAACGGTTCATTCGCAATGAGAACATCACCCTTTTCTCTCCTCACGACGTTCCTGGTCTATATGATGCTTTTGGCACTCCTGAGTTTGATGGTCTATACACCAGATACGAGGAAGATCAATCCATTCCCCGTAAGACAATCGGTGCCCAGGAACTGATCCTCGATCTTCTGAAGGAACGTGCTGAGACTGGTCGTATTTACATTATGAATATCGACCACTGCAACTCCCACTCCTCCTTCAAGGACAAGGTTTATATGTCCAACCTGTGTCAGGAGATCACTCTCCCCACAGATCCTATCGACCACATCGATGATGAGGCAGGTGAGATTGCTCTGTGTATTCTGTCTGCCATCAACGTTGGTAAGATCCGTTCTCTTAATGAGATGGAAGAACTTTGTGATCTCGCTGTAAGGGGTCTGGAAGAACTGATCGATTATCAGGAGTATCCCGTCGCTGCAGCACGTCGTAGCACCCTTGCAAGGCGTTCTCTGGGCATTGGATACATTGGTTTGGCACACTACCTTGCTAAGATTGGTGCAAAGTATGATGATGCATATGCTCACACTGAAGTGCATAAACTATCTGAAGCATTCCAATTCAATCTTCTTAAAGCATCTAATCAACTTGCTATCGAGAAGGGTGCCTGCGCTGCATTTGATCGTACCAAATATGCCGATGGCATTCTCCCCATCGATACATATAAGAAGGAAGTTGATGAGATTGTAGCACCTGCATATTTTTATGATTGGGATTCTTTACGGGCGTCTATTCAGCAGTATGGTCTACGACACAGCACACTGTCCGCACAAATGCCTTCGGAGAGCAGTTCCGTTGTGTCAAATGCAACCAATGGAATCGAACCACCTCGCGACTACTTGTCCGTTAAGAAGTCGAAAAAGGGACCCTTGAAGCAAATCGTTCCTGGTTATCCTCATCTCAAGAACAAATACACTTTGTTGTGGGATATGCCTTCTAACGAAGGATATGTTAAAATTGTTGCAGTGATGCAAAAGTTCTTTGATCAGGCAATCAGCGGCAACTGGAGTTATAATCCAGAGAATTATGAAAATGGTGAGGTTCCATCCTCTGTGATGGCAGGTGATCTTCTGAATACTTACAAGTATGGTTGGAAGACTTCCTATTATCAAAACACTTATGATAATAAAAAGGATTCTGACGTGGAAGAAAACATCCGTCAGGTCATTGATATTGATAATCTTGTAAACGAACTCTTGGAGGCAGACGACGACTGTGACAGTTGCAAAGTTTAGAACAGGTGTAGAGCGTAAGCAGATTGAAGGTATGACCGTCTTCAATCAGAATGCTCACGATACCAAGAAACAACCAATGTTTTTCGGTCAACCTCTGGGAGTCCAGAGGTATGATGGGGCGAAGTATCCTGTGTTTGAGAAACTCACTACTCAGCAATTGGGATACTTCTGGAGACCTGAAGAGGTCTCCCTCCAGAAAGATCGAGCAGATTTTCAGACACTGACTGCTGCACAAAAACACATCTTTACATCCAATCTGCGCTATCAAATCCTCCTCGATTCTGTTCAAGGGCGGGGTCCTGGTATGGCTTTTATCCCATACTGTTCACTGCCCGAACTTGAGTCTGCTATGATTGCGTGGGAGTTTATGGAGATGATCCATAGCAAGTCCTACACATACATCATTAAGAATGTCTACTCTGATCCCAGTGAAGTGTTTGACACTATCCTGGATGATGAAAAGATTCTGAATCGTGCTAAGTCTGTGACTGAAGCGTATGATGATTTCATCAACACTGCTCATCAGTGGGACACTGGTAATATGTGGCAGTCTGATTGGAACGGATCTCCTTCAAAGACTTGGGAGCAGAAAGAACTGAAACGTAAACTGTATCGTGCAGTTGTTAATGTGAATATCCTTGAGGGTATTCGCTTCTATGTTTCGTTTGCTTGTTCCTTTGGTTTTGGTGAACTGAAAATGATGGAAGGATCCGCAAAGATCATTTCCTTGATTGCACGTGATGAGTCTCAGCATCTCGTGTTGACTCAGAACATTATCAATAAGTGGAATGCTGGTGATGATCCTGATATGATGGACATCATTAAAGAAGAAGAAGGTAACGTCATTGAGATGTTCCGTCGCACTGTTGATGAGGAGAAGGAGTGGGCAGAGTATCTGTTTACCAGTGGTTCTATGATTGGTTTGAATGCCAAACTTCTTGGACAATATGTTGAGTGGATTGCCAATCGTCGAATGAAGGCAATTGGTTTGAAACCCATCTATGATATTCCTGCCAAGAACAATCCACTTCCTTGGACTGAGCACTGGTTGAACTCTAAGGGTCAACAGAATGCTCCTCAGGAAACTGAGATCGAGTCTTATGTGGTGGGTGCTATTAAGCAGGATGTTCAGAAAGATACGTTTGCTGGTTTCCAACTCTGATTATGTTTATTGGTAATGTTCCTGAATCGGTCTCTGAACCGATCAAGGCAAGATTGTTGAACAGTCCATACTGGCCTTGGTATATGATTACTGAGACAACTGGATATGATCCTCGCTTCAATGACAGTATCCCTGATGAACTGTCTGGCGAGGATCCCCAGTTTCAACATACCGTGGTTAACAATCACGGTGAGATTACTTCTCAACACGCTTGGGACATCGTTGCAGAACCTCTCTGGAATTATGTCGCAGAGAATTTCTCTGAGCAACTTGGAGACTTCGATAAGTTTCGTCGTATCAAGATCAATCTTCTGACGAAGAAAGATTCTAAGCATATGTATCATACTCCACACGTGGATTATGATTTTCCACATATGACTCTCCTATACTATGTGAATGATTCTGATGGACCAACATATTTCTTCAATGAAAAATATGATGGTACTAGAAAGAAACTAACCATTCATTCCAAGATTGAACCTAGACAGGGTAGGTTCGTATTGTTCGATGGACACACTTTCCACGCGAGCAGCAATCCACAGTATCACGATTATCGATGCATAATCAACTTAAATTACATCTCAAATTCCTCCGAGAACTCAAGAAGGAACTTAGAAGAGATGATGGGATCTTAAATTTCCCTGACAAAAAACCAAATAAAAAGAAGAAAAAGCGTTCACGGGGTAACAAAAGTAGCGGTTGATACCACACTCTTGATAAATACTATGGGATAGTGTATACTATTCATACGTTCATCCCATTCGCTGTTTGCGAATAGCGAATAGGACGCAAGTAAGTCGCGGAACGGAGCGTTCATCCTATGTTATCACTCGCACTCATCTTTTTTAGTCACGTCCCAGTGGAGAATTATCTTCGCTGTGAAGACTATGAATGGTTGAAGCAAGGATTGGAAGAGACAACTCTTTTCACTCCCTTTGAGAAGGCTGACATCCTTATTAACTGGATGAATCATACAGACCCTCATTGCTTTGATAGCAAGGACGCAAACGACTGAAGGAACGGGAGATTAACTTCACCCTAGTATTTCAGGTAACGACAATGAACACACTGCTGTTGATCAAGAATCAAATCGACAAAGCAAATGCTTTGCACGATGCTCAGATTTCTCACACCGCATATCGTGGTATTGAGTATAATGTCTGTGGTCACGAGCCTAAGGAAACTCACGGAACATTCTGTTATCGTGGGCATACCTATAACAAGTAAATTGTTAGACTTACAACACATTAAAGAGAGACCTTTGTTAAGGTCTCTTTTTTATTATCTAAATAGCTTTGCAATTGGGAGGAAACAATGAAGATCTTTTTAGATTGTTCTGATCCAGATTTGATTGCGTACGCGGTGGAAACTGGTCTTGTGGATGGTGTGACAACCAACCCAAGTCTTATGAAAAAGCGTGGTGAAAATCCAAGAGAAGTTTTGGAAAGAATTTCCGAACTATTTCCTTGGGATGCTTCTATTTCAGCAGAGGTTGTTGGGGATACTGCAGAAGAGATGTTAGAGATGGCAACTGACTACTACCAGATTGCTCCAAACATCACGATTAAATTACCCTGCAACCGCGAAGGTTTGATTGCTTGTGGAGACCTTTCAGCGGATGGTATACCAACAAACGTTACCTTGATCTTTAGTGCTGCTCAGGCAATTCTTGCTGCGAAAGCAGGTGCTACATATGTTTCACCTTTTGTTGGTCGTGTTTACGATCAATACTGGGATGGAATAGACTTAATCGAACAGATCAGGCAAATCTATGACAAGCACAATGTTGATACTGACATCCTTGCTGCCAGTATTAGGAATCCCCACGAGGTTCCCGCTTGCTTCCGAGTGGGTGCTGATGTGGTCACTATGCCGATAGATGTGTTTGGGAGACTCTTCCAGCACGTATTAACTGATAAAGGTCTGGAGCAATTTGATCGAGACTGGAACACACTTATGGAGAGTATTCATCAAGATGAGTAGAAGATGGAAAGTTCCTTACAAATACAATGGTGAGGAACGATATACTATTGTCGATACCAGATTCCCCTGGGAAGTCAAAGGTCTTGCCGAAAGACTTCTTAGGGTTGATGGTATTGTTCCAGTATTTGCTGAAGGATACCGTGACATTCAGGAGTTGAAAGATGGAGAAGAGTAGACTTAAAGAAATCTTACGAGATCTTAAGGTTATTGTTTCTGAACTAGAATCTGAGGTATACTCAGATGTCTCTAAATACACAGAGAAACCTAAGGAGAACTTTGGGTTCATCGTGTATGGAGATGATGATGACGGAGACCCCGACTAATGAACTTAAAGAATATCCAAATCCCTGGACCTATCGTGGCAGGGTGTTTGACGGGAGCGACATTGGGGATCACTATGGGTTTGTTTACCGTATTACCTGTAGCACCACCAACCGTTCGTACATCGGAAGAAAGTATTTCTGGCAAAAACGAAAGCCTAGATCTACAGATCAAACTAAAAAACGGAGACGAGTTACATCTGAAAGCAACTGGCGTAACTACTATGGATCTTGTCCAGAGCTTTCGGCAGATGTTAAGGAGTTTGGACGGGACGCTTTTACTAGAGAAATCCTCTCCCTCCACCTGACACCAGGTAAAACAAACTACGAAGAGACCCGCCAACTGTTCGTGAACAATGTCCTGACTGAAGCACTTGCGGATGGTACCCCTGCCTATTACAACAGTAATATCCTAGGTCGGTACTACCGCAAGGACTATTTTCCCCAAACCTCTTGACTTTCCCGTCCACTTGCATATATAATTAGCAAGAGTTCGGTAAGGCATCGATGGCAAACGATTGGGGACAAGATTTTCAAGAAGATCAGTCTTTCCTTTCATCTACACTTGAAATTATGATTGACAAACTACATCAGTATGCCTCAGAAAATGACATTCAAAATGCTGAACTTTATGCACAAAAAATTAGAGAAGTTTCTCTAGGCTAACTGCCTGGGTCAGTAGCTCAGTGGATAGAGCAACTGCCTTCTAAGCAGTCGGTCGTTGGTTCGACCCCAACCTGACCCGTTCCCCGCGAGGGGATTGTTAAGTCTAGAACGAGGTATTCTTATGCCTGTTAAGAAGTCAGATCTCTCCTATTTGAGAGATGTTGTCAACGGAGACGTTGCCCTGGATTCCGAAAATCCATCCCTTTTCTCCCGCCTATTTCGGTGGTATGAAACACACGGTGTGGACTTTTACGGTGATCCTGATGAGAATTACGCCATTCTCATTGATCACCTCGCTCTCGACATTGGTTTTGGGACAACCTAAAAGTCAACCTGGTGGAGCCAGTTTTTGAACTGACCCCTCTGACCCCCGTAAGGGGGTCTTTTTTTGTGTATAATATTTGGGAACCGATCAAATGCTATGCAGGTTATTCTAGAGCGATTTCCTTATCGCTATGTGCAATGTGGTCTCCTGGAGATCAATGGTAAACCAGACTACCGTATTCAGAAATGGAACGAGTGGACTAAGCGGTATAATGATATGTACCTCCTGGATAACCAGATGCAACTAGATACCTGCTTGGAGGACTTCGAGTACACTAAGTGGTTGGATCCTGATCGTGTTCCCTGCTACATCAAGGATGATGTTTCCCTGACATTGGTTTCTTGACAGACCTTTAGATTTCCTATATACTATTGTTGCAAATCGTTACAAAAACAATGACCGTTACCAAAAACGAATGGGGACAGGTGAATATGTTCGCCAAAGAACCCACAATGTATATGACCAAAGAAGATATGGAGCGTTATGGTTTTGAACCATATGCTGAGCGGGCAGAAAAGGCAAATGGTCGTTGGGCAATGCTCGGTATCGTTGCTGGTGCCATCTCATATGCTTTGACTGGCAATCTTTTCTTCGGCATTGCTTGACAATGACTGAAATTTTCTTTACAATTACTGCTGTCACTTTCTTTGTATTGCTGGCATACTCTGTAGAAAAACTTTCTGAAACTTATTGATGACTGCTTTCAACATTACTGTTCAACAACCTGATGGAACAGAAACCACCTTCCCCTGCAATGATGATCAGTACATTCTTGATGCCGCTGAAGAGGCAGGCGTTGATGTCAACTACTCGTGTCGTGCAGGTGCTTGCTCGTCTTGTGCGGGCAAACTCATCTCTGGTACCGTAGACCAGTCCGACCAGAGCTTCCTCGACGACGACCAGATCGAATCTGGTTTCGTTCTGACCTGCGTGGCTTACCCCACCAGTGATTGTGTTCTCCTTAGCGACCAAGAAGAAAACCTGTATTGATTATGAAACGTGTACCTGATGTAACCTTTCGCACTCGCGTAAAGGAATCTCTTCCCACTGGGGAATATGTTTGGCAGAATGTCAACACCGCAGAACTGTTTGCTGATAAGCGTGTGGTTCTGTTTAGTCTCCCTGGTGCATTCACCCCCACGTGCTCTACCTATCAACTTCCTGGGTATGAGGAGAACTATGAGCGTCTCCTTGAGGCAGGTGTTGATGATGTGTATTGCATCTCTGTCAATGATGCTTTTGTTATGAATGCTTGGGGTAAGTCTCTTGGCATTGAAAAAGTAAAACTCCTTCCTGATGGCAATGCCGACTTCACTCATTGTATTGGTCAGGCTGTGGAGAAAACTAATCTTGGGTTTGGTGTTCGCTCTTGGCGGTACGCTGCGGTTATTAACGACGGGGTAATCGAACAATTGTTTGAGGAACCTGGTAAAGTTGGTAATTGTTTTGACGATCCATATGAAGTCAGTGATCCTGAAACAGTTCTCAACTATTTGCAATCATATGCTAAAAAGAATGCTTAAACTTATGCTTGCTCGCTTGCGTTGGGGAAACCTTTCTGCAGAACAACGAGCAGAATTGGATACTATGGGTTTGAGAGAGACTTTATCTCGCCCATATCTTGCTCCCAAACTTCACAAACACTACTGAGGTCTACTATGAAATTTAACGATAAAGCAGAATTGCTCAATGGTCGTCTGGCGATGATCGGTTTCATCGCTGGTGTTGGTTCGTATTTCCTGACAGGACAGGTCATCCCTGGAGTCTGGTAGGTATATATACCCTATAGAGTTCCGTTACTTGTATGTTGGAAACTGCACTAATATGTTTTCTTGCGTTTCTTGGAGCATCGCTCCTCACCCAACCAGGTGACGAGGACACTAAATAACTGTCACACATCCCCTTGCGGATCCTGCAGGGGGATGTTATTCTATAATATTCGGAGATTATTATGCTTCTAGAATGGATCTGCTTGACCTGCTCCTTTAACGAGCAGCAAGCATTGAAAACATTTCAGAAACAGGGAATCAAAGATCCGCTAGCACTGTCCGTTGTTATGGCAAGTGTTAAGCAAGAGTCAAAATTTATCCCCAACATTTGTGAAGGGGGTGCACGTGTCCAATACAATCAATGCCATCGCGGGGGGTATGGCATTATTCAATGGACAACCAAAGCACGATACGATGGTCTTGGTAAATTCTGTCGTAAGTATGAGTGTGATCCCAGTACCCTGTCTGGGCAACTTAGGTATCTGACAAATGAAAGTCAGTGGCGCAGTGTTCTTCCTGTACTTAAGTTGGAGAATAGGACTTTTTCAACGTATTACAACGCTACATATAGGTGGTTGGGCTGGGGCATTTCTGGTCCACGCAAGAGATATGCATACGACTACCTAAAGCGTCTGTCTAAAAATGAAAACGTCAATAACGCCAAACAAACTTCGGCAGGGTCCACAACATCGGTGGAAACTACAGATGGAAATCGAATCGAACAATTGGGTTTCTTTGACAAATTACTCTGGACTGTCGGAATCAAAGGCTAAGTTTTACGTTAACATTTGCAGTTTAGCTTCTAAGTATGTAAAATCCCACTATAACATTCGGATGGTACAAGATGAATGATTGGCGTTACAGCGATGAAGCAATGGATGCACGACAGAGGTTACTCACGTCGTGCATTTCCTATAATGGGGTATTGAATCCCAGGCATTATGAGTTTTGTGACTGGGTTATCAGCAACGGTGCTCATCAATCTTTAAGTATTGGTGATGATGGGTTGTACGATGACAGTCTCAACACTCTGTACCTAGAGTGGTACTACACTACCCAAATTGTTCCTGAGGAACCCAACTAATGTATGAAGATTTAGATTGTTTTGAAACCGCACTGAAACATTTTGGTACTCGTGTTGATGTTGTGATTGCTATGGAAATGGCAGACAAGATTGACTCTGAGACTGCATACCAACGCATCAAAACAGAACTGAAAGAGTTGAAACGGATTCGTAAGCAATGGAAGGTCAACAGCAGTTGTGACGAATCCTGATCTGTCCCACCCTCTTGACAAAGGTTCGGTTTTCCCTTAATATAAATACATCAACGGGTTACGAAACTTAACAAAGTTTCTCATCCCGAAGATCTCCTGCCGCTTGACCGAGACTAGGCAGGACTACCAATCCGTCTCTCATATCTCAGTCTGAGGGTGACTGAGAAATAAGTACCTCCACCATTTCCCTGATGGATCTACTTACTTGTTCAAAACAATGACTGCTACACTTTCACAACAACGCTCTACTAATTCCTGGGAACAGTTCTGCAACTGGGTCACCAGCACCGACAACCGCCTCTATGTGGGTTGGTTCGGCGTCCTGATGATTCCCTGCCTGCTTGCTGCTACCATCTGCTTCATCATTGCCTTCGTTGGTGCTCCCCCTGTGGACATCGACGGCATCCGTGAACCCGT
>OBOH01000002.1_pt1 | contig 37681 bp, 31 predicted proteins | sample 1535091 | NCBI WGS metagenome assembly OBOH01 (sample SAMEA3275610, study PRJEB22092) | marine metagenome | biome: ENVO:00000447; feature: ENVO:00002042; material: ENVO:00002010 | collected 2014-06-19T13:00:00+00 | depth 0.1 m
GAGAACCAGCAGAATTTTCGTAGGCGACGATATCCGCTTCGGCACCATTACCCTTGTTGAAGAACATTTCATCAACACCAAAGGATCCTCTTTCGGTATTGATCAACATACGATCTCTGGCAGCAGAGGTAACTTCTGCTGTTTGAGCACTATCAATTCCTTCCAGGATATCGCTGACAGAGAAAGTACCAGTGATATTTTCAACGTAGATCCAACCCTCGTCCTCATTGTCGCCCGTGAGAGGCGAAGTTTGAAGGACTGTGCCGTAGTTTGTGCCAGCACCTTGGACCTGAACTCTTTCACCAACATTGAATCTACCAGTAGCAGTGCCAATATCGAATCTTTGATAGATCTTAATGATGTTTGCTTCGTTGTTTTTGGTGCGTACAATTTCAGAAGTAGCGTTGGATGTGCTGCCCACAACTACATCTGCGAGACTGAAACCACCGCTTACGGGGTTATCGATATCTCTGGTGCCATAAGTTGTCGGCATACGAGTGATACCAGAACGAACGTTCAGTTGCAGTTGCTGCTGACCAGTAGTGGCAGTATTAACTGCGAAAGGACGGAATCTGGCATCATGGCGGATCTCCTTGGTAACCTCAAAGGAACTTGGAGTTGCGTTGAGCACATAGAAGAATTCTTGATCACCAAATGCTTCCTCAACATCCTCAGATGCAACAACATAGCTAAGGATATCACCACGCGAGTAGAAGTTCGGGCGATTGATAGTGATCTTGTTTTCTCTTCTCTCAAATCCAACTTCAATTGTTGGAGTATTGATGATAAGATCGGGGTCAGTATTCCAGTCAACACCTTCATCATAGAGGTTCTGGTTGTTGGTCGCATGGATATTATTGGTCCACTGAATCTTATTCTGAGTGGGAGGTGTGCCTCTACTAATAGCAAAGTATGCAGCATTGAGAGACGCATCAATCTTGAATTGAGTGGACTCCATTTCATACTCATAACGATTTTCAATTGCATTCGTACCTTGATGCGTGGGGTCAAGATAGATGTCATAACCATACCACTCACCACCAACAAGATTGTCGTTATAATCATCAAGAGCACGCTTACAATATTCACTGATTCTTGTCACGAACCACAGCAGATGTTGCTTTGTGACATCAGGGAACGCGATGAAGTTGCCTTCACCATCAAACCATGTGTTGACGATTCTCAGAACACCCTGGTTGCCGCCTGTGTTGAGGTCATAAAGAAGACCACCAATCAGAGTATCACCGAAAGATTCCTCAGCTTCGGTTGTAGGATATGCAGTCTGCACCTCAGCGAATGCCTTGGCAGAAATAGCATGTCTGTTGAAGAGGATTCTTCTAGCAGCACTTCTATCCGAATTGCTACCACCACCAAGAGTGTCAAGCATCATGTCGAACAGAGTCTCAGCAGCAGAAGTTACGTCATAGCAAGTGTAGAACTGATATTGGTTATTGCTGTTGTATCCTGTATCGCGAGTGATACCTGCGAGGTGACTGGGATTATTAGCAGCTGCCTCAGAAATAGTGTTGATGACAATATCAAACAATGTCTCAATTGTAGAAGCAGTCTGTGGGCAAGTCTCATTCCAGTTGGCAGCGCCTGCGTCATAAGTGATAGTCGTGTCGCGTACAACCATTTCGGGGGCGTACTTAACAGGCCAGCAGTTAGGCAGAGTCTTGGTGATAGTGCCATCAGTGATGCTTGCAGGAGTAGCAAGCGTGTCAGTAATCACCGAGAAGAGATCTGTGATTGCAGAAGCAACATCAGGACACTCACTTCCAGGGTTCTGAGTATCAGCAGTTACGACATATCCACCCTGGTTATAGGGGAAGAAGTCAAGATCAGCATTGAACTTCTGAGTGAATCCGTGAGCAGCAGTGATAGTGATCGCTTGATCTCTCATCACAGTAATAGCAAGATCTCTTGCCCTATTGAAGATCCAAGTGGATTCAGTTGCCTGCGAGGAGATGTGTGCCAGACTGCCGTTATTGACATAGAACTCAGCAGCACGGAACATCTTGTTGTTGCCGCCATAGCGGAGGTTCCAAACCATAGCGTGAAGAACATCGGTCACGTCATGGACGCAATTGATGTTGCCGCCAGGAATGGTCAGACCTGGGAATTGCGCCAGACCCTGTGCGACTGCTTCCTCAGCAATCAGTCTGATGTTTCTCTCGATGATATGTGAACCATCAATGAATCTATCATCAACAGCATTCTGCTCGTATGTTGCAACGTCAACAGCATCCACCGAAGACGTGCCCACACCACCAGGAGAAATAGTACCACCAGCACCACCTTCTGCCTGATAGATGTACAGGTTATCGCGACCGAAACCATTACGCATCGTAAGGATGCAGATTTCCATTGCAATCTTGTACACATCAATCGCTGCTTCTGCTTCTTGCTCAATGTGCAGCAGACTATCATCTTCTGGGTTCAGATAGAGGAGAGCAGCATCATAGGTAGCAGAGTTGCCGCCAAATCTTAGGTCATGGATGATAGCGTCAATAACACCCATCACGTCATCCTCACAGTTCTTAGAACCGCCAGGAATTGCCAGATCCAAATACTTGGACAGGTCATTCATTGTATAGACTGCTTCCTTAGCAATCACATGCTTGTTCGCTTCAAGCAGATTAGCAGCATCGATATTGTAGTTGGAAACAATATCCTGATAGTTGTAACCCTTACTATCGATAGTGATAGTAGTGTCTCTATATGCAGCAATTTCAGTAAACTGAGCAACATAATAATCATCTTGCAGTTCAGATGCTACACCAAGTTCGGAGGCAGTAGTACCGAACGTCAGTAGGGTGTTGTTGACCGCATGATGAACAAGTTCCTTGACCTTGCTGAAAGCATCAAGCATTGCGCCCAATTCATTCTCAACATGAATGATCTCATTGTTGTTATTAACATAGAAGTCAATGACATATTGAGTAGCAGAGTTGCCACCAGTGATCAGGTCTGTGATGACAGCAGGTAGAATGTACTCTTTGATATCACGGGCACAAACCACATCGCCATTGTATCCAGGAATATCAAGGAAGTCATACTGAGTATTGTTGATTTCTGCGGAATAGTAATCATTCAACCAACCAACAGTTTCATATGCGATATAGTCGCGATTCTTCCAGATCAAATCACCAGCATCGCGGAATCTATTGCCAGTAGGACCGAGAATATCGGCAATAGTATCGCAAAGCAGAACTACTTCATCTTGAATTGCCTGAGAGGCAGGAGATGCAAAGTTGTTGGGGATGCGAAGGATATCGGTATACTTGGTCCCGTTATAGTTAACCAGATCGCTGCTGGTAGTAGTGATGACATAGTTGATCACAACTGCCAGTTCAGTCCAAGTAAAGATGGATTGCAGCAGTTCGTTACCAACATAGTTTAGACCACCCTGCTTGGTGAGATAACCTCTACCAGCGATAACGCTGTTGTAGTTGCCACCATAGCGCATGTCTTCAATGACTGCTTTGAGGATATACTCCTTAGTATCACGCAGACAGAAGTTTGTACCTTGTTGGACACCCACACCGTCAGAGGTGTCGCCAGGCATCACAAAGTCAGGATACTTCTCCTTCATCAGACCAACAGCAACCTCAGCAATCCAGTCGAGGTTCAGTTCGATCATATCAGCAGCCTTGCGATACTCATCGCGTGCAAGGTTGATGTCTTCGACGATAATAGTCTTTTCCTCGTAGTCAATACTCTTAGCGGTAGCAGAAGAGTTGGTTTGACCAGTATAAGTTGCATATCTCTCTTCATTGCTAATGATGAGAGGCAACTCCATGCTCATGGAGAAACTAATGTTTTGGTTGTCAGTCGGGAAAGTGAAACCAGGGGTAAATGTCTGACTGTAATCGGAAACACCTTTCTTGATGATGATGTTATCCAGGTGACCGACGAATCCGTTAGCACCGTTGAGGTCAGCACCAATTGTGAAGGCACGTTCCAGATAATTGTTATTGTCAGTATAGTCTCCACCAACCTGAGATCCATTGACCCAGATCTTAGTGATGTTGGTAGTTCTGGTTACTGCAATGTGGTGCCAGGTATTAGTTCCCAGACCATGAGCAGCAGAGATCTGGTCGCTACCGTTATACCACCATGCAATGTTAGATCCATTCAGATAAAGAACAGGAGATCCATTTTCAGATGTACCGCTAGTGCGGGTATCGAAGAGATACTGAATGCCAGAAATGGTTGTGGGTCTGACCCACATCTCAATAGTGAAGTCCTCACTTCCAAACTTCTGCACATCGCTAAGTGTATGACTCAGGTATGCACCAGCGTCAAGTCTCAGAGACTTGGTGCCAGACTTATACTGCAAACCAGTCAGCACAGCACTACCATTAACCGTGAGTCTGCTATTGGTGATGTACTCTCTATTCTGGAAGGTGCCTGTAATCGAATCAGTGAACAACCATTTCAGACCAGCATTGGTTCCCTTAGACGTGAAGTTTGCACCAGAAGTTACACCTCTGACTGTTTCGCCAGGGAGGAAAAGTCCATTTGCGCCAGGATCCTTGTAGGAGATCTTATATACACGAAGGTTCTCATTCTCTTGGAAAGATCCATCACTGATGACCGACAGGGCATTAATGTTGTTCAGGTTGCCTGCATTAATTGCAGTGGTAGCAATCGCAGTCAGTGTATCCAAAGCAGCCTGCACGTCAGCACAGTTAGCAGCATCTTGGTTATTGCCCTGAGAGTAGTTGGGATCGTATGTATGACCTTCACTGGAAGAAGTCAGATAAGGACCAGGATATGTGGTGGGATCATAGAGTAAGGTCAGATCCTTGTCATACAGCAGGTTGTTGATGGCAAGTTTTGCCATGTCTCTTGCCTTATTGAAGGCAGTGATGGACTCAGCAGTCTCACCAACCAGACCATTGCTGATAGGAGTGCCGCTGGCATCAAAGTAGAATCTAGTGAACTTGACAATACCATAGTTACCATCGCCCTTGATGTCCTGAACCAGAGCATCAACAAAGTATCCAATATCACGACGACACTTGGTCTCGTTGCTGCTATATGTGCTGGGTTCAGAGAGTTCGATCAGATCGGACAGAGATCCAGCAAGCAGAACCTCAGACACGTTGTCGAACAAGGTTTGCAGGGCAGACTGAACATCAGAGCAATTTGTAGCCCCATAGTTAACAGTATTGCTACCAGCAGTACCATAAGGATTTCCAGGGGAAGGATCAGCAGTGATACCAGTTCCACTAGAACCACCAGTGCTGCGCTCATCGTACAGATTATAGACAGTAGCACCAACAGTATCAGTGCCCGTCAGCATGTTGGTCAGAGCATTCTTCATGTATCCAAGTGCTTGCTCGAATGCATACTCAGTTGCTTCTGCTTCGTTGTTGATGTACAGGAAAGTCAGACCATCATCACTGAAATACATCTGCAAGAACTTGCGAGTGTAGACAGTGCCACCTTGGAACATATCCATCGAGATTGCATCGATGAAGTGACCGATATCACGCTGACACTTAGTCGGAGAGGGAATCGGTAGAGCAGGATACTCAACGGTCATGTCCTCATAGGACTTGGCAATGATGTAATCCTTATTGCGATGGATGAGACGATATGCATCAGCATATCTGCTGAACTGATCAGTCTGGTTATCACCAGGATAGTAGAATCCAGGATGCTGAACAGCGATTTCAGCATTAGCAAAGTCAACGATCTCTTGCTTATTAGCAGCGATTCTGTTGGCAGCGTCAAACCATCTGTTCAACGCATCAGTTGCGGGATTACCATAAGTAACGGTAATAGAACGAATTACATCACCAACTGCGATAGTTCCACCAGTCAGATTCTCATATTCAACTTCTGTCGAGCGAACTTCTTCAAAGTCGAGGAAGTCTGCGTTAACACGATCGTCGCTGTCGAGGATTTCAACGGGCGTGATTGTGGTCTTAGAAATGTCATCTAGAATGACATTCTGATTAGTCAAGGAAATGAGACGCTCGAAGATCATACCAAAGAAGGTAGATCCTTTGTTAATTACCAGGGTATCGACTACATCACCCAGTCTGACTTCACCAGACACAGTTTCAGTAGTAGCAGTATAAGTTCTAACACCTGCAAATTCGGTATAGCCTTGAACAGTTTCGCCATCGGTTAAATCAGTCTCACTACTCTTCAAGTAATACAGAACAGGAGGAGATGCCTCAAAGTCAATCTTGACAACTTCACCAGTAGCACCAGACGTAAGACCTTCAAACTTATCACCTTCAACCATAGTGGACCATGCGCCAGTAACAGCAGAAGGTCTTACCAGATTGATGCTGACGATAGGATCTCTGTAAGGTGAAATGCTAGTAATCTTTGCAGCAATATTAGATGCAGCAGAATAGAAGATGTCATTCAGGAACAAGTTATACTGACCTGTCTCAAACTCAGCAGTACCAGAAGTCTTAGACAGAACCAGTGCGTCAGAAATGTTGCCATCCAGGTCGAGGTTTGTTTCTTCAATGACGGCAGTGTCGCCATCCATGTTAGTGACAGTCTCACCAAACTCGAAGATAGTCTTATAGTTGACACTATCAATGTTCAGGATATTTGCATTATATCCAGCATTGAAGAATCTGATATCCTCACCACGATCAAAGAATCCGTTGGACATATCTGTCACTTGGATGCTGCTATCAGTCAAGTCGATGGAGGTAATCGTTGCTCTCGCACCTGTGGTTTGACCAACGATAATGTCACCGATAAGAACTGTACCGAATGTGCCACCAATGTTTTGGAGGAACAATTTGGTGAAGGACTTGTCAATGCTTCCAATCAGGGCACTAAATCCAGTTCTACCAACATCAACGCGCTCGTTCAGAGCAAATGCACCATTGATGTCAACAACATCAATGCTAGTGGCACCTGTTGCAACAACCTTGGCGCTAGTTTCAGTTTCAAAACCAAAAACGTTGTCACCGATGGAGGGGAAAATACCAGCAATAGTATTCAAATTCAATCTGGTGATAGGCATGAAATCGAACTTGATGTTGCGATACACAACCTTAGAGTCAGGTCTCGGTGCCTCAGAGAATACAATCTGGTTACCAACCACCTGATAAGAACTACCAGGAGACTGAATAACACCATTGATGGTCACGAGCAGTTGGTCATTCTTAACAATGACTTGCTGCCCTTCAACTGTCAGTGGGAATGCTTTGGTGACACCATCGAACTGAGAAGAAATATCATCAATCTTCTTAACGATAGAGGTCAGAATTTCCTCAGAGTTGGTCAGTCTCTTCTTACGGAAGAGAACTTCGGAGTTGTTGAAGGTCGAGTAGATCGGTTGAGCAGCACCGAACGAGGTAATCTCGTTGACGTTAGTGTACTCATTGATGTTCACCTGTTTGGTAAAGTCAGCGGCAACCTTACGACCAGAGATATCTTTACCACCAGTCAGTGACAGCTGACCGAACATATTAAAACCAACAGGGTGGTTGTTTTGGAGAATCTGGGACTTCCATCTGTTAATGGGAATCTCAGACTTAATCACATAGGAGAAGTTTTGATAGAAGAAGGAATCTTGAATCTTCTGAACGATCTCGGATGGTTTACCAACGTCATCAGTAAATCTACCAGCAGTCTTGGTAATAGCATCAATGTTCAGAACACCCTTAGCAATATTGATGTTGTCGATGACACCAGATGCACGAGAGATAACACCCTGCACCTTACCACCAACAACGAAGTCTCCTTTGGGGTTAGTGACTTTCAGGATCTTGGGTTCGATCTGCCAACCATCGTTGGTTGAAACAATACCAGTGGCAGTTGAAAGTTCTTGTGATTCGCCTTGGAAGACTTCCTCGCCTTCCAGGAAGCGAGAAGTTTCGACCACTGCTTCTGCTTTACCACCGAAGACCTCAGTGAGCAGCACTTGACGACCAGCACCCTGAGTTAGGAAGGTAATGAAGTTACCAGACTCAGCGTCAACTGGGGTCAGTGCAAAACGCAGCTGGTCAGATTCGAGACCATTAACTTCACCAGCGATAGCATAATAGGTCTGAGTAGCAGACAGACTGGTCAAACCGACGCTGCTGGGTTTCGGCAGTTCGCCAACGGTAGAACCAATCGCGTCAGCACGGAATTGAACCTCAGCACCAGTGGTAATACCATGAGGGAAGTTAAACTGCAAGTAGTTCAAATCGAGGTTCACAACATAGGTGAACTCAGATTTCAGGGTGACGACTGGTTGCGAAGAGTAACCAGAACCAGGGTTCTTGATCAGAATCTCAGACAGTCTGTTGTTCTTAACAACTGCTTCTGCCTCAGCACCAGTTCCACCACCACCTTGGATGATAACAGCAGGTGCAGAGGTGTAACCAGCACCAGGATCGGTGATGGTGATCTGAGAAAGAATAGAGGTGTTGAAGAGTTGCAGGTTGATTGGGAATGCAATCTCAGGACGCAGAGTGTAGTCATGGGAGTAACCGTAACCAAACTCATTATTTTTCAGAGTCTTGATCTTACCGATCTGTCTACCAGTGAGGAATACAGCAGCGCCAGTACCCTCAGCAGGGATAACAACCTCAATCTCAGCACCAGAACCAGACAATGTAGGTCCGAGGATACCTTGAATGGCATCAATGTCAATAGAACCAAATGTGTAACCCTTACCAGGATCAGTCAAAGAAACCTGAGTGACAGTTCCAGATCCAATAATATCATCATTCTCAACAGTGATATTACAAAGACCACCTTCACCATCACCCAAAATAGGAACCTGTGTATATACGCCAGGTGCATATTCAGTACCACCCGAAAGGATACGCAGTTTCTCAATCTTACGATCAGATGCAATATCAGAAATGATAGGTAGTTTCTTGTAGAATCCACCAGGAGAGATCAACTTAATAGAGTTGATAGGACCAATTGCTTTCTTAGAAGTGGTGGAGTAGATCGTATTGGGTTTGTCTTGGTCATCGAGACCGATCTCAGCATTGTTGAATTCAGGTTCATGCAGCAGTGGGAATCTGAACTCAGTATCACTAATAACTTCGCTAATCTGGAATCTACCATCATAGGGAGTCTTGATAACGTCAATAAACGAATTAGATCCCACAGGAGACGTTGAATCAGTTCTGGACGGGTCGAAGTAGTAAGTAATGTTAGTAACCTCACCACCGATCGTAAACTTGACCACAGGAGTCTCTGTGGCGGAAGAAAGACCAGGAGTGCCTTCACGTTCGATTACGTTGAAAGAATATTCCAGTTTGTACTGGTTGTCTTGTGCAAACGACAGATAGTAACCAAAGTTGGAAGCATCACTCATATCGAAGATGTAGGAGTGATTTCTAACCAGAAGCAGTGTTGGGTGCTTGGAAGAGATCTTCACACGAGAAATAGCACCCTGTGCAAATGCAGGATCAGCAGTAGCAGTTGCTCTCAACTTGTAGGTGAAATCTCTGGAAGAGAAGACTTCCTTAACAAAGAACGAACCATTGAATTCGGCAGTAGTGAATCCTTCAACAAAGAGGATATCATTGTTGGAGAAGTTGTGAGGAGTCAGTGCAGAACAGTAAATCAGGTCAGTTCTGTTGTCAGCAGTTCTAATGATGTCCTTATTGAGATTTACAGTCAAAGTAATCTCTTTGACACTTGCGAGACCAGAGACCTCGGCAATCTTATTATCAGTATCTTCCTTAGGACCAGCATTGATGCTATTGCCCAAAGAAACAACGTCACCAATAATAAAGTCAGAACCAGCATATGTATTGACAATTGCTACTCTATAATCTGCCAATGCAAATGGACGGAATCTTGCATAGTCGGAAAGGGGATCATATGTACTAACGAAGTCCCAGGTGACTGTTCCATCAGCAGCACTACCTGTGGTGTGTGTTGGTCCAACAGTGCCCGATACACCGCCAGTGGCACATTGATACTTGTTTCTACCGTAGAAGACAACATCGCCAGCAACGTATGTAGTGGTTGCGATCCATTCTGGGTCGGTGGGAGCAGGCCATGGGAAATCTGCAAGATCAACTTCAATATTGGGCGCTGCACTGATATAAGACCAAAGAACAGCGCCATCAGTTACGATGCCAATTTCATGAGTGGGTGCGGTGGAACCAGATGTTGCATTGTTTGTAGCAGAGTAAATCTTACCATCGCTCCAAACTTGATCATTGACGGAATATGCCTTACCTGCTTCCCAAGCATTCTGAGAACGCTTTACAGTAAAGGAAATTTCATCAATGGTATTCTCTTCCTCTTTATCATTCTTGAAGAGATCATCGTCGTTGAAAGTTCCATAGATTTTACCGACCTTGTATGCAGTTCCAAGACCAGGAGTGTTAACACCACCAACAGGAACTTCTACAATAGTGCCATATGCTTGAACAACGCCATTGTCGTTATACTGTTGAATAATGGACCCCTTCTCAAACTTAACGTCCTGATTGAAAACAAATTCCCTAACAGCATCGATCTTCTGATAACCAGCATCTCTGATGTAATATTTTGGTACAACAACAGGATCAATTTTCAGTTTTCTACCCAGAGGGGTAGGAATGGTCGATGTTTTAGTTGAGTAGGTGTGTCTATTAGTGCTGAATGTATATGTACCAGGTGCAAGAGTAGAAACGACATCAGAGAAGTCAAGAATTTGCAGACCAGAAGGACCCTCATTCCAAACAGTAATTACAGGATTGGAGAGTGTATTGACATTGAGAGTTGTGTTTGCTGTAAAAGCAATACTCTCGGTGTAGTTACCATCATATCCAGCGAAGGTTGTATTGTAATCGCCTCTCTTACTGTGCAGACGATCAAACTTAACCAAATCAAGCGCAGAATCCTGAGTTGTAATTGTATAACGCTCAGTGGGCACTTGCAGAGAAGAACCACTATAAACTGCACGAGATTCAATAACAATATCATCGATGTTGCCAACAAAACTATTGCCCACAAGAGGACCTGCTTCTTGACCACCAACAATCAAGTCATTCATCGAAATTTCATCAACAACTGTTGCAGTTGCAACATTTACACCATCAAAATAGCAAGAATACACATAGGAACCAAGACTGGGCTCTTCTTTAACCAAAGCAATATGGTGCCAATCACTATCAGCCAAAGTAGTAGCATAAGTCGAACCAATCGACCAAACAGTAGTTGTGCTACCACCAGAAGGTGCAATTTCAAGTGCAATCTTACCAAAGTTACCATCACCAGAATCGAGGTTCATGATGTACTGAACGGTGCTGCCAGAATCATCTTTGGCAGTAATCATCTCAATTCTAGGATTGTTGGTTCCATGAGTAGGTGCCATACGCACCCACATCACATTTGTCCACTGTTCAGTCAAATTCAGATCTGTCCACTTCACATAGTTGGCATCTGCAACATTTAGCGAATTTGCGCCAAATTTGAAGATAGAAGAATCCTGAGAAACAGCATTGCCATCATATACGCTAATTGTGGACTTATTCTGCTTAGTATCGTCAAAAGTGAGCGTAGCGTTCTCAAATCTATGTACAACCTCTTGAATGGGGTTTTGGAGGTTCAGTGGGAGGAGAATATCACCAGAGTTGTCAACAGCATGAGTATTGAGTGTGAAACCGATCCCATTATCACTGCTAGTACCATTCCACTGCCCACGGATCACATTTGTGGAGTAGAGAGTAGTTCCATCATATTTGAATCCAGAAATGACTGCTTGGCGATCATTATCTTCATACGCAACCTCAGTGACAACGTTAACGTTGCCAAATACGTCCACAGTGATTCCAGCGTGCTTAATTGACTCAAAATTAACTGTGGGTGCCATGATCTTGGCAAAATCCCACTGAGGAGTCGCAACAGTCAGTCTAATCTGGTCCAGAGCGATCTTGAAGAAGGCAACACCATAATTCTTGGTGCCATTCCACATATCGCAGACAAAGAACAGATCGTTGTACTCATCTAGCACAAATTGAGGTCTTTGAACGTCACCACCAGAAACTGCAAGACGTTTGACATATTGAAGTTCAATATTCGCACCGTCATACTCCATGACGCCAAATAGAAGGTCATTATTGTCTTCATCAATGCCACAGAAGGCAACTTGGTTGTCACCGAGGTAATACAGTTGATGCATCTGCTCACCTTCGGTCTCAGAAGCAAACTTACGCTTCTCTACAACGTCACCTTGGTTATTGAGCTGCATGACCCAGATATCATCAGGATCGGGCGAGTTGGTATCGGTCCAACCACAAATATAGACTCTTTGCTCTTCATCCAGGTAAATATCACCAGCATAATCGCGACGAGTCGTACCAGACACACCAGCGATCTCTTTCTGGAACCTTACAATACCTTCTGGGTTGTTGCCATTATCCAGACCAGACTCATACTTAGCAACCAGGATGTCAGGATTGTAATTAGCAGTTCCTTGGGATTCTGTTTCACCAATCAGGTAAATGAGGTGGTTAGTTTCGGATGTTTGGTCAAGATACATCTTTTTCCAACGTGCCGTCTTGATGGACGCACTAGGAAGCAAGGATCTGTCCCAAACGAGACTACCAAGGTCATTATATTTGGCAAGGAATGCTGCACTGTCGCCATTTGGTTGAACGATCTCGCCACAAACATACAGGTTACGATCATCAGCAACTGCCGAGTCGTGAATCTTGATCTGACAGTTTGTTTGAGTCTCAGAGTAGATTGTGGACCAATAATAAGTCTTCTTAAACTTCTGAGGGTGAGATACACGAATTTGAGGAGGAAGGTCGGTATCGTAGTTATAACCAGAGTTGATGATGTTTACTTTATCGATCTTACCTGTCGTCACATCCAAATCAATGTCAAGTTCAACGTCTTGACCAGTAGTTGTGATGATTTCGTAGGTCGGAGGAATCGACTCGTTGTAACCAATACCAGTTTGCAGAACATTAATGGAATCGATGCCTGTAACCACAGACATGTAGAATCTCTTGTTCGTATTCTCCGTAATGACTCTGGAACTGACGATAACTTCGTCTTGGGCAATCAGTTCGTGGTCTGTTTCGGTTGTAATTCTTCCATAGGGGATGTCGTTGATGACTTCCTTTCTATATTGGGAAATGCTGGCACCTTGAACAGATTCAACTTGTGCGCTAGCACCAAAACCGTCCGTTCCAGTATTATCGAAGAAGAGAGTATCAGAAACCTGATAGGATACACCAGGATTCTCAATAACAAATCCATCGATCTGAGCATTCTCAAATTTCGTTGTCGTCTCAACTTCGATATCGACTCTGGACTCTGTTGAAACTCTTGGGAAGTAATCATAGATTTGAAGTGCTGCTTCTTCTGTCATCGCCTGTTGTGTGGCGATTTCATTAGGAGAAATGATACCATCATTATCTATATCCTCTGTTTCAAAGAGAATCAAGAATCCTTCTTTCTCAGTGACCAACTGATCCGACTGTTGGTTTGGTTGACGATCAATGTCGATATCAACATCCTCATAAGGATCTCTATAACGAGAAACGTCAGAAGGAATGTTTTCCTGAGTTGCGTTCAGACTGAGGTTCCAAGTATCAACAACAGAGTTGAACTCAGGACCAATAATATAGGGGAATACGGGCAGACCTGCTTCCGATGCATCAATAGTGATGAAGTATGCATAGATGCCATCAGGATATTCAGGTGTTTTACAGAAACGTCCGTTATATGGGTCAAGGTCACCCTCTTGGAAGGTATATTCATAGTCATCAATGAATTGACCAGCAGGATACTCGCTCAGAGGAGGTCCATCAACGCGAGCGGGGTTTGGATTAGTATCAATATCATATACAACGTTTGCTTTTAGTTTATAGGAAGAACGCATTCTTCTGATACCACCATTCTGATCGGTAGGATCAATGTAACCATATGGACCATAGATCGGGTTACCATCAAACGCCCAACCAATAATCGGGGAGTGGGTGATAGACGCACCAGTCTCAGTACCTTCCTCAATGAATTGATTGTTCTCGGGGTTCAGAATAACATTGTCACCAACCACATAACGCAGTTCTTTCGGGTCGGAAACGTGTGCATACTCACCACCATACTGGTTGTTGAAACCAGTGAAGACATAACCGCGAGCAACGTCATACTTACTGCTAAGTTCATATTCAACGTTTTTGTTCCATTGGAAGACAGATGCTTCAAACGTTGCAAGTTGACCAACCGCTTCTAGTCTGACAGTAGTATTACCTTGGGTATAACCAACACCTCTGTTGGTAATTTGAATAGAGATAACCTTACCCTTATCTTCACCCAAAGTACCGATGACCGCTTTTGCTTGGGCACCGAAACCATCACCATTAATATATACAGTGGGTGCAGTGGTATATGCAGCACCAGAGTTAATGATAGCGATAGAAACGATACGACCATTAATGACAATTGGTTGTGCCAGGGCACCTTCACCCGAGTTCAGTTTAATATCGGGGGTAGAAGTGTATCCACTACCTCTGGCAGTGAGAGTAACGCCAGAGATTTTACCACGGACTTGTGCAGTGGCAGTAGCGCCAGAACCGCCACCACCAGTAATGGAGATGGTAGGTTGTGATGTATATCCAGTACCAGGGTTACCAACCAGAACACGAGTCACACGACCGTTGGTAACAACTGCTTGTGCGGTAGCACCAGATCCACCACCACCAACAATAGAGATCAAAGGTTGTGTGGTATAACCACTACCCTGATCGGTCACTTCAATGGCACTCAGAGCGCCATTAACAATTACCTCAGCAGCAGCACCAGAACCACCGCCACCAGTAATTTCTAGTTGTGGTTTGCTGCCAGCATCATAGTCAATACCACCATTAGTGATAGTGATTCCAGTTACAGGACCATAAGTAACATAATCTTGATCCTTGTAAGACCATGCAGCAACACCATTGACCCATGCACCGATCGGGGTATTCGGTTTGACGGTAGTTCTAGTAGATACTGTATTTACATTTCTAGGGAATCTCAGCAGTTTACGCTGGTTACCAGGAATCAGAGCAGATCCTTGGAACGGACCAATCTTATAGTTGGGCAGACCAGAGGCAGCAACGTAAACGTAGTCATTATTGAAGAAAGAGTTCTGAACGTTAGAAGTAAACAGAGAGATAACTTCATCAATAGTGGTCTGGGTAGACTTACCTCTGTTTAGGTCCACAGACAGGAGGATGTTACCCTGAGGTTCGATGTCAGTGGGAACAGGGATCAGATAAGAGAAAGTAAACTCATCCAGACGTGCAGTAACCTCAAATGTGCCGTTATACACAGCAGGGTTTGCACCATAGATGGTCACAGCGTCTTCAACGAGCAGACCATGGGGGTTAGAGCAGGTAACAGTAGCAGTTCTGTTCAGACCACCTGGTTCAATACGATCAACACGGATCAATTTCTTGACGTTGTACAACCAAGACTGCAAACGTTCATCATCGGCAGTAGAACCCAGAGCAGCAACATTCAGTTTGTCGCCAGGCAGATAATAGGATCCACTGTCTTCAAGAACAGTTGTTGCCGCCTCAGCAATACCCAGAATACGAAGTTTAACTTCTGTACTCAGTCCTTTGTTGACATATACAAAAATATCAGAATGAATCGTTGTACCAGGATCCCAGTCCTCTACAACGCCATTCTTGGAACGAGTACACTCGATGAATTGGTTCAGAGACTTATCTTTATACTGAACAACCTCTTGATCATCAATAATGATTGTACCGTTCTTTTCTGGCCATCCAATAGTGGAGTCAACGGTAATAATTCCCTCTGTGGTATCCAGAGGTTCAACTAGGACTGTTTTATAGGGAATCTTAAATTCACCACTCAGAGTTTCTTCGGAAATTGCAAGTTCGTAAATAACATCAGTACCTTCGATGATCGAAATGACGTTTTCGATCAAAACTGATGCATCTTTGATATTTTGGTCAACAGGATCGGCAATTTGAACCAACTGAGCGTTAGTTAAGTTGACGGGATCACCAGAAATCAGTTCTGCACGCAAAATGGTGTCTACGACCCAAGATGCCGCAGACGGAGTGATCATTTCATCCTTAGGATAGAAAACATCAATCTCTTCACCGAACAGAATCTTAAATAGATACTGTGTGGCAACTTTTGTACCTTTGGAGAGGTAGAAATCCTTAATATCTCTAATAACACGAACAGGATTGACCTGAGAATAGTCAATCTGGATCGTGGGCATATATTGACGACGGAACTTGTCAAATACCTCACGAATAATTTGAGAATCGAGGTTATGGACTACTGAACCAGAACTGTGACTTGTTTGAGACAGTGCAGACTCTGGTGCATACACCTGATTACCATAATTATCAAATTCGACAACATCAGAGACGCCACGAGCACATCCACGCAGCGAAGAGGGTTCATAATTACGACCACCAGAGAGAATGTTGAAACCAGTAACCTCACCGAAACCAACATCGCATGATGCTTGTGCCGAAAGAGGTTCAGCAATGTATACCTTCGGTGGTTGAGTGTCAGAATACCCAGAACCAAAGCTGACGATGTTAATGTCGGTGATCTCACCGTTAAAGATGGTAGCAACTGCCTGAGCACCAGTACCACCGATCGATTCGCCCAGAGGACCCTTACGATCGTCTACAATGTAGACAGAAGGAGCGTCGGTATAACCAGAACCACCTGTCAGCAGGTTGATATTAGTTACATTACCGTTCGCAACGGTCACATCAAGCACCTGTGCGCCCACAGGTTGAATAATACGAGCACGAGGGGCAGTCAGATACCCTCTACCTCTGTTTATGATAGTTACGCTGACAACTTGACCATCAGGTGATACAGAGCAAGTTGCTTCGGCATTGATGCCATCCTCAGGGGCGGGATCAATGTAAATTTCAGGGGGATTGCTATACCCAAGACCAGTCTTGACCACAGAAATCGAATTAGCAACGAGACGACCCTCAGAATCGATTACAGGGTCGCTGATCTCAGCACCATTAGGATTGATGAATGAAATGGCAGGAATGAAGTCATATCCAGATCCAGAGTTGGTAATCTCAATACCAGAAACCTGACCAGTGGTATCATCAACAGTAATTTTCGCTGCTGCCTGAGATCCATTGATCAAATCAGACGGAGGAGTAATGCTAATAACAGGTGGGTTATACGAATTATAACCTTGACCACCATTGATCAGTTTGGCATCCTTGATGCCATTGACAAGAGTACGACCAGCGGCAGCTTCACCAATACCAGTCGAAGAAAAGATGGAAAGTTTGGGGGCAAAGTTTAGTTCATATCCGCTACCGCCATTTTTAACAATAATTCTATCAATCTCACCATTATCACCAACACGAGCAACTGCCTCAGCACCTTGACCAACAGTCGGAGACACATATTCAATAGAACGAATATGGAATGTGTCCTGAGTGGAGATATTGATAAAATACTTGATTCTAGTATTATTATCAGTCAGAACATAATCAACATAGGGACGTTGAAGCACACCATTCCTATTAATGATCAGACCAATCTCGGCAATCGGTGCATATTCAAGATTCTCATACTGCATGGTCATAGAATCTTGACCTTGCAGATCGCTAACCGAAGGTAGAACCAATTCCTTAATGATCGAATCGGCAAAACCAATGTAATATAGGATCTGAGTCAGTTCTACCTGATCATTACCTGTACGGGCACGAGGTGCCTCTGTAAAAATGATCTCAGACCCATTGATCGTGTAGTCTACCTGGGGGACCAAAAGTTCCCCGTAGATCGTTACAGCGAGGTGTTCGGCAGATACAGGGGATACGGGTGTACCGAGGAATTTAAGATCAAATGTTCTACGAGTGCCGTCAAAAAATTCCCAGGGAGATTCAAGTGCCTGTCTTTTCTTATTAAATTCTTCGAGAGAGATACCAGGGGTCAGAATAGCATCAGGACCACGAACTGTATTCTCATAGTAGATAACTTCATTATCAATCATCACCGAACCATTGTTCGGTATAAAACCATCAATCTGTTCGACTTCGATTAGATCATTAATGGGATCAACGTCCTTGATCAACACTGTCGAGGACGTTAAAGTCTTCTGGTCGTAAGCATCAATATCCAGATATTTCAGGATATTGTTCAGAACATTATAGGCGCGACCTGTCTTCTCCTGAGACTTATAGTATTCAACTAAAAAGTTAATCAGTTGTTCATCTTCATTACGGATGAACTCTGGGAGTTGATTAGCAACTCTATCAGAAACGTTGATCGTATTTGCGAACATTTATCTCTTAGAAACAGGTTTCCGTTTCGGGATACACAAAGGCATCCACGGGGTAGTTGATTGTATTTATGCCACCGCCACCATAGTTCCAACCGTCGAAATTGAACGGATCGAAGTTAGCGATAGCGACATCATCCACATTAATATCTCTCGGATATACCTCTGGGTTGAAGAGTGTCGGATCAACCCCAGCAGGGATTTTGATAGATCCAGGTCCAGGGAGAACAACCACAGGAACTCTTGTAGTTCCGTCAGGAGTGTCTGCAATATTCAAAGGACCAACACAAACTTGTCCAGTTGAATAATTAACCGTACCGACAGAGTTGTTCAGGATGACTTCTTTTTCGTTTCTGTTAGTAACCATCATCATATTACCGAGTCCATCATCACGAAGATTGACAGGAACCAAGGTAGATGTACTAGATGTGGTTGCATTGAAGAGGACATTTTCAAGGGCACTGTTACCACCCGCCAGAACGGCATCTGTTCCAGTAGTCCCTGTCAGGAGAGATCCTGCTGCTTCGCCAGCACCAATCAAATCGGCAACCTCTTCGGTATAACCAGTAGCGTAGAATGTTCCACTCTTAACCGAGGAGAACTTAGGTTTACAAACGCCACCGCCATCAGTGCCGTTGCCACCATCACCAGCGCCATCACCAGCACCGCCATACTTATTAGGATCAGTGATGGGGTTATCAAAGTCCAAACATTGTGTGAATTGATTGCCAAATGTGAATTGGTCAAGATTTTGTCCCAAAGACATGTGTGTAGTTGTACCAGCAATCGAAGTATCTGACGAATCAATCATAGAATTGAATTTCGACAGTTCCAAGCGACCACCAAAGCGATCGTTTCGGTTTTGAGAGTTGAATTGATCAACAGACTTCAAAATTGCAGATGCAAGTTCATTGGAAGAACGAGTAGTATCGTTTCCGTTGAATGTTGGGTATACTTTTGGAGAAATATAGAAAATTCTGGGATCGACGATGATCGGTTCGATCGATGCCATCGAATAATTCAGTAATTGGTTCTTGATCCTCTTCTTGGTAGTGGTATTGAGGTTAACACCTGTCTTGGATCTTACTGAAATGTAAACTTTGCCGTATTCTGGGGGAGACAACTTCTCACCACCATATGCAGTGACAGATGCTGCCTGAGGATAAAGTTCAGACACTAGATATGCGTAGTCTGCCTCAGTCACTGCTCTGTTTTGGACAGAAAAGGACTTAGGGGCACGATATTTGATGCTTAGACCAGTTTCTCGGTCTTCTCCATCTGCCGCATTCTCAGTTGTCTGCATAGTGAGAGATGCAGGCAGCACAATACGACCAGAATTATCGATCAGACGACCAATAAAGTTGAACTTAGTCGCACCATTCGCCTCTGGACCATCTGTGTCAAGATATTCAATAGTAATGAACTCATTATCGATCAATTTGCGCCCAAGAACACCATCACCGAAGGAAATCTTGTATCTGAGATCTTCCGTCTCTTCCAGGAAGTAGACACGAGAGGTAGAATCGAGTGCCGTGATGTTTTTAGCCAACGAATATTCGTCAACTTCGACAGACTGCTCGTTGGGACGCACTAAAACTTTGATTCTTTCAGTATCTACGTTCTCTGAGGGTATAATGTACTCAGGTCTAGCAGTATCATCAACTGTGTAACTATATTTGAGCAGGTTGCCTTGATAAATTGTAATTTTTGAAAATGTGGCAATACCAGTATTCTGGTCAACGTTACTTTCGACGGTACTTAACAGTGCATAGGTGTAAGATTCGCCATCAACGTTGGTGACAAAGACATCACCCTTCTCAATTTTAACTGTGTCGGGATATGACTGCCCACCAGGCAGTGTTGCCGCCTGTACGGTCATTGAAACGCACGCTCTGGACGATTTCTTAGACCTAGGAGTGTATCCAATCTGCTTGGCAATCCTTACGATGTTGTCTCTAACAGTCGCAGATTCAAGGAACGCCTCATTCATCGACATGTTTGCCGTGAATGCAGCATAATATGTGTTGTATGCTAAGATATCGATCAAGTATGAGGCAGCAGAACCCTCAAAATCATAATCCGTGAACTCTGAACGAGTTCTCAGATAAGATCTGATAGATTCTTTGATCTCAAAAAAGTCTAGTGACGTTAATTCTGACGGAAGTGCTGCCATTTTACGTTCTTTCTAAGAGGAATTCGATTACTTGAACTAATTCTTCACCGATAATGCGATATTCAATAGCAACGTCAACGGTGTGTTCATCATCAGAAAGACCAACCACAACATCTTCAACCTCAACACGCGGTTCAAGTCGCTCAATCGTGTTGATAATTTCATCCCTAATGTCCTCGGACGTAAAAACGTCGAAAGGTTCAAACAAAAGTCCTGTTACGCGAGACCCGATGTCAAATTGAAAGGGTCTATCACCAAAATTTGTCAAGATAAGGTTCCGAACGGACTGCTTGATAGCATTCTCGTTCTTGACAGTGCTGAAATCCTCCGTATTGGGGTTCTGGTTAAAGGACATAGAGAAATCCTTGTACCCCCGTGAGAGAAATTGCTCTGATCGGAACCTATACCTTGACATTATGACTGATATTTATCAGTGGTCTGGATTATTTATAGTGTCAGTGGGAATATTATATTTTAGAAACTCGCGAAATGTCATTTTCATCTCGCGTTGAGACATGCCACAGTGTGCAGCAGCGTGGGGAAGGTTCATCGTCGCATGAAAAAGTCCAAGATTTGACTCTTGGACAAGTTCTGGCGTCGTTTCTACCTTAGGATCCTTGACCACGGTAACGTTTTTGTTTGCCATTTCGTGAAGTTGCGCTAAGTGAGGTGTTTTTCGACCGACCCTGACGAGTCTTTTTGGGTTTACCAGGTTGCCAGTCGTTCTTGACCAGACCAACTTTTGCTCGTGCTGCCATTTTTCTCCGTTTTGGGACCCTAAGATGATAGCACATTGGGGGACCCATACGCAACTACGCTGTTGCAAGGATATGACCACCCCATCCAACCAGGAGTTCCGATGCCAAGGGGATCTAGAACTCGTCCGACAGGTAATTTGTTGGCAAAAACAGTTAATGTTGAAGAGAATAAGAACCTGATATGCCCTGTTCCTGCATTATCTTCGATTGTTAGGATTGAACAAGGTTCAGGAGTTGGCACTGGGCACAGAGCATTTTGGCAAGGGCACATGTAGATAACAATATTTGTACATACTGAGACGTGTGGAGTAAACTGATCACCAAAAGTCATTGCAGGAAGACCATTCACAAGCACAGTCGCCTTAATTGGGTTGAGTGCAGTGAGAGGAACTAATGGTTGTGGTGGCCACCAGCATGTCCATTCCTTAATAACGATGCTATAAGGGATTGGAGGAGTCTTGCATGGTTGTACAGAGTGTACCGTAGGAGGCACACAGATGCCGTGTCCCGAGTCTGGAAGACCCGTGACGGGTGCAATTGGTAGTAGGAGACCGAATGCCATGTATTATCCGTTAAAGAGGTTGTCTACGTCCGTAGAGAAATCTGAGATAGTAGTGTTGACTTCATCTTGATAGTCAAAATCAGCATCATAGAATTCCTCCCAAGAGTCATCAGTGTACTTAATATCCTTTGCACTACTGTATTGCTTCCTAAGGAGTTTCTTATCGCCAGGATCATAACTAGAATTATGTATCTTTCTTTGTTGAATTGGTGGATTAGAATTGATCACCTCAATTCTATTAGCAAAGACACCACCAGAACACTCATCAAAGAAAGGATTGCCCATCTGCTTGGCAGTTTGACCAAAGACCATAGCTGATCCAGCACTCCAATTCTTAATTCCAAGTACACCTGAGTATGGTCCCATCTTAATTCCAAACTGATCCATCACCTGAGGGTCAATAGAGATAGACAAATCGTTCACATATTCTAAACAGAACTCATTTGCGTTAGCAGCACTGTTGCTACCAGTGCCAAACAGCAGTGCATAGAGGTATGAGACACCAAAGAAGCATGTTGCAGTGACAGGATATCCTTGATAAATCTGAGATTCCCAGAAAGTTTCGCCATTAGTCCTCCCCTGGGTGTTGGATTGTCCAGATCCATCCACATAATATGCGCTATACACATCAAGAACTCCATTAGAGTTGCCATTTCCGCCAGTTCTTTTCACATATGTGTCCCAACATTCATGTTTTGGCATCCCATTCTGCAATCTTTCGACGGATGCAGTGTAAAATGTGGGGTTTGTGAACGTTCCGCCAGGAGTTGTAGTGGTTTGACCCGTATTTGGATCAGTTGTTGATGATGATGGGACAGTATATGAGTCCGCTCTGGTGCGATATGAGAACAAATTGTCCCCCAACCACACAGCAAGTTGATCCAACTCACTAAATCCACTCCTCTGCCAGTCAAAAGTGTTCTCTTCTAGTCCAACAGGGACAAAAACGATGTCATTTCCGCCCGAAGGATCCCAATAACAACGCCCTTCAACTACCTGACCACCTCCTGCAAGCGATCTGCGGCACTTCCAGCACTTCTTTTTATCCCCAATGACCACTGGACGAGGTTCTGTAAGTGTTGGACGTGGTAATCCATGCAGAAAATCCATAAAATCTTCACCAGATGGACCAGTTGTCTTACCTCTGATGGATAAATTGATCTTCAAGTTGGCATCATCGGCGGTAGAACCGCAATATTTGTAAACAATCCAACCAAATGCCCTACCAGTTTGCTCATCAATGTATGGACAAGGTAGGTCAACGAACCTAGTTACGTTGTAAAACTTCGGTTGAGGTATATTAATGCACTCTTGACCGTTGTTCCATCCAAAGAAACTAGACAATCTACCCGCAGTGTTGTCAGCTTCCGCTGCTGCACTCTGAACCAGTGGGTACTGAGTGCTCATCATGTCCTTAAACTGCTCATTATGTGCCGTAATATTCTTCACATCCTTGCCTGTGAATAAAGAACCAGACACTAATTGCGGAAATTGAATCTGCACACAGGTCGATGGGAGGTTACTGCACAAAGATGTGACCTCAACATCATCAACCTCACCAATTTTGATGTACCCAGTGGGGTAAGTTGCGTTGAAACCATTCATCATTGTCTTGAAAGACCCGATAGTTCCATCCTCCATGACGGAAAGGAACCCATCGATGTCATCACCTTCCTTCACTTTACCTTTGAGGACATCTTTTAGCGTCTGTCTATTGGCAGTAACCGTATCTTGACCTTCAATTTTGTAGTCTTGCTTGTTACTATTGGGGTTGAACGTGTCAGCAACAGCAGCTTGTGCCTTAGTAGTATTAGGTCCACGCATCTTATACTGTTCATTTTCTACTTCAACCACAAAGATCTTAGGAGGATTGTTGGGATTGGTGTCATAACCTCTACCTCTATCCTTGATTAGAACCTCAACAATAGATCCGTCCTTGTTCACCTTGGTAATTTCGAGGACAGCGGGTTTCATTTTACCCTTACGACGAGACTCGCTACTAGATACTCGGAGTTGCTTGTCTTTGATTTTTAGTCTTTGTAGAACTTTTTTGTTCTTGTTCTTATCAGAACCCTCAATTTTGATCTCACTATCGTTGGCATAGGGATACTCTTCCCTACGTTCCTGCATATTGCTCTCGTAGTCATCACGCAGAACTGCCTGAGTGTTCTTCTGAATCCTCTTGAATCCAAAGTTCAGGTCTTCCCCATCATAGTTTTCAAGTTTGTTGGTGGGTGATCTGAACTTAGGTGCGTCAAATTCAAACTGTTGCGCCACTTCTCGTGCCATATCCATAGCACCATACTCACTGAGTAGAGTAGGTTCTTGAATATGTGCCACAGGATTCTTATATCCAAACCCAGCATTATCGATAATGACGGATTCAATACGTCCATCCTCATCAACTGTGCAACTAAGTTCTGCTTGGTCGATCGTCCTTTGGTGTACCAATGCAGAACTATCAATCTCTACCTTGTAGTAACTTAGTTTCTTAGGGAATTCATATACACCAAAGAACCCTGCCTTGTCCTTAATCCCGTATCCAGCAAGGACTTCAATGGATGCAGCATCTCTACCTGCTGGTGTAAACACCTGTCCTGCGGTAAATGCCTTTCCCTTGCCTTGCAGTTCCATGTAACCACAACGCAACTTGTTACCAAAATAGGCATATTCCGCAATCTCCCATCCATTGATGACATCACCTGCCTTAAATCTATCCAATCCGCCACTGGTGTACCTAAACAAGATAGTCTTAGACTCGGTGTCTACGGGTTTGAATGAGTTCTGTACGGACTCATTAGAGAAATCGGTGAGTTGTAGTTTAGTTTGTGTGGTCTTCCAAGAGTCTTCGCGGATCTCATAGAAGTGTGAGAAGTATTCTTTGGTGATAAGGGACTCATCACACACACATCTCCTCAATGCAGGGTTACCACTGGGGTCATTGTGCGATCTATTAGGGCACTGATTACGGTCACTGATAGAATATTGCACAGAAAAGATAGGACCCTTCCATGGATATGAGGTATCAAAGATATAATATACGAACTGAGAGTCGAATGCAGAGTGGAATTCCAGATACTTCGGCACAGATCCCTTGACAGCACCTGCTTTTCCGTATGCCCACTCAAATAATGCATCAGTATTCAGGATCTCACAGTAGTCTGGGTTGCCCCATCTAGAATCTGGGTGCTGAGTAACGGAATATGTTTTCAGTCGATAGAACGAATTGCGGAAAGCAGTGACAGCAGTAGACAACATTCCATACTGGTCGTATGCTCTGAGCGGTCCTGCATCAGCATCAAACTGATATTCATAGTTCTCATGAGTAAAGATGCCAGGCGATGTGCCAGGTAATAGATAGTGACCTGCAAGATCAGGCGCTTCCCAGTCATACCAACCCGCACGAGTCGCATAACTTACAGGAGCACCATAACCAGTAGGACCAATGATACCAACATCCTGATAGATTTTTCTGTTACCAGAGTCAGAGTCACTCAGAAAGACATAACCTACGATACCAACGTACTGGTATTCCTCACCACGAGGATCCTTACAGTCAGGAACACCAGCAACTCCTGTTTGAAGATTTACCTCTGTGGCAGGGTTTGCAGTATAGAAGTGATCTCTCTTGCCGCTAGACGATGATCGATAATACTCATACAGTGGTACAGCAGTCTCTCCACTCTCTGCATAGACATTAGCATTAGAAAGAGATGAGTAGATATGTCCAATCGTCTCAATGAAAATATATCCACTACCAGGAGACGAACTACCTGTCGTCAACCATGTGTCATTCTTATCATTGTTGTACCAATGATTTAGAGGATTTGTATAACTGCCCTTGTCGTTTCTAGAAACATAGAATACTGGATCGCCACGACGAGGTTCTCTGTTATATTTTTTTGCTACACCACTACCTTTACCTGTCTGTTCACCAGTAAAGTCAGCAGGCCAACGTAGAGCGGATCGGGGAGTGTACTTATGGTCTCTATTATCTTCGCCACCACGGAACCAACGATAGATTGGTTGTCTGAAAAAATCACATTCATCGATCTGTCCTACGCCAGGGATAAAGCATGACTCGTCATTATCCCCAATGTAGAACACACGGTCCTGACCAAAAACACTGCCCCCAGGACCATCGTCATCAAACGTGATGCGATAGTTAGTCCCAGGACCAGAGTGATGTTGGTATGATTCATAATCGCCACTAGGACGCTGCCAAGTTTTCTGATACTCCTTGCCGTCGTCAATGTTCGGAAAACTTCTCGCAGTGTCACTAATATAAATGCTCATTAGGGTTCGAGGACCTTGATTCTATCTTCCAACATATTTAGGCGGACATATAGATCATCGAAGAGTTCCCGCATGTTGAGATAATCCTCATACCCTTCTGGTTTATATTTGAGCATATCGGGACCAGGCTGCGGCATGTGTCCAAATGCCTTCTCCAATACACCAATTCTATTGCCAAGATTCTCTAACCCTTTGGCAATCATCTCCATGTGCTCTTTATACACATCAAGGAATTCTTCTTGTTGATTCATAAGAATGGTACTGATAACATCATTTCATTGTTTGGGTCATGTTCCTTACAATACATCATTGCTTCCGTAGTGTAAAGATCCCAGGCAAGTGCAATACGATCATCGTCAGATTCATTCGTATCTACCTTATGCTCTACCCATGATGGGAAGAGTGTCACTGTGCCTGCTTTCGGCATTGGTCTGAAATTCCCACCATATGTAGAATACCCTGGTATTACATATTCTGTGTGAATCTTACTATCAGTCAATAACATGTTACCTGATAGAAATGTATTCTCATGTATTGAATGATGATGAATGGGTAATGCTTCCCCTGGTTTCAATACATTGAACCATCCACGAATCCATATTCCTGTGGGCATCTCATATACAATCTGACTCGCAAATTGTGTATACATGCTTTCAAGAATATCAAGAAGACCATGAACGTCCTCCTGAAAATAATTTTGCTCGTACCATGGAGTGTTGGGATTCTGGGAAAGAATTTTTTCCACAAGTTCAATCCGAACATTATCTACCCACATCGGTACATCTACCAATGGTGCGAAGCGAGTATTAGGTTCCCAACTCCGCCACCAATATAACTTGTCGGAAGTACCGTAACGCCTCCCTGGACAATCCTCAATACTCATAAGTGCTCACGCGGATTTTTTCGGAATTTTTTTGCCTTAAAGGTCCTCGGATTTTTTCAGAAGAATAGTACCGTCAATATCTTCACTCCATTCGAGAACATCCCCTTCGACCCATCCGAGTTCCTCAATGAGTTCCTCTGGGAAGGTGATGAAAGGATTGTCCGATTCGTCTACCTGGACTGGGATAGTATATCTCTTTGACATGGGAATAAATCTCTAATATTTGTATATATGAGCATTCCCCCCAATACTGAGAAAGAACCCCCTTGTAGGGGATTCTAGGGGGGTCTCACTGTTGTTTCTCGGCACTCTCTCCTTCGGGAGGTGAACCAATGAGAGGTTCTGTGCCGTACTCCCAGTCATCGTAGTCCTCATCATTACGAATCTTTTTGTGAATTTCGTTCTGGTGCTCGAAGTCGTGTGTCATAGATAATCCTCACAGTTTCTCGTAGACATAACCATATGTATCCTAACTCGTCCCTCAGAGTAATATTTCTATACTCAGAAATTTTTTGAGGTAGGGGGAAACGAAACATTGAATAATATATCGAGGTCGGTGGGATACTGTTGTAGGTTAGAAAGACGGTACTTTTTAATATACCGCTACCGCGATATAACATAACGGGGCAACGGTAACTGTCAAATAGAGGGAGAGATTAACTCTCTCCGACTACTACATCATAGCACAATCCTTCAAGGATTAGATAGTCGCACCACTGTGTATATTGTGTGAGTTGTTCATTCAAACCAGTGTCAATTAGGAACTGTGCTAACTCTACTTGTTCGTCAGGTGGGAGTGAACCATTGTCGTAAAGATCAAGCAATAGTTCATACTTAGCAGGAATGCTCATTGTGTAGAATAGTGGAGGGAATCAGTGAGTGCTTGTTGATAGTTAGGGAATGGTCCATTCTTAGGGCAACCGTCGTAATCGTATCGCCAGAAGTGTTTACGACGGTCCTCCCAGATCTTTACATTTACTGGGGGATGTGTGTCTAGTTTGATAGTCTTACTCATGACCAATCGCCTCTGACATCCTCGGCAAATTCAGTGGGGGCACTATCATCGTAGAGGTCAAGATCAGGGAGGTCAGTGTCGTCAAGTAGGGCATCAATCCAATCTTCATTTAATACATCATTCATCGGTAATCCTCCTCCAAATCTTGTGCATCAAACTGTCGGTTGCGTTGTTGCTTATCAGGGGCAGAATAATCATCGAGTTCTTGATACTTTTTGTTGGAACTAAACTGTCTCTTTTCCCGAATAGATTTGGGGCGTCGAGAGTTATGCAGATCGTTGCGTTTGTATGTGCGACCCATGAGATGTTGTGATGTGGTTGTTATCGAGGGACTGTGTAATTATGTATGATCTTGGGGGAAAAGTCAAGAGGGTTTGTGAGGGTTTGTGATGTGTCCCCTATGTGTTGACAACTCGGTGGTGATAGGTTACACTCCAAGGCAACAACAAAACAGGGTATTTATATCACTTTCAAACCCTCAATCTAGAACACACAACTATATTAAATTAACCATTTAATTAACTGTGGAAAATGTGGAAAACTTCCGCATATCTGTGGAAAAAGTATCAGACAGGGATGACATTGAATGTAAGAGTGACTCGTTCATCTGACTGATTTGATTCATATCCATGAGTGAGATTTGAAGGATAGATGAGTACATCACCTTGTGCATATGGGACGGTTGCCTCTTGCAAATTGAATGCAGTCATCTGTTGGAAAGGTAACATCATGACAGGGAACATTTGAGACATGACATTACGTTTGAATTTAAGATATGAATGTTGTTTTACATCATAGTTGATGAACATTGTGCCCGAGAAGAGACAGTTACTGTGTTCATGTGGTGCATAGATAGCACCCCTAGAAGCGAGTTCAATGTATGCATCAGAGATACCGAAGTTCGATGCATAAGAGAGACCAGAATCGTTGTGCTTACGGGCAACATCAAGGAGTGCAGATTTGAGGTTTGGGAGATCTTCAAGGATCTTATTTGTGGGACCGATTTGTTGAACATTGTGGCAGAGTTCATGTCGATTATGTTCAACGAAATCTTCATTTTGCATCCAACGAAGTATTTCAGGAATGAAATCAGAGAGGTCGTATTTAGTGACAGGTGTCATGAATAGACCATACGTTTCAAACTGAATTGCATCGTCTAGATTAGGAGAAAGATTGATTTCTTGCTCTGCCATTGTTTAATTAGTGTTGGGGGTTGTATTATGTATTGTAGCACAAAATAGGGGCGTTGTGGGGTATTGTAGAGGGGTCACAGGTTATGTGGATTCAGGTAGCGAACTTCGCCATTGAGAATATCATCGAGAGCAGTGAGAAGTTCGTTACCGTTAGTGGGGAAAGTGTGCAGGAAAGAGATAAAGAATTGACGCTCGGCAGTGTTGTATTCGGTGCTCATTTGTGAAATTCCAGAATGTAAGTGAACGTGATGAGAATGACGAGAGTTGGTATCATCGTGGGCGGATTACATCTGCGGCATTGTTGATCGTATCAGCAGTGAAATTACGGGCGTCATGTGATGTATAGAATAGAATGCCGATGAGAATGAGGAGCAGAACTTTCACTTGATTTGAGTAATAGTTTGCAGGACGTGATTTGGTCAGTGATGATAACATCAACCGAGACGCATGGAAGAGAAGAACGGAACAGTGGAAATACCCTGGACAGTGTTCATATCAACGAACCAAGTCCAGTCTTTCTGGAATACACGATCGCCTGCCTCTCCGTGCTCTTTCAGAATAGCATTCAGGCGAGATTTGGTGGTGTTGGTCTGATGATCACCATCAAAAAGGCGGATGAAGTTATCACCTACCTCGGCAATCTTGTTGCCGTGCAGACGAACAACAGAGACCTGATCTTCTTCGTTAAAGTGAACAGAAGTGTTGGCAGATTGCCAGTTGGACTTGTTAGCGATGGCGGTGTTCATTGCCTGCTCGATTTTACGCATGATCAGAAAGTTTAGGACGTTTGTGAAGTGAAATCCCCTCCACTCCTCTAATATAGAGCATTTTGGGGGTCGTGCTCATTTTGTGTGCCACCTTGCCGACTGGCACATCAGCGGTCGAATTCTTTATGCAATGCGATGTATTGTGTGACATCCTCGTTGATGTATTCCTCAATCAATTCCTTTGCCTCGGCAACAGTATCGGCACCAAAGATCTTCTCGTAGATATACACTCCGCTGGGAAGTTCTTTGCGTTGGTTGATACGATACTTTGCAGGGTTAGGATTACCGATGTGCTCACCATCGAGGTCTTCGGTGATAGTGAAGGCGGCAAGACGTTTGTCACCCTGCCAGACAGAATCTTCGGTCACCCAGATGTCTTCAACGTAGTGAATGAAATTGTTATGACGCTTGGAGGATTCGATGGTGAGCATGATGCGGAAAATGCGGAGAGTTGAGTGTAGGAAATGCGGAACGATTACATGCCGTTGAGGAAGTCTGCGAGTGCCTCTTTGTACTCCTCCTCGGTGTTGTAAATGCGACCGTGAATCTCGCGAGGATAGGATGCATCAACACCAGCATTTGCTACCATTTGGCAGTCTGCTTCGTCGTAACCCATTTCGACGAGATTTGCAACGTAGGGATTGTGAATTGTCATGAGTTCGTTATCAGTTTGGAGTGCGATTGTGCAGGGGTCGTTGTACTTCATTTGCCACCAGTTTGCGTCGTACTTAGGCATCCAACTCTGCTGCCTGGGAGTAGACATCGAAGAACATATCCCATGCATAGTTATCAGCAACAAAGGAGGAAATGTCTGCCTGATCGCATACCCAATCGTATGCCATATCGCAATCGGCATTGTTATCGACAACGAAGGAATGCAGTCCTTGGATTGCACTCAGAAAGGCATTGTCCTCTACCAGAGAGAGGTGAACCTTGCCAGTTGCGATGTTGCGAATGATGGTCATTTGTTTGAGGTTAGTGTGTCTCGGGGTCGTTTCCCCCCCGTTGAAACCAATATAGGGCATTTTGGGGGTCGTGCCCATTTTGTGTGCAGGTTGTCCGACTGGCACACTATATCTTTATTCATTCAGCAGTTCAGGATAGTATTCTTCAACCTCTTCAATTAGTTCATTGACAGAATACTTATCAAGGTTTTCGTCGAGTTGATCTGCTACCAATGCGATAAGATCTTTGAGGTCCATACTATCAATGATCTTATCGATGTATGCTGCTTGGAGATCATCGCGGTCGATAATGTTGTCAGTCATTGTTGAGATCGGAGAGGAGAAAACGAAGGGGACCAGTTGTCATCATGTCGTACAATTCATCGACAGTGACTTCTAATTCTGCTGCTAATGATTCAGCAGTCCAGATACAATTCATGTTCACCAAATGTTAGTCCAACGAGTGTGATTTGCTTTTGTGATGTTACCTGACGCTAATTGTCGATCACAAACATTAACGAAGACTTGAAACTTTTCTTCGCGAGTGAGCGTGTGACCCTGTGCAGTTTCTGCAATCACACGCAACAATTGTGCTTTGGTAGTAATCATCAGCAGTAGAGGGGAGAATAGTCAGAACCCGCATATGCTTCGAGGTTGAAGTCAGAAACTGTTGCACCGTTTGCAATATACTGATTGATGTCATATATTGCATCAGAGCGAAGACGAGTAGAGAAAGATGTCATCTCAGTTTCTTCACCCTTGTGCCAGATCACACGCTTAACGAAACGCTTACTGCCAGCAACATTGCCAGTGCCAACAGGAAAGAAATCGATCTGAGTTGCGGAGGTTTGGAGTTGCATTTGCTCTCGTTTCTTTGACTCTTTAAGTATTGCACCTCACGGGGTGCTTTGGGGGAAATGGTGTGCAGTACGCCGACTGTCACACCTCACGAGGTTTGTCTACTGTTTCCTCCACAGAATAGTAGAGAGATTCTGATACCGAGTTGATCCAACGTAGCACCCTCATGGTGAACAATGCAATGCTTTCTTGCCCACCGTTGGTGTACCATTCACGCCAACCTTTCCAGAAGAACGTGACAACACCAACCCAGAATCCAAGGATGGCAGCAACATTGAGCATGAGACTATGAACAGAATCGAAATAGTTGTCAGCGAAAGATTTCATCACCAGATGGTAGGAATGGGAGTAATGTTGAGAGGATTGATGACATCGAAATCAGACTTGTTGCTGAAATTCTTCACATTGTCAATGTCGAAGTACAGATCAACAGTATCAACAATGCCATGGTATTGACGTTGCAGAACATCATCCAACTTAGTGCGATTCTTGGCACTCAGAACATCATCGAAACCAGCAACATCACCAGCAGTGTTGAAACGAGGAGCAACACGAGGAAGAATACTCACAAACAGAATCTTCTCGATAGAGTTACACCCAGGAGCGTAATACAGTCGTGCTGCTTCACCGATGGTGGTATTTGCATAATTCTTGATATTCTTGTTCACATTGCTGTTGATTGCCTTAGCGAGAATTGCAACAACAATATCACCGTTGTCATCAAATCCTGCGATGTCGATGTCAAACGTGCCACCGAATGCATCCTCTTGGAGTTGATATTCAAACTTCCAAGTATATTCAGCGTAATCAGGATTAGCGTTCAGGATCTCATCCAGCAGCACTTTGTGCAGTTCGTCGGTACGCTTGGAGGAGCGAACATTCTGAAAGGAAGTGGTGAGAAACTCTTCGAGAATCATGGTGGCGTTTGTCTCAACAATGTAAATATAGAGCATTTTGGTGACAGTGCCAAAAATGTGTGCAGGTTATCCAACTGGCACACTCACGGGAACTGGGGGGCATTGGGTGGTGTACCCATAGGACGCACACACATGTTGAAACTTAGCGTCAAACGGTTAGTGTCATTTTTCTGCATATGTACGCCATGACGTACAAACGAAGGGAAGACAATGATGTCTCCTTCCTTAACAGCGAGATCCATAATTGGACTCTGTTGGAATAGTTGTGTGTACCCACTGATTGTATGATCCAAGTTCATATTCTCAAAGTAAAACTTAGCATCAGTCTCAGGATTGTACTGAATGAATATAACACCTGAAAAATTGATAAATTCAGGGAACTGGATATGATGATGGGGTTCTTGGTGACAACCAGAATTATACAAATTTAACCAACTATTCAAGATCTCAATATCTGCCCAGTTGGGGAAGTATTGATAGAGATATGGTGCCAGAACATTACCTAACTCTTCTGGGTGAACTACATCTTTCTCATCAAAATATGTAGTTTGAAGTTCACAATTCCAACGACCATTTGTATTACTGAGCAGGTGCTCAGCACTCTTCAAAAGAGAACCAAACACCTGCTTATGATTATGAATGTGAGCGTGATGATATTTAACTGGAAACAGAGTTTGCGACATTACGATTCACATCAGGAGTAACAACTTGGAATTTATTCAGATAATTAAATGCATACTTGGTGCGGTTGCCATGAATACCCCAACCCAACCAATACCAGGCATGATGCATATAATGCTTGATAGATTGCCCTTCACCTTTCAGCACAAGTTCATATCGAGTCCACTGTGCTTCATTAACCATGTAGCGAAGTTGAGTAGGCAAAGTGGAAGGATCCCCGCCATATTTGTTTGCGAACCTCCCGAGACCAAGGTAACGATTGGTCGAGGTCCATTGAATCAAACCGTATCCACCAGAATGGCACTGGTTATACTTTACTCGTGCTCCACCCTCGCAAATATCAGGGAGAAAGTTTGACTCTTGCTTGATGTTACCCATCACGGTTGCGAGGGCGTTCTTAGATCGAATCCCTCGCTTTTGTAAGAATTCAAGAGTCTTTTGTTCGTTGCTGTTGCAACTGATGCACTGCACTATTGGTGCAGGTGGCATGTCGTACGCAATCATACTGTGAAAGTTTGTTAGAACAATTGATAGTGTAATCTACGAGAGCAGATAAGTCAACCCTGCTTAGGATGTCCAGATTGCTTTGCTGCCAACTCTCGCAAGTGTGGGGATCTGAGCAACTCATGTTGATGATCGAGTTCGTTATACAAAGAGTCTAGTAATCCTTCAAGATAGTCAGACTCAATCCTTTTGCATGTGTTCATGAGTTCCAATACTTTATTCTTGGCATCTTCGAGAAGATAACACTCCCGAGTGCGAACATCAATCCCTGTTGTCATGCAAATCCTCCTCCTTTTGATTTCTTGTCGATGACCTCAACTATACGACAATACTGTGGAAAGTTCCACCAAGCAGTCAGAACTTCGTCATAACTGTCTACAATTTTAACTGTATCATCAGTACACCATATTTTATATCTATGTCGATCATATGGTGCTGTTGATGTCAATGTAAAAGATTCGTTACTCATCGATACTCAGCACAAACGTCATCATAGGATGCACCTACGGGTATTTGTTTGCAGAAACGTTCTAACTTAGCATCTTGCATTTTGCTGATTGAATCAACAGCAGAGACACCAATCATACCACCGATGACAAGAACGAAACCAAGAAGTGCGAATCTCATTGATCAAGAATTGAGAGAAAAAAGAGAAGCAACCCAAATACTATTGGGAACAATAGTAAAATGAGTTGCGAGAGAGTAATAGAATCAACGCTGGAACTTACCATGCTTGAAGGTAGCAAACTCAGGGTTATTTACCCAACGACCCTCTTGGCAAGACCACACAAAAGGTGATGGTGCAGTGCTAGGGGTGTTTTTATCAATTTTGGCGAGAACTTCGCGAGACTCGGCAACCAGTTCATCAAGGGTGAGGCGAGCAGGGCGTACACCGAACATGTTTGACTCCGTTGTGTGGTTTGTTGACTACCTTGTTAATATACAGGCAATCGGGCGCTCAGGACTATTTAGTGGACACTAAGCGAACTGGACCCCGCCATGTGGTGCAATTGCTCCAAGACTGATACGAATATCATTAGTTGGAGGTTCACCATCGTGCTCCATTAGTGAATCAAATACAATGATTCTTCCCATCTGAAAGTCTACCTTCTCACCATTTGCAAAGGTAGTGCAACCATCCTCACCATATGCATGGTAGATGATACTGGTAGCAGGACGATTGAAGTCAGTATGTGTCTGTGACACATGACCAGGGTTCTGTGCATTAACCAGCAGTCTGTGGATGTGTGTTAATGGTAAGTCCTTACATATATCCTTCATGATACATTCGTTGAAGTATGCAAAGAACCAATACCATGGAGTTTCGCTAGTAAACTCATTGTCTCTGATGACAGTATTGCCCCAGAATCGTGCTTTGCTGTAATCACCGTAAGGTGTGTTGTTATAGTAGAAAGGGAAATCTGTTGAGAGATAGTTACCCACATCCTCTACAATCCAATCAGGAAAGTATCCATCGATTACTCTAATATCGCTCATAATTCTATATCTGAATGCAATGTAAAGTTAGCAGACACTGTAATTCGTGCTTTTTGACTATCACCTTGTGGTGCAACTTGATGATGTAAGTATGATGGGAAGATGATTATATCACCTTCCTTTACATCTGGGAACCATGTATTTGTTGCTGGGTAGTGCCTAGTGAAATGCCCATGATGCACGTCTTGATTAGGATTGTAGAACAGAAACTTACCATCCTTTTCAGGATCATACTGCATGAAGTAAGCACAACTAAATGCAGTGTTATCTCCACCACAATGTGTATGCACCTCTTGCGAATCACCCTGATGATATACATTTATCCATGCTTCGCTCATTTTTATGCTGGTGGTGCCACGCCCACCCAGTTGGACGTGCATGTCCATGAGATTGTCAGAAATATAGTTGTTGAACAAATCCCATGAGAAATCATCCTTATTTGTATCAGTATCAAAAGATGAGCGAACAGTACAGTTCCACTCATCGGGTTGTTTTAAGTTTGCTGTGGTGAGTTGATATGTCAACATGGACTTAATGTCCTCGTGACGCTTCACCTCACCATGATAATACCATTTTGGAAATAGATTCTGAACTTTACCCATTATGCAACAAGAGACAGAGGAGGAATACCTTTGACAAATATAGCATCAACCACGTTTTGCAGGCGCTTGACGACATGCTTGCCATAAGTTTTGTGAACAGGAACAGCAACGAAACCAGTCGGTTTGTTGTAGAAACCCCACTGCTGTGGTTGCAACTCACCAGACTGCAAACGTGCAGCGTCATCCTTATCTAGGCGGATAACACGACCGATGGTTTGTGCCATCTCAACCACGTTAAGATTACGCAGCAAGATGCAGTGAGTCAGACCAGGGACGTTGATACCCTCAGAGAGAATAGAGTAGTGGAAGACAACAAACTTACGACCATCTTCCTTGCCCCATGCAGTCAGCGTGTCGAAGAATACCTCACGAGAGACTTTCTTACCATCGATGATTGCACCGAACTTAGAGGTAACGTGCATGACACTAAAACCACGCTCAGTGAGTTCATGCAGCAGAGTTGTCCGACCGATCATGTTACCGAGCACACGAGAAGATGGCACAGCAACAAGAACCTTGGCAGCGTGAGACTCATCAATCTGATCGATAATGTCACGCACAGTGTCAGCATCAACATCATGAATGTTGTGCTTGTTACGGGTCAGATCGGTCTCGAAAGGAACAATCGTAGGGGGGAGAATGTGACCTTGCTCGATGAGTTCAGGAGCAGGAACATTGCAGAGGATGCCACCATAGACATCACTATTACCCATCGAACGATCATGACGACGAGAAATACGAGGGGTGGCAGTAAAGAAGTAGCAACGATTAGCGACCATGGATGTTGCAGCAGTGCCAATAAAGAACTGCTTGGCAACACTATTGTGTGCTTCGTCAAAGTATGCACAGTTGATAGCAATACCACTGTCAATCACCTTAGGGAGAGAATGATAGGTGGTGAAGATAATGCAGGACTCACCTGCTGCCCGTGCAGTGTTAGCAAACAGTGCAATCTTCTCGGGTTTGGTGCTGTGGAAGTAGTGAGTTTCACCACTGTGAGCATGGCAAACATGTACGTTGCTGCTGTCAATGAACGACATGAACTCGTCGCACAGTTGATTAGCAAGCAGAATGCGAGGAGCAACAACAACGATGGTACGATTAGACTCAGCAAGCAGTTGCAATGCGTGCTGAATCATGATGATAGTTTTGCCGCCACCAGTGGGAACAATCACCTGACCCTTATCAGCGGTCTGCATTGCATCGAGAGCACGCTGCTGGTGGGGACGGAGGGTGATGGTCATGCTGTGGGTTGAACGTCCCCTAATTATACACGAAAACAGGGCGCTGTGCGCCCCCTGTACCAGTCCTGTGACTGTCCACTAATTTAGTATCCAAATAACAAAACTAATACCACCAATAATAAGAAAGATCCACCATGCTGATATAAAGATATATGCAGCAACTATCAATGCCAATAATGCTAACACTGATGTACCGTCAACACTATCACTGTTATCATTATCTTGATAGTCTGATCGGTGAAATGTGTGGACTGGTTTAGCAGCGACTGCTTCACCCCCAGTGACATTTTCTGCCTCAGTAATTGCTTCATTGCGTGTCACACAATCGTGAACTGTGATGGTTTTGTAACCATAACCATCACTTCTTTTGATTGTTACTTCCCACTCTGTCATGAATATGTTCTCATGAATTGATCAAGGGTGAAGATGTCGTCAGTCTGTGTCTCTTCTACTAGTTCATCATAGGATAGATCCTTGATTGCGTCAAGGTATTGTTCTGGTGTGCAGTCTTCTTCTGGGTCAAAGTCATCATGACATAACCACTCATAC
>OBOH01000004.1_pt1 | contig 25663 bp, 22 predicted proteins | sample 1535091 | NCBI WGS metagenome assembly OBOH01 (sample SAMEA3275610, study PRJEB22092) | marine metagenome | biome: ENVO:00000447; feature: ENVO:00002042; material: ENVO:00002010 | collected 2014-06-19T13:00:00+00 | depth 0.1 m
GCATCGCCGGCTTCCAGGCTCAGGCTGGAAATCTTGTTTTTTGACAGCAGTCCAGCGAGTTCGGCACCGGCTTTTCGGCCCGAATGTGCCACCTCCGCCGCGCCCCCCTTCGGAGCCAACACGCGCACAAACTGCTCAACACCAGCCACCTGGTGGAGCCATCCTTTGACACCACGTTCGGCACGTGCCTCAATCAGGGCAGCCAAATCGGCCGAAAATTCCGACGAAGTAGGTTTGACGACCGCGGTCACCTGACCGGTCGAAGCGGAAGAAGCAAAAGTCCATTTCATAGCTACGAAGGTAGGCATCTGCTGCAATGGATGAAGCGTGGCAAACTATCAATTATTTTGCTACATCTGTCACTGTGCCGAGTAGGGCAATGACGACATCTGAGATTAATAACTTCGGCATGATTCGTAGATTTGCCACAGGTCAGACTGCATCTGAAATCACCATCTCTTTCATGGTAACCAAAGATCAGAGACATAGAATGTTCTTTGAGAATTGGATCAACGCTGCTGCTTCTGATTCTGATAATACTGTTGCTTTCTATGATCAATATGTGACTGACATGTCAGTGATCAAATGGGAACATGGTGCCAATTTTAGGGTCACTAAGGATGAGTCTGAGAGTAAGACTAAGGGAGCACTAAACCCTTCACAATCAACAGCGGTCTGGAAAATCTACGGGGCATTCCCAACAAACATTAGTACAATTTCTTTTGATAACGAACAGTTGAACTTGGTACAAATGGACGTACAGTTCTACTTTGAACGTTATAGATTTGATCAGGTATCTCGCGCAACTCTCAAAGCAAAACCATTCAAGCAGCAGTCAATCTTCACACTTGATGAGATTGAGACCAAGGTTGCTGGTTCTGGCAACCCAGATGTTCAGCGATTTACCATATAAATAATTTTATCGTCATTTTCAAATTATGCCTTTACCTAAACTTGTAGTGCCTGAGTATGACTGCAAATTGCCAGTCAGCGGAACAAAAGTCACTTACCGTCCTTTCCTCGTCAAAGAAGAAAAACTCCTATACCTCGCCATGGAAACCCAAGACGAGAAGGAGATGATCAAAGCAGTCAAGACTATCTTGAAGGCTTGTAGTAATGTCAAGGACATTGAAAAATTAGCAACATTTGAGATTGAATATTTGTTCTTGAAGATTCGTTCCAAGGCGGTTGGTGAGACCAGTGAATTCAAGATCACTTGTCCTGATGATAATGAGACCGAAGTTGAAGTTGAACTCAATCTCGATGAAGTGCAGGTCGTTATTCCCAGAGAGCATAAGAAGATCGTCAAGATTAATGATCAAGTGAAGATCGAAATGAGGTATCCTGCTCTGGACGCATTCGTGGATCGTAACATGAAAGACGAACCCGATATTGATGATGTCTTCGATCTTGCTGCGGACTGTATTGATAAAGTATATGATGGCGATGAAACCTATGAGTCTTTCACCAAGAAAGAAGCAAAGGATTTCCTAGGTGAGATGAATAATGAACAGTTCCAGTCGGTTCAGGCGTTCTTTGAAACTCTACCCAAGTTGTCTCATACACTGGAAATTGAAAATCCCAAGACTGGGGTGAAAAGTGAAGTTGTACTTGAAGGACTAGCGTCTTTTTTCGCGTAGCGTTAATGCACGATAGTCTTATGAATTACTATAAGACTAATTTTGCATTAATGCAGCATCATAAGTACAGTCTATCTGAACTTGAAGATATGATGCCTTGGGAGCGAGATGTATATGTGAACTTGTTGATCGCTTATCTTAATGAAGAAGAACGTCGAAGAAAACAACAAGAAAGCTCATTTAGTTTCTAATGGCAGCAGCACTCAGAAAATATGTATCGGTAAAGGCGCAAGCGCCAGTTGACGATTTAGGCAAGGCATACAGATCTATGACCTTTGCCTATAATCGTCTGGGCGGTTCATTGACTCTGGTTGGTCAGAATCTTACACAGTTCAAAGATTTACTTTCTGCTCACACAGATTTTACCCTGGGACAACAGGAACGTGAGCGAGATATTATTAAGAAAGAGCACGAGGATAAGTTAGAAACTATCCGAGCAACCAAAGATATGCTCGGTAGGGAGAAAGGTCGTAAGCAAGATGCTGCGGCAGAGGCGAAGCAAGAGTCTACTTCCAAGATAGAGAGGGATGCAAAGAAGGAGGGTAAGAAAGAAAAGAAATCTAGGTTTGGGTTCTTAAAATTACTACTGAACCCTATCAGTTCTCTGATCAAGGGACTCGTTTCTCTTGTCGCACCAGTTATTGCCTACAAAGTCCTTGATTGGTTAGAGAGAAATCCAAGAAAAGTCAAGAAACTCTTAGACTTCATCGGTGCAATTTGGAAATTTACGAGACAGATTTCCCGCTGGGGTCTGACTCAGGTCATGGATGGTGTTACCAAGGTATTTGGTAACGATCCTGATAAGAATGCATTCCAGAATGGTCTAGATAAAGTATTCGGTATACTGCAAATCTTTGGTGGTATTGCAGGACTTTGGTTGGCATCTCGTGTATTGATGCCATGGAAACTGATTGGTGATGTCAAGTTCATGACTGCCCTGGGCAGAGGACTGAAACAGGCATCAGAATCAGACTGTATGCCTGGTAGGAAGAAACCAAAACTCAAAAAGGGCGACAGGGTAGGTAGAGACGGCAGAACTTCAAGGCAACGTTTGAGGGACATGAAGCGTGCCAAGAGGATGCGCCGACTGTCGCAACTGGGACGTAGAGTTGGAGCAGCATCGAGAAGAGCAGCACTTGCTGCTGGACTGTTCCTGCAAAATGTTGGCAATGTTGTTGGCAATGTCGTCAAAAGAACAGTAAATCTTGGTAGACAGTTACTTGATGACGCTGCAAGATTAAGGGCAGGCGGTTCAAGTATTATCGACAGCACTGTTGCGGCAGGTAGGAATACTGTTGATAATGTAGTTGCCAGCGGTAAGAGTAAGTTAGATGACTTTGGTCAATGGTTACTAGGTCAAGGTAGAAGGGCAAAGAGAGCAGGTCTACAACTTGTTGACGATACTACTAAGGCAACTGTTAGTGCTGCCAAAGCAACTAGAACATTTGTAGTCAAGAATGTTGATGCACTTGGTGGTTGGTGGAATGCTAAATCTGCTGAACTGATTAAAGGTGCAAAGAATATTGGCGGTGCTGCATGGAATTGGGGTAAATCACAAGCGAAAGCGATTGGTGATGTTGCTCAAATGGCGAGCAATCCCAAGAAATTGGGGGAGGTTGTCTTACAAAAGGTCAAGGGTTATGTGAAACCCATGATCGAGAAGAATGAGACTGCAAAACAAGTCTTAGACTTCGCTGGTAAACCAAGAGGCGAGCAGGTCAAATCTGCCAAGACTGTTGTTGGTAATTTCATTAAGGCAGGCATTAGAAATCCTGGATTCAAAACATTCAGAGAGTTTTTGGTTGCTGCGAAAAGTTCTGCTAAGATTGGCGGTATTGATAAACTTGTAGCAGCAGTTCTGGCGCTGTTAGATTACACAGTGTTTGGTGAATCGCCCATCAACGCTGTCTTGAAGGCGCTGGGTGGTTTGCTAGGTTACTCTGCTGGTTTTGCCATTGGTGCTCCGTTTGGTGGCATTCCTGGTTTCATTACAGGCGCTGCTGGTGGTTTTGCTGGTGAGTGGGTAGCAGATAGAATCCTTGAAGCACTCTCCAAGACACCACTGAAAGATATTGATGATCCTGTTGCCGAGATGCTCGGTGCCGATGAAGGCGGCGGATTCATGGGTATTGGTGGTAAGAAGAAAAGAAAACTCGTTCGTGATCCTAACGTACCTCAACCCTGGGAAGCAGATCTTGCAAATGCCTCGGGTAATTATGAGGGTGGGGAGATTGCTGGTCCACCTAAGTTGGCAAGGGGTGGTCTACTGAAATTTAATGGAGGTGGTGAGTATTCTCCGAAGGGGGCACCTAAGCACCCTGGAATGAGAAAAAGATTTGCAAATATGATCAAGAGGAAGTTTGCCGCTGGTGGTGAACTTGCAAAACTTGGAGATGGTACTGCATTGACACATGCTGCCGCTGGTATGTGTACGACTGGTGTGATTCTCACTGCCGAAAGAAACCGCGCAAGCATCGGTAAACCTCATGTTGCCACTGGCAATGATCCTAACAACCCTAGGGGTTTGATGGCGCAAGCAGTGGGTGAGCATGGTTATGGATCTATTCCTGGGTTGGGTTCTCCTAAAAAGATTACATCACCATATGGACATGTGAACGTCAATGTGATGGATCTACCTACATGGACACAGGCAGTTAAGGACAAGAAAATTCCCTCTGGTGCTCTAATCTTCTCCACTAGACATAGTGATTGGAACAATTCTGCTAGTAGTAGTGGTAACGACTCTGCTATTGCAAAGGAAGGTGGACAGAAACTGTGGAGTGGACATTGGCAAGCAAGAGTTAATGGTGTTGGTGCTGTATATGGTGCAGGAACCAAGGGTATTGTTGCTCTGACTCATCCTGGTGGCAGTAATGTTGGATATGACGGTAGCACCAACAATGTAACCTCAGGAGATGCCACCTCGGGGTCAAACAACGGCACTACTTCTAGTAGTGGTGAACCTAGTCTGGATCCGAAGACACAGTATTTGTCTGCCGAGAAGATGACATCTTTCCTGACAGGTAAATTGGGAATATTGGGTGATTATGTAAAGGATGCTTCACCGATGACAGGTTCATCGCCACCGCCGCCTGCAAATCCATCCCCCACAGCAGCAATAAATAGTAAAATGGATACCTTGGCTAAAAAGTCCGAGGCAAAGGTGGCACTCTCTAAAAAGAGAGTAACTAAGAATGCTGTTCATATTATCACTCAACCTGTTGTCGCCCAGACACCCCAAGCACCACAAAGAGTGGCAGCAGGCAATAAAGGTGTTTCACCATTGATGACCAATATGAAGTAACCTAATGGCAAAGGCAAGACTATACAAATACGTCACACCACCTTCCTTCAAGGGAGGGGGAATCACTGTGAAGATTGATGGTAAGGTAGTCACCCAACCTGCAAGTGGTGTTGTCAAGAACATCAAAGCAATCAACAGTCTCGGTGCTACGACTAATAGTATTGCAATCATGGTCGAAGATCTGAATAAGAACTTCGGTGCTTTCATGAGTAAGAATATGGCGCTGTCTGAGCAGATGCTCAACATGCGTGAAGATAATTTGGAAGATGAGAAAAAATATAGGAAGAAACAATTAGAGGCAGCAAAGCGAGAGAAAGGTAAAGAGCAAGACAAAAGGGCAGAGGCATTACAGGAGGGTAAGAAAAAGAAAGGTAGTGGTCTAGGTAAGGCGGCAAAAGAAACTGCCGCCAGATCTATTGGATTCCTTGCAGGACTTGCGTCACTGTTCAAGGGGATCTTCCGATCCATGATCATGTACAATCTCTTGGACTGGTTGGAGAAGAATCCTAAGAAGATCAAGAGATTACTTGATGCCATGGTTGGCATAGGTAAGTTCATCATGAATACCTATGGCACACTGATTAACCTAGGTCTGAATGGTCTTGTCGATTTCTTAGAGAATCCTCTCAGTTTCAAAGGTATATTTGGTCTACTTAAAGTTGTCACAGCACTAGGGTTGTTATTTGCCCCAGTTGCCATGGGCAAATTGGGTCTGAAACTTGTATTCAGTCTATTCAAGGGTGGCAAACTCATACCAGCACTGAAAGGTATCTTCGGTGCAGTTGGTAGCATGGTGAAGGGTCTGATTGGACTCGTCAAAGGCATGGGTATGTGGGCATGGGTGCTTGCTGGTGGCATTGGTTTGTTCACTTTGGGTGCTGCATTCAATGGTCAGCAAAGTCAAACAGATGAAGCGATTGATGCCAAGGTAGAAGAGACTTCACAGCAAGATGTTATTGATTCCCTCCAAAAGCAACTCGAAGGACTGAATGCTTGGGATAAGATATGGGGCAAAGAAGGTGAAATCAAGAATCAACTTGATCGCCTTAAAGATGAGAACTATACACCTGGGGAAACAAAACCAACTGAAACAAATAATCCAAAACCACCACCGAAGAAAAAGTTCCTTGGTCTATTCTCCAAGGGGGGTAAACTCCCTGGTTATGCTGAGGGTGGATGGATTCATGGTCCTCAGTCTGGGTATCCTGTATCGCTTAGTGGTGGCGGTGTAGACTTTATTGGTCATGGTACAGAATTTGTTGCCACAAGAGCAAGCGGTGGCGATGCATTCGTCATTCCGTTTGATACACCTGCAACCAGAGGTAGCAATGGTCTGACATCCATGAGGATGCAACAGGCAAAGGCAGGTGGTTACAATGTCCCTGGTTTCGCGAAAGGTGGTCCCACCAAGAAGAAACGCGACGGTTCCATGTCCGAGAACCGCCTGATTGGTGCTGATCAATTGATGGCAAAGGGGGGTAAGATCTTCCTGCACTGGACTGCTGGTGGTCCCCACTTCACTCAAAAAGGTAAATATCACTCCATCATTCAGGGTAGTGGTAAAGTATTCAGAGCGCACCCATATGACCAGAAATCTGGTGTTGCACATACATACCTGAGAAATAGTCAGGGTATTGGTATGTCGGTTGCTGCCATGGCAGGATCTGGTGGCAATTATGTATGGCCTACTAGCGGTCAGATTGATTCTATGGCAAAAGAAATTGCCAACGTTGGTAAGCAATGGGGGTGGAATCCAAACGATATTAACATTAAGAATGTGATGACTCACGCTGAGGCAGCGTCTGGTAAGGATGGTCAACTGCCTCGCAATGACAACTATGGACCTACTGCATGGGGTGGTGATGGCGCACGTTGGGACTTGTGGCACCTGACTAAGGATGGTGCGAAAGGTTCTGGTGGTAACATCCTTCGCGCCAAGGCAAGAGGTTATATGGGTGGAGACTCCACTGTTATTGAAGAGACAGGATCTGCTCCAATCCAATCCACAACAGGTGCAACACAAGCAGCAAACGGTTCTGCTGGCAATACTTCTGCTGCTGCTGAATCTTCTGGTCTTGACCCAACAAAGAAATATCTGGGTCAAGCAGGTATGGTTGAGTTCTTCTCAAAGTCATTGGGTATTCTCGGCAACTATGCCTCAGATGCTAAACCGATGACTGGCGGTAGTGGTGCTGATTCTAAGACATTAACAGCGACTCCATTCAGAACTGATCTTAACTTAGGTATATCCAAAGCTGCTGACTTTAAGACTTCAAACATAGATTTCAGTGCCAAGTCTGGCGTAGATTTTAATACGGCAATGAACACTGACCTGAAATTATTTGGAGTTGGTGGTGCATTCTCTCCCTGGCGTAGAAAGTATGCTGCTGGTGGTAAGGTTCCCTATGACAAGGTGAAGTCTGCCCTGGGTGCCGATCAGAAGACTTGGGATATATTTAGAGGCACAATCGCTGAGATTGAGTCTGGTGGTAAATATAATATTGCTGGCGGTAGTCGTAATCACTACGACGGTAAGTATCAGATGGGCGCTGATGCTAAGACTGATGGAGCGCGTAACATTGGTCTTCCTGATCCTGGTCATGGTGCAGCACAACGTGCATCGTATAGGAATAATCCTGATCTTCAAGAGCAAATCTTTGCGGGATATACAATCGCCAACCATAAACTATTGATGGCGAAAAGTCCACAATATAAGAAGAAATCATTGCTCCAAAAACTTCAAACCCTTGGATATGCACATAACCAAGGATGGAATGGTGCTGCTAGTTGGTTGGCAACAGGTAACGTAGGTGCTGATGGTTTCGGCACAAAGGGCACAAAGTATACAGATGCACTTCGTGCTGCATTTACATCAGGTAAGGTTCCTGATCTTGCCGCTGCTGATAGCAATGGTTCTAGTTTGGCATCTGACAGTCAATCTTCTGATGGATCAGGCGGTGGTGATGCAGCGAAAGATCCCATGCAGCAACTGCAAGATAACATTGGACTTCTCGATAAATATGTAGCAGATGCTGCTGAAATGACAGGAGCAAAGATCAATACATCTGGTGACAGATTAGCAGAAGCACAAAACAAAGAAGATGAAGAGAAGGCAAACGCCGACAAAGATACTCAAACATTAACATCTAGCACTGCTGCACCTGTTGGAGCAACAAAACAAAGACCAGGAGATGTTCAACCCCAAGTTGACCTTCCCGCAGTAGCATATGATATCCCAGCAAATATCTATGCTAGACCCAGATTTGGACTAACTGCTGATATTTTCCAACAACCTGTTAACATCGCATAATGTCTGATTCTAAGTCCTACAAACTAACTAAGGCAGATCTCTTCGTTTCGGATGGCAAGGGTGGAGAAACGAAGCAGAATATTGTCGATCTGATCGGTGAGTTCACTTGGTATGAATCTATTGACTGCCCTTTTGCAAGATTAGATATTGCTATTCTAGATTCTATTGGATTGGATTCTCAACTGTATGGATCAGAAAGGTTTGATATTGAGTTTGAATCATTCGCTGCCAAGAGTGAGGGAAAGAAAAAGGCAACAATCAAGGCAAAGATGAAACTGTACAAGATTGGCAGTGTAGTCAAAAGAGAAAGATCCAAGATGTATCTTCTCCACTTTGCTGATGAAGCAATGTATTTCAATGAAACCAATAGAGCATTTGGAATGTATGGTCCTCAGAATGGTAAGGACAATGTTGTTCAAAGAATGCTCAAAGAGCAATTGAAGATTGCCAGCACCAGAGTAAACGTAGAAGACTATTCTAAAATCAATGTGGTATCTCCTAATTGGAGACCTGTTGATGTTATTTCATATTTGACTGATAAAGTCACCAGAACGAGTGGTAGCACTGGAAAGAAAAAGACCACCACTAACTCAAAGAATGCTGGTAGGAAACAATCAGGATTCTTATTTTACCAGAATCGAGATGGATTCCATTTCACATCCATTGATAAATTGTGCGAGGGGGAAAAACTAGCAACCTATACATACGCACAGAAGAACGTAGAAGATAATGACTCTGAGGAGAATGCATTCAAGATTGAGACAGTAGCATATCCAGATAGATCTAATCAACTGGAAAAGATGAGGATGGGTGTATATCAAACTGCAACTATTGGTATCAATCTAGCGCAACCCACAGATAGTTACATCACACAACCTGGGGCATCTACTTCTGCCAGCAAACCATCAGGAACAATATCTGGTCCTATCATCACTAAACTGAGAGGTATCTTTACCAAAGCATCTACACTCAACAAGGGATTTCCTTACGACAAGAATTTCATTGAAGAATTTGATAGCAATCACCCAACGAGACAGAAGTTTGTAATTCTACCACAGTTCACACACATGGAGAACAATTCGCCCAATGGTGGTGCCGATGAGCAAAGTTCTAGTCTCTTGTCTGCACAGTCATATGCGACGCAGCGTTGGAATCTTCTCAATACTCAAACATTAACTATCAGTATTTCTGGTAATACTGCACTGTATTGTGGAGGAGTTATTGAAATTAGAATGCCGAAGACAAAACAAGAAAATGCTCGTCGTGTTCAGAAAGACAAGATTTTCTCAGGCAAATATCTAATCAAGGGATTGAAGCATACATATAGAAAGGAAGGAATCACATCGGAATTATATCTCTGCCGTGACTCAGTACCTACTGGTAAATAAATATATCATACTCCTCTAACCAATTATGGACAGTATCGAACAGCACATTGATGCAGATAAGGAAGAACTTTCCAATCCCCAAATCTCTGCACAACGTCGCCGCCATCTTGAAGATGAATTGGGACAACTGGAAGCATATCACGAAAAGCATCCAAATGATCACCACGATCCCAACTGCCTAGAACTGTATTGTGACGCCAATCCGTCTGAACCTGAGTGCAAAGTTTACGACGATTGACAAGACCTCGATAAATCATTATAATCAACACTGTCAGGGTTGAAAGGGCAGTCTTAGAGCTTTATGGATTACTTGGATATAGATGCTCCTTATAGTTTCATCGGTGGTGGAAAAATAGATCCTGATGTATGTGACGGACTGATAGAGTTCTATCAAGAATGTACATACCTACAAGTTGAACCTGGGCATCACGGCAATGGTATAGACAAAAATATTAAGGATTCTATGGATCTAACAATTCCTAGATATCTGAAAGATCGTCGTATCATAAAATATATTGATGCGTTGGCAAACGTTACAACTGAATACTGTAACTTTTATCCCCAACTTAAAACAATTCAATGGGATCTGGTAGAAGATTTTAATATTCAATGGTATCCGCCTGATGGTGGATTTAAGAAATTACATTGTGAAAGAGGAAGCAATCATCCACAATGTGCCAATAGAATCATGGCATGGATGACTTATCTAAATGATGTAGAGGAAGGAGGCGAGACATATTTTGAAACGCAAAAGTGTAAGGTAAAACCTGTCAAGGGATTGACCCTTATTTGGCCAGCAGATTGGACACATATGCACAAAGGTCTGCCTGCGCCTAATGAAGAGAAAATTATTGTGACTGGATGGTATGACCTTATTTGAGAGAATGTTATGTGGACATTACCTGAATAAGAAACAGGCACAGTCCAATCCAACTAAGTGGCCACAGATTAATATCTTGTACACAAAAGTTGCACCCTTGACACTTCATATGAAGTCTTGGTATAATTACCAAGGTGAAGACAACCCCTACCGTCACTTTCAAGTTAATTTAACTTATGAAAATGATGTTACTGTCTTCACGCAGTCAACTAATCTACTCACCAACGAACCAAGTTGCTCGTGGAAATTTGGATACTTTGATGGATGGTGGTTCGGTGAGTTAGATGGTGACTGTATCCTACGGGATACAAAGGTGGTCAGCGAAGTCCAGTTCAACGGTCAGACATATAGATCACTTGATACTGGGTACAATCTGGAAACTGGTAAGTTTGCCTGGGGCAAGTTGCCAGAGGAAGGAATGTTTCAGTTTCAGCGACTAAATAATGTACGGACCTTAGATTTCACACAAATATAATGCTGGGCACTAATACTGGTTTTGCAGGAAGAGATGGATTCCAATGGTGGGTAGGTGAAGTCGAAGATAACAATGACCCTGCTCAATTGGGTAGAGTCAAAGTTCGTATCTTTGGGTGGTATACCAAAGCAAAAGTTGGTGAGGATGGATCAGCGGCATATCTTGAAGAAATGCCAAGAGAAGTTCTTCCATGGGCAACGGTACTCCTACCGAACGATAGACCTCAGACTAAAAACGCAGGTTCAACGTGTGAATTGCAACCTGGCGCTACTGTCATGGGATTCTTTCTCGACGGGGATGAGGCACAACTTCCCTGTGTCCTTGGTGCATTCCGAGGATTCAAACATGCAGAAAACAAGGGGACCAAAGATGGTCGCGGCAATCCTCAGGATATGCCTGCAACTGTCGTCGCTGACCCTACCGTCGCTGATGAGTTCAAAACTAACACACCACAGAAGAAAGACTACGGCAACCAGGATGTAAATGCTGGTCATCCGTTTGTTAAATCTCAGGGTTCTACTGCTGGTAGTGCAACTGGTGGTGAAGAACACTCTCGTGGTGCTGTTAGTAGGGCGGAGGTAGAGAATCCCTTCAACGTGTACAGCAACCCGATCGGTCCACCGTCTATGGAAGGTGGTATCGCTGACGGTACACATGGTCCTGGCACTGCCTCCCAGTCGTTCACCAAAGATTTGAAGCGTATGCTCACAGATCTTGGTGTTCAGATTGGTTCTCTTGGTGCCGATGATAGTGGTAACTTAGTTTCTGCTATCACTGGACATGTTCAGGCAGGTAACAACATTCTGAAAGGTATTAGCAACATCTCCAACTATGTTGTCAATGCTGTCACAGGTATGGTTGCACCTATCAAAGACTATTTGGCACAGAAAATTCAGGAAGCAATCGGTAAGATTGTGAACCTGTTATCTAACCTCATCCCCCTTGGTGTGGTTACGACTGTGATTACACTGATCAAAAAGATCATTACAGATATTTTCTGCCAACCTGTTCCTGGTTGGTTGGATGCTGTCAGTAGTATATTGAGTGATATTGGTGGATTTGTTGACTCTATATTTGGAGTCATCATGAATGCTATCAATAAAGTCTTCAATATGATCACTGACTATGTGACAAAGGCACTGCAAAATATCCAACAGGCAATCTGTAAGGTTCTCAATACAGTTACCAAGGTCTTTGATATTATCCTGAGTGCTGTGCAGGCAATTCCTAAGATCCAAGAAGTTGCTCGTGCTGTTGACACTCTGTTCAAGATTGACTTCACTCAACTCAATTTTGCTAATGTTCTCAACCTGATCTCGTTGATCGTTGATATCATTGCATCGTTTGTTGATTGTGGTAGGAAGGCACGAAAACCGAAGAGTCAGGGGTGGATTCCACTATTAGGAACCACCGAATGTGCTGACACGGGTGCTCAACTTGCAGGTCCTGGCGGAGCGCAAGGTGAAGACTGTTCTAATCTTCAACCAGAAGGTAACAGTGGTAACTTCTTTGACAAATTCTTCCAGAACATGAATCCTTTCCTTATGGAAACGAAGATGTTCTTGAATGGTGCCAGAGAAATTGATGACGCTACACCTGGGAAGGAAAAGCGCATCAGATCTGGTCCTGGTGGCGTCACTACCTTTGAGGATAAGCAAGGTAATGTTCACAAAAACGTTCCTAGCAATGAGACTGCGATCTTTGGTCGTGACCTCGTTCAGAACGTCAAGAACAATCTCGTTCATACCATCGAAGGTGATTACTATCTGAAAGTGATGGGTGACTTCCACCTTGAAGTCAATGGATCTTTCAACGAGCACACATCTAATGGTGCTGGTGGTAAAGCAGAGGGTAAAAACAATGCTGGCAATCCCCTCGGTAAGGATAACAATCAGTGGACGAAGCAGGCAACAACTGCTATCGACGCTGCTGTATCCAAACTGCAAGATGCATCGAAGAATGTAAACTTTGAGGCAGGGGAAAAGGAAGCAAAGTCTGTACAAACCAAAGCAGGTGACCATGAGATCGCCTATCAGGGTGATTTGACTCTTCAAGGTAACCGCGTACGCATGAAGGGCATCTCTGGTATTACCATGGATGCTCCTGATGTGCATACAACTGCAACCACTATCACCAACAAAGCAACAGGTGAGATCGTAAACGAAGCATCGTGGATCACATCATTCCTCACATGTGGTAGGATGGATGTCATCGCGATCTTCCAGACTATGCCAGTCTTCACTGGATCTTATAGTCTGGTCAACGGTTCTATCGTTGATATTACGATGGACGGTCCTATGAACAGTCTTTGTCCTTCAATGCATGTTCGTATGGCACTGGGTAGCAAGGGTGCTGCTGGTATGGCAGACATCGTGACTGGTTCTGGTTCTGGTGCCCACATGACACTCGTGGCCACTCCGACAGGTGGCATAGGCGAGATTGTTACTGGCGGTAGCGGTGCTATTGTGAATCAGGTCTCGTCTGGTCTCCTGTCCCATGGGGTAGGTACTGGTCTTGCTGCCTTTGGGTGTGCCCTCGGTCCCACCCAAATCTACGGTCTACCTGTGATGCTTAACTAATGATGTCTCCACAATTTATCAACCACGCCTTCATCTACTTCAACGAGCGTCGTATCGTTATTCAAGATGATGAAGGTTATGATGAAACCGTCAAGTTCCACTTTGACGAAGAAGGTGCCGAAGGGTTCGCCCACATCTGCAACTTCCTCCAAGATCGTCTCCCCTCTGATTCCCGTACTTACTGTTTCTGATATGAACGCACAGATCATCGAAGTGAAATTGGAAGAAATCGAAAAGAATTTCGATTTTTGCTTGACCCTGGTAGAGCGGGGACATACAATTAAGATAACTCAGGACGACAAACCCGCTGTGCTCATGGTTCCTGTCCCTGACTATCAGAAAGCACTCGAAGTCATCGAGACTGCTAACAACCCACCCCTACCCCTCCCAGAAGGGTGGCAACCCGATCCCGTTGGAGTCCGACAGTATGTATCAGATGAACTCGCTGAAATGCAGAAGGAACTTAACAGTTGATGTGAAACTGTGGCGTAGTGATCACGATTGTAAGTGGCACTACACTCTTCTTGCTTATGAAGATGGCACTACCCTACATAGTAGTGCTAAGACCACGCTCAATGAAGCACTCAATGCGATCGAAGAACGTATCTACTCTCTCATGCAAGAGGAAGCACGCTACCAATGAAGTTCAAAGTAACAGACGCCTTTTGTTATCTCGATACTTGTGGTATAGTTAAGATGTACATGATTGGTGGACTTCCGTTCACCTTTGATGACGAAGGATTTGATCCAACAGATCCTGATGTGGTAGCAGCAGCAAACTGCAACCCACACTTTAAGATGGAGGACCTATACCGATGGTCCTCTTATCTCATCGAAGAAGAATGTCATCCTATTCTCTTTGATATGTCTGAGATAATTGAAAATTACCAAGATGTGCCTGATTAGCTCAGCTGGATAGAGCAACGGTTTTGTAAACCGTAGGTCGTCGGTTCAAGTCCGACATCAGGCTCTCACATTCCTCCTTAGCTCAGCGGTAGAGCGAACGACTGTTAATCGTTTGGTCCCTGGTTCGATCCCAGGAGGGGGAGTTGTCAAATTTAGAAACATGTGGAGACTCTGGTGCTATGCACTCGGAAGAAAAGAAGGACGTGAGAAAAGAGAGGCAGATGCAATTGCTGGCATACGCACTCTTATACTTCTCACTTATCTTGTCACTAATTGTTTCATTGTCGCAGGGGTGATCCGCCACTGGAACAACAGTGGCACGACCGTTTGGATCTGTGCAGACAAACCCAGAGGTGGTTACTGGTGTGGGCAACGTTGACAGATCTGCTCAAAATGCCTATAATGTCCTTGTCCGTGTGAAGGATTTGCTCTATGACTGTCAATCAAAATCTCTATGATGAGATTGTCAAAGATCTAGATTGCAACCCTTGGTGTGTCCCTCCCAAAGAGGGACGCCCCGAGATCACCAATCCAGATCCTAAAAAGTTCAACGATGATATCTTTGCAAAACAAAGACGAAATCGTCTCACTGATGTGGTTGGTGACTATATGAATGATGAGGATGTTACTCCTCGGCAGTTCTATGAAGAACTTTTGGCAGAAGTTGATGAGTGGGTTCACTACCATCAACGTCACCTGAAAAGGTATCAGGATGTCCAACTGTATATCCAAGGACAAAGACCTGTGGACTTATAAATAACTTGGAAGAACAGCGTCGATGGTGATCAGTGGCAACTAAAAGAATATCACAACTTGATACGATTGCGGACGAACTGGTAACGGGAGAAGCAATTCTCCCTATCGTCATTTCGGATCCTCTGATTCCTAATAGAAAGTCTAAGGTTAATCAACTTTTCAGATCTATTTCTGCGGGATCAGCAGCAGCGCCAGGATTGGCGTTTGACCTTGATAGAGATACAGGTTTGTTCCAATCCAATGTAAATGAATTGGGTCTTACCTTTGGTAATTCCACTCTGTATAATACTAGAATCGCTAACACTGACGGTTCTGCAACTATCAGAACCACAGTTCAAGATTCGGCATCTGCCAATGCCAACATGATCATTCAACCACAAGGTAGTGGTTATTTTAGTGTCTCTGGTATTACTCAGTTTAACGACAGCACAACTTACTTTACTGGTGACCAAAACCCATCGAAGAGAGTTGTATTTAATGTTGACACTGTTTCGACTGCTGGTGGTACAAAGAGATTTGACTTTCCTTCGGTTGGTAGTAATACAGTAACAACTTTGGTTGCGACTGACACATTTCAGTCCATCACCAACAAAACCATCATCATTAAAGACTCGGATCTTAGCATCACTGGTTCTACTGATACCGCTAAGATTGCAAGATTCGAGACTGATGCATGGAATGCTCCTGGTCAAAAGATTTATCGTCTTCCTGACTTTGGTGCTACTGCCTCTCAATCTACTCTGATTGATGACATCACCAGTCAGAATGTGTACAACAAGAACATGGTTAACCCCACGTTCTCTAATACACCATCTACTGATGAGAATGATCCTACTCGTTATGTGATCTTCAATTCATCTCTACTTACTAGCAATAGAACAGTTACGTTCCCCGACCTAAACGTAACTGTTGTGGGTGAGGCAGCAACACAAACTCTCACTAACAAAGTATACAAGGGTGCCATTTTTGAGGATGTCGCTGAGTCCTCCAAGAAGATTACATTCAATCTTGGCAACCTGAACGACAATACGAACTACTCTTGGACATTCCCTGAGGGTTCTGTGGTTGCCCCTCTAAATAATGGAACAGGTGCCAATGTTCTTGTCTCTGAGTTAGCAACGCAAACCCTTGTTAACAAGACCATGGAAGATATGAGGATTAACAATCCTGATAATCTGAACGGCATTATCACTATTGATGCATCAAACATTGAAGAGGCGGTCACTATCAGATTCCCTGCTGGTGATGCAACACTTCTCTCTACAAACAACACTGAATCACTGGGCGTTAGTTTCGGTGGTGCAATCGCTGCTCCCGTACTTGGTGGGCAACTTAGACTCCAATCATTTTTCCAGGCAGGATGGTAATTAACAAATGACAGCAGGAAGACTCGCAGCGTCAAAACCCGCTGCCACTACTAATACAGAACTCTATCGAGTTGATATTGAATCAACAGCATCAACTGTGTTGACTGTTGCTAATCAGAGCGGTAGCGCCGCTACTTATCGTGCTGCTCTGAGAGATTATGATCAAATTCTGACTCTGGATGGCGATTATCCGTCTCAGTATAATTTTCAGAAAGGTAACCCAATTAGTGCCTATAAACTGAAAATCGCTCCTGGCATTACATTTAATTCTGCCGTTCCTGGTACAGACATTGCTAGTGTCAATGGTGGTATTGCTAAACTGCTAGATGTGTTCAAGGATACTGCAACTATTAATCGCTATGTCAGGGTTGACAAGGTGTACCCTGTTGACACACTGATTGATAACCTGATTGGTATTCTTGAAGTTGGTGAAACAATTACTGGTGCAACTTCTAGTTTGACTGGCACACTTCGTGCATTTGATGGTGTTACTGGTCAAATGTGGATGACCACCGCTGATGTAGGTGCTGCTGCAACAAGTGTTCAGGTTTCTCGTAACACTGGTCTTGCAGATGCCACTCTGCTGATGCTTACTTCCGACCCTGCTGCTACTGGTACAGAAGTCATTCAAATCAATGCATCTGGCATTAACACAACGACTAATGAGTTGACTGTTACCCGTGGTGTATATGGTACGACTGCTTCTGCTATCCCCGCTGGTAAGTTTGCTAAGTCTTTTATTGATTCCGCAACAGTTACAACTATTTCTGAGGGTGCTACCTATGCTGCGTCTGACATTACTCTGACGGTAACAGATGCTACTGGTTTCCTCGAAGGTTCTTACATCAGAATTGATAACGAAATTCTGTTCATTGAAGCAGTTGCTGGTAACGATCTGACTGTGACTCGTGGTCAGTATGGTACATCTGATGTCAACCATAACGATGGTGCTACAATCACTCAGTTGACTGACTCTGGTGACTATTATCTGAACTGGTTCACAGAGGCAGAATCAGTTTCTGGTGGCACATCTTCTGCAACTATTGATCTTAACTTCTCTCAGGGATCTACTGATATAGAAAATGTTGATAGATTTATCGTTGCTGCCGATAGTGCATCCAACCCTTATGAGTTCCCTCTGGTTGGTGCTAGCATTGCAAACTTTGATAATGAAAGAGTTTATCGTTATGATCAATCTGATGCTTCCAATACTGGTCATCCATTCCGCATCTCAGAAGAGTTTGATGGTAACCAAAGTCTGACTGGTACAGAGTATACTGGTGGTGTTGTTAAGGGTGGTACTGCTGGAACAGATGGTTTCCTTGAAATTACAATTACTTCGGCAACTCCACTGAACCTATATGCATACGCAGAAGCAGCAGTTTCAAACACTCCTGATGCTAACGCTGGTTATGGTCACCCAATCGCCACAGTTTTGATTCCTTCCTATCAGGAAATTTATATCTATCAACTTCGTGGTGCTCCGTGGAATGATGCTGACACGTTCACAATTGGTGGTACAACATATACTATCGAAGCAAATGGTGTGACTCCTGGTGCATGGGGTTTCGTGCATGATTTTGATGCTGATCGTAATACATTGAAGATCTCTCTGGATGGAGATTCTGCTGATTTTGCTGTGAATGATTACTTCTACGATACTCCAACCATCGCAGACGCAAACCGTGTCATGACCCAAGTAGTTACAGGCAAAGTCCTAGGAGTGGATACAGTTGGTGCCGCCGATGCTAGTCGTTCTGCTGGGGATTATGTTGGTCTGTCTCCTACTGGTGGTAGTGGAACAGGTCTCAAAGTAGACGTTACTGTTGATGGTTCTGGTGCTGCTACTGTTACTTTGGTCAATGGTGGTAAGGATTATGCCGACAATGAAGTTCTTACATTGACTGATGCAGTTCTTGGTGGTGGTGGTGCAGCAAACCTGACATTCCAAACTAACTTAATTGGTACTGGTGATCAAGCAGGTGCTACTGCAAGAACTTATACCAACATGGAAGATTACATCGCATACGATGTGTCTGTTGCTGCTAATCAGTATGATAAGATCACTGGCATCGTTATTGGTCCTGGTCAGAACCTCTTGGTATATTCTTCTGCCGCAGATCTTGCCTACGGTGTGTCTGGTTTCGAGACAGCATCTGAGGACTACACCTTCCTCTTGAACGCTAAATCTGCTGGCGATGGTGGTGCTGGCACTCCTTAATAAATAGTCCTAGGACTAATCGCGACCCTAGTAGGAATCCGAATAAATGGCACTTACTCGTCTTAAAAATATCATTACGTCCCGTACGGGACGTATCATCTACGTCAACCCAGACGACTTCGATGCATCGGACGCATATGATAACCGAGGTAACTCGGCATTGCGTCCGTTCAAGACGCTGCAACGTGCCTTCCTTGAAGTGGCACGTTTCTCGTATCGTGTTGGTCTGAGTAATGACGAATTTGACGCATTCTCGATCTATCTGTATCCTTCTGACTACGTTCTGGATAACAGACCTGGGGTAGCAGACTATAATGATGTTCAACCGTTTGATGCCAACACTAACTTTGACCTAACGAGTAGTAGCAATGTTCTTTATAGGTTTAATTCAGTTAACGGTGGTATTATTGTCCCTCGTGGTTGCTCTGTTGTTGGTTCGGACCTACGTCGAACCAAGTTCATTCCAAAATATGTCCCGTATCCCACAGTACAGGGTAGTCTCGGTATTACTGCTACTAATGAACCTACTGCTTCTGCGATCTTTAACCTAACTGGTGGTTGTTACTTCTGGCAGGCATCTTTCTTTGATGGTGATACCAATGGTGTCTACTATCGTGGTGACGATATTGCAACTATTGCTCCTAACTTCTCTCACCACAAACTCACTTGCTTTGAGTTTGCTAACGTAGATGATCTGAATCTGTACTACCAGAAGATCTCGAAAGCATACGCTACAATTCCTGACTCCTCTGGTGTGGTTGCACAGGACCAGTTGCAGGCAAGAATCGAAGAAAACAGAATTGTGGGTCCGATTTCGGACGAATTTGCCATCTCGCAGATCATCAGAAATGGACAAACTGCTACGGCGTTTACTGTTGACGAACTCGGCAATCCGAAGAATCATGGATTCTCCGTGGGTGTCGCTGTTAATATTTCTGGCGTTAATGGTCCTACTGAGCAGGATAAACTCCTCTATAATGGATCGTTCCTGGTAACATCTGCCCAAGGTAATCAGTTCACCTATCAGATGTCGGCAGAACCGTCAGGTAATGCTATCGGTTCTAACATCCTGGTGAAAGTTGAGATTGACACAGTTGACTCTGCGTCACCATATGTGTTCAACATGTCCCTACGTTCTGTGTGGGGTATCAATGGTATGCACGCAGATGGTTCGCGTGCTACTGGTTTCAAATCGATGGTGGTTGCACAGTTCACGGGTATTTCTCTACAAAAAGATGACCGTGCGTTTGTAGTCTATAACCCATCGTCGGGCAACTATGAACCACAAGCAGCAGGTTCTGGTGCTCACATCAACGGTCTTGCAGAGTATCGTAAGGGGTGGAGACATGCTCACATTAAAGCAAGTAATGATGCGTTTATTCAGGTGGTGTCCGTCTTCGCTGTGGGATTCGGTGATCACTTCTTCGCTGATAGTGGTGGTGACCTCTCTATTACTAACTCGAACTCCAATTTCGGTAATACATCACTGAGATCGAAAGGATTCAAGAGCACTGCTTTCACCAAGGATAAGGCAGGTCAGATTACACATATCATCCCACCCAAGTCTTTGGATGATGTTGATGAAATCTCGATCAACTGGGTGACTATTGATATTAACGCAACTCGTGCAGAGGCAGACAATACTCGTCTGTATCTGTATGGATATACTTCCGAACTGGGTAGACCACCCAGTAAGATTCAGGGTTACACTATTGGCGCAAGACGCGATGATGTCAATACTCCCGATAGAATCTATGTTGCACTTGTCGCGTCTGGCGCGTCTGAACCCACTACACACTATGCTGACATTTCACCTTCTGGTCCCGATGTAACTGGCACAAGAGCAGGTGATGATGAGAGTCCGATCAAATATGACACCAACCGTGGTCAGTGGTTCTTGCAAGTAGATAATGCTAATAATACTATCTACACTACACTGCAAGCGAACTCTATCTATCAGAACCTTGGATTCACACCGACAACCTTTATCCGTCGTGTGCCCGATGCTCGTGACCTGAATGACAGAACCTATCGTTTCCGTTATGTTCTGGATAAGGATGCGTTCCCGATTCCTCGTCCTCCGATTACTGGTTTCGTTCTGCAACCCAGAGCATCTGAGACTAACTCACCTGCATACTCTAAGACTTACTACATCTATGACGTAGAGACATTCCAAGAGTTCGTGATTGGTGAAACTGATGGCATCTACTACCTTACAATTCTGTCTGCGTCAGTATCTCCCATCACATCAAACTTTGATGATTTCTTCTTCTCTCAACAGACAGTAGACATCTATCCTGCATTTGACAGAGATAACCCTGTTGCTGACCCTGCTGCATCTGTGTCTATTGCAGACAACGAAGTTCTGGGTCTGGTTAGAACTACTGATGGTGCAAGTCCTACTCCTAATGAAGACACTCAGTTGTCTATTACTAAGGAGACAGCACAGTTCTTCCTGCAAGAGTTGGAGAACAATCTTGGATATACCACCACAACCAATACTCTGTCTAACATTGTTGTGACAGCACGTTTGGGTGATGAAGAAGAGAGAATGATTCCATTGCAGTTGAATCCTGACAACTCTGTTGCTCCTCTGAGTATTGAACTTCGTCGTTACTCTATTCTTAGAGCATCTGGTCACACGTTTGAATACCTTGGTTTCGGTCCTGGTAACTATTCAACAGCGTTCCCATCTACACAGGTTGAGGTTCTTTCACCTGAACAAGTTAGACTGTCTCAGTCACTCAAAGAAGCAGCAGGTGTTGCATACTACTCTGGTGTGAACTCTGACGGTGAACTGTTCGTTGGTAACCAGGTCATCAACCCAGTTACAGGTCAGATTACTAACGAAGATATTGCACAGTTGAACGTTCTTGGTGAAGAGGGTACAACGATTGAGACATTCTCTGAACTGGTGCTTACCGACAAACTAACTGTTATCGGTGGTGCATCTAACCAGTTGGAGTCTGTATTCTCTGGTCCTGTAACCTTCCAGAAGAAAGTCACATCTGGTGACCAGATTCAGTCTCTGAACTTTACCTATTCTAACGATGATGGTACTGTATTGAGACAAACATTCCTCGCTGAGGAACTTGCTGGTCTGCCTGATCTTGACTCTGGTCTTGCATTCAATAGTGGTGATATTTGCTATAACATTGACTGGACACCTGGTCAATCTCTTGGTTGGATTTATGATGCTGGCACCTGGTATAAGTTTGGTCTGAGTGATACTACTCCGATTACATCTAACAGATTCAGTGGTGTCACTCATTATGGTATTGGTATGGCACCTGATGCCTCTAATCGATTGAAGATTAGTGGTAACACATACTTTGATGGTGATATCGATGTCACTGGCAAGTATGGTTGCGCTGATAAATACTCATTAGCAACTGGTATTGCAAATGGTAATGCAGGTGTAACATATAATGGAGATGGTGTATCTCAATCATTCAACATCTCTCCTGGACACACAGCATATTCGGTATTGGTATTCCTTAATGGTGTTGCACAAATCCCTGGTGTAGACTACACAGTCACAGGTAATGCTGTTGACTTCTCTGTTGCTACACCTCCTGCAACTGGTGACACTATCCATATTCGTGAACTTGTTATCTAATAACCTACCGCACGGAATAAATGACCACCAAAATTATAGGAAATCAGATTGATGCTGTAACAAGAGCGATCGTCACTGCGCTCACTGTTACAGAGCAGATCAACCTGCCTATCCTGAACCAAACACAGATTAACGCTCTGGGTACAGTTGCACTTGGTACGATTGTTTTCAACTCTACCGAGAAGATGATTCAGGGTTATCTACCTGATGTCAATGGTCCTGGTACTCCTGGGTGGGATGATGTTGGTGGTGGTGGTCCTTCTGTTGGTGAAGATTCGATTATCAGAACCAATGGAACCACGATTAGTGAAAACCTAACTGTTGGTCCTACTGCTAATAATGGCACAGAGTTTACCAATGGTTTCTCTGCTGCTCCGATTACCATTGCCAATGGTTATACAGTCACCATTGAGAGTGGTGCAACCTGGACACTAATTGGCGCTGACGAAGATCTATCTTCATATAGATACTTTGATAACGTTGCTGTCAATAATCACCTGAGGATGATCCCAGGTTCTACATTTGAATTTGGTCAAACAAAAGAAAGACATATTTCTTTTGCCAAAGCAAGTGTCGTAACTGTTGATCACTCACAGGCATCAGTATTCTCTACTAATAACCCGACAAGTTATAACGGTAATTTTACTCTTAACTTCTCTAATGTTCCAGAAGAGGGTGGCATGATGTATGCTGCTTCTGTTATGGTTCAACAACAGAATGGTAATGGTTCTATTACCTCAGTGAGAATCAATAACACAACAGCAACACTCTCTTACAATACAACTGATCTGACTCCTGGTAGTCACTGGGATGGTTATCAGTTCATGTTCTTCCTTGATGGAAGCACATGGTATTGCTTTGGAACACTTACTAAGTACGAACCGTAATGCCGATCGGAACTAACAAAATTGTCTCTCTGGGTGCTGGTGGTGGATCTAGTACACCATTTGTTACTGGCAGTGGTGGTTCTGTAACCACTGGTACTCACCCTGACAATGGATATAATCTACAACTTCATACCTGGCAGTCTGCTGGATCTAGTACATTCTCGGTGACTAATGTTACTGGCACTGGTATTGGTACAGTGTACATTTGGGCATGGGGTGCTGCTGGCGGCAATGGAGGTCAAGGTGGTGCTGGTGGTGGATCTGGTGGATATGCTTATGGTGAATTTGAGGTAACTTCTGGTCAAAACTTATACACTAACGTCGGTGGCGGTGGTGGTAACGGTTCTGGTTGCCATGGTTGCTGGGGTGCTGGTGGTGGTGGTAGCAATGGATCATCGTGGTGTAACGGTGGACAGGGACGCTATGCTGCTTGCGGTGGTTGCTCTGCTGGTGGTGGCGGTGGTGGTGCTGGTAGTGTCGTCTACAACGGATCACGCGCTTATGGCAATATCTGGGTTGTAGGTGGTGCAGGCGGCGGCGGTGGCGGTCGCGAAGGTTGTGGCGGTGCTGGACAGGGAGGCGCTGGAAACCAGAACGGACAGGGTGGATCCTGTGGTGCTGGTGGTGGCGGTTGCTGTGCTCAGGCAAACGGTGGTGTGGGTAGTAATGGACGCCCTGGTGGCGACCGCTCTGGCGGCGGTGGTGGTGGCGGGGGATACCGAGGTGGAAACACTGGTGGTGACCCTGGTTGTGATTGTCATGGCGCTGGTGGTGGCGGGGGTGGTTCTAACTTTGTCAGTGGTGCAGCAATCAATAGTTTTACAGAAGCAGGAAACTATGGTACAGTGGCACAAAGTAGTCACCCATTCCGTAATAATGCTGGTAATAGAAATGGTGGAACAGGTAGAATTGTTATTGGATACAGAATATGATTGAAGATAGAGATACTATTAAATATCATGATCGACATGATAGATTTGCATGTGTCTTTGATTTAGATGAAGGCACATGTTTTGTATCTAGAACTGTGTTCCATTTCCCTCAGGTGAATTGCGACATTGCGTTCTTAAAAGATGGCACTAATGGTGCTACTTTTACTCACTATGATGATCTGTGGTATGGCATTACTGTTGTTCGTGATGCTAATAGAGCAATAGTATTCACAAAAGAAACACAGGGACCAATCAAATCTGACCAACAGATTATTGAGCAGTGTTCTATCACTGGTTTCATTGCTGGTGAGAGAATCGAAGAAAACAACACTTATAGTGTTACATTCTGGTGTACTCATGCTGGCGAGAGAATAGAAAAGACTGTTCAGTTTCACATTCTGAGAGGTCAATTCGATACACCTGATACATTTGAGAGAGCACAAGTTAATCAAATGGTCTATCATCCTGGGTATTATCCCACAGATGAAGAATGGGCAGCACACCAGAAGTATTTGGAACCTGGAACAGAGCGCCCAACACCTCCCGTTGAATAAATAAAAGAAAGATCCTCTAACAATGACTAGACTTACTGTTGCACAAGTTAAGGACCTGAATAATCAGGGTGGCATGTCGTTTTCTAATGGAGCGATCACTGCCAATGGTACTATCACGGTAACCAATATCGTGGTTAATGGAACCATCTCTGGTAGTTCTGGATATATCATTCCTAACCAGAGTGGAAATTCTGGTAGATTCCTTTACACCAACGGTTCGTCTATTAGTTGGCAGGCAAACGCGATCAACCTAGGTATTCCTAATTCGATCTCTGTGTATAATGGCAACAACACTTGGAACAAACCCAGTGGTGTGAAACGTATCTGGGTTATGTGTACTGGTGGAGGTGGTGGTGGATCAGGTTATGGAGAATCAGGTGCTGCTGGTGCTCATACTGAGACATTTGTAGACGTAGCAAATATCAATTCCATCTCAGTTACTGTTGGTGGCGGTGGTGGTGGAACTAACTACTCTGGTCGTGGTGGTAACGGAGGAACATCTTCCTTCGGTAACTATTGCTCCTCTGGTGGTGGACAAGGTGCCAACCGTAGACAACAGCACGAAGGATGTACTGGTGGAACTCCTAACCAAGGATCTGTTAGAATCTATGGTGGATCAGGTCAGGGTCACAGAAATCCTCCTGGTTTAGGTCACGGTGGACATTCTTATTGGGGTGGATCTGCACCAACTGCACACCGTCAACAACAATGGGCACAACGACATAGAGGACATGCTGCATATGGTGCTGGTGGTTCCTCAGGTCGTAACTCTGAGCGTGGTGGTGATGGACGTGTGGGCATGGTTGTCGTATACGAATTTATTTGATATAAATAACAACGAAGGA
>OBOH01000006.1_pt1 | contig 16533 bp, 7 predicted proteins | sample 1535091 | NCBI WGS metagenome assembly OBOH01 (sample SAMEA3275610, study PRJEB22092) | marine metagenome | biome: ENVO:00000447; feature: ENVO:00002042; material: ENVO:00002010 | collected 2014-06-19T13:00:00+00 | depth 0.1 m
AAGGGTAATGGTGCCGAAGCGGATATCGTCGCCTACGAAAATTCTGCTGGTTCTCTAACCAGCAACACTGGTGGTCGTATTGCGATTGATATTGAGACACTGCAAGATGACTTTATTGATGGTGACATCATTTACGGTTCTATCACCGATAAGATTCTCAACATCGCCAACATCACCAGAGATAGTTTTAGAGACATTGAACTCAATCAGTATGTACACGCGGTCAAGACTATCGAATGTGATGTCAACACTATCCTGAGAGATCAAGGTTTTACTGGCGATTTCAAGAAAGGTGATTTTGTTTACCTGCTGCAAGGAAGTATTCCCAAGATTCCTGGATGGACTGCCGTTGTTACTGATTATCTCTATGATCCCGATAACAGCATCCATAAGATCTGGATCGCGAACTTGCAACCCTATGGTGCTGATGCTGATGGCAACACAACCGTAGATCCCAACGAACTTCTTTCGGGTGGTCTTGGTAAGTTCGAGAACCTGAATAACTTCCCAGTCATTCAGTGTGATATTTCTAACGTAACTGTTACCAACTATACTTCCTACGGTAAAGTTTCTGGTAAGTCTATCAGCGGTGACACTGGTCGCATCTGGTTGGAAGATGTTGTGGGAGACTTCCCCTCTAACCTGACAATCATCTCCGACTATGGGTGGTCTGCTGGCGTTACACAATCCAAAAATCTGCTCGCACGTTGCGACAGATACTTCCGTGGTTTCGATGGCACTGCAACGTCCTTCAAACTCACTATCAGCAATGGTGAAGCATACTTCCCAGATCCTGCTGGTCACCTGCTCGTGTTCGTCAACGGTGTGCTGCAACCTCCTGGTGCAAACTACGCCTATACAGCGTTCTCCGATTCTATTCAGTTCACCGAACCGCCCACAATTGGATCTGAGTTCATTGGTTACTATGTGGGTAAACTGAGACAACTCGATGACATCAGTTTCGAGTTTGATTCTCTGCGTTCCTCCTTCAACTTGAAGTATCAGGGTGGTTTCTACTCCTTGACTCTGACTGAGGGCGTATCGTCCAATACAATCCTGCCTGAGAACAACATCATCGTCTCGCTCAATGGTGTTATTCAGGAACCTGGCATTGGTTATGAACTGGTTGGTTCTAGAATCATCTTCGCTGAAATTCCTCGCGCAGGATCTACATTTGTTGCCTTCTCCTACATCGGTTCTGACGCTGACGTGATCGCGGCAACTGTCGTACCTCCGATCGAAGCGGGTGACATCCTACAAATCGAAGGTGAAGCAGATCCTCGTGAGGTCGCCCTGATTGAATCTTCCAACTCGCTGATTACCTTCGAGTACACAGGAACCGTTAAAGGTCGTGGCGCTGAGGCAATTGCCAGCATCAAGTCTGGTGAGATTACAGAAGCAATCATCACTTCACCTGGTGATGGTTACACCTCGCGCCCGAGCGTGGATGTGATCTCTGCAACAGGTTTCGATGGTCGTGTTCGTGCTCTGATGGGCATCCTGAGAATCGACGTGAAGACTCCTGGTATTGGTTATGCACAACCAGCAGTCGCAGTTGAGACTATTGTTGATGATGACTTCGTGCCCCCGACTGGTCCTGCTGTCAACCAAGGTTTCGACACCTACGCTGGCGAAGGCACTGACTCGCAGGGCAATCCGATCGTGATTGTTCCTGGATATATCCAGATCACTTCACAGCCTGTGAACGTGACTGTGAACCAGGGTCAGACTGCTGAGTTTACTGTTGTCGCCTCCTTCATTCAGTCCAGTAACAACCAGATCGGAACCACTGCTCTGAACTATCAGTGGCAACGTAAGCAGTATGGCGAAACTGATTGGAATAATATCACTGGTCAGACTTCTAATGTCTATGACTCCAACGCTGCTGCACAGGCAGATGACGGTGATGAATTCCGCGTTGCTATCACTGCTGCTGGCGCTACACCTGTCTACTCCAACTCTGTGATCCTCACAGTTCAGACTGGCGCTACCATCGTCAGCAACTTCAACCCGACTCAGATCTTCCAATAAATAGTCAAAAAGTCCGATGACAGCAACCGCTGAATATAACGCTGGCACTAGAACAATCACCGTAGACGCCGATGGTCTTCCCACCCCCGTCCTCTACGGTACGTTCCCCAATGCCAATAATCCCAATCAGGTTACTGAGCAAGATTTCAATCATGACTTTTATTATAGAGGTGGTACATTTGGTATTACTAGAACCTTTGATGACAATACTTTTGTACACGAAGGATTCTTTATCCAAATCCCTTTATCAGTAGATGATAATGAACTGTTAGGCAATCAGATTCAAGTTGGCGATAGAATTCTTTTTGTATTCGACGCAAACACCTCTGACGAACATAAGCAAGTATTTGTTTACAAAGGCACTGAGCAGACTGCCACTGCTGGTGAGTTTTGGAGAGCAAGCGATCAGTACCTAGAACTGATCATGGAATTTTCCAGATCAGGGTATAATGGCACATACACTTATTATGATCAAAGAAATGGTCGCACACAAACTCCTCTTGGGGCTATCGGCATTGCTGCTAATGGTGTTGTATTCTTTAACCCCTCCGCAGGGGCAGGTGGAAATCCCCCGCAAGGATTTAACTGGAATGCCCACTATGAAGATTCCCCAGTAGATTTTGGTGATGACCAGTGTGGTGGTCACCCAGAGAATACAGGTCAATACCACTACCATGACACACATTTCATTGATTGCTGGAAAGCAAACTCTGTTATGTCCACATATAATGACTACTATGGTTCATCTCAGTATAACGGTGACAACCTGAGACACCCTGACGGTCACTCTAAGATTCTTGGTTATGCTTTTGATGGATTCCCTATCTACGGTCCATATCTCTATTCAGATGCCTGGGACAATGATTCTGAGATAGCAATTGCTAGCACTTCTTATAGAGTTAAGTCAGAAGAAGAACCTGGCAGACCAATCTACGGTGACAGTCAACAGAATCCCCCTGCTGGATCCCTGATGCAAGACTGGGAATACTCTGAGGGTCTTGGCATTCTAGATGAACATAATGGTAGATTTTGCATAACTCCCGAATTCCAAGATGGCACTTATGCATACTTCTTGTCATGCGAACTTGACAGTGAAAATGAATTGCAAGCAAGATTTCCATATATGATTGGTCTCACATCTCGTGAGACGCTAGATCAACCAGCGAACAATGGTGCTGCTGCGCCCCCGCCGCCCGATGGTGATGGTGGAGAACCTCCTGCCCCCGCAACAGTACAGATTAGCCTACAACCTCAGAATGTCACCATCAACGTCGGTCAGACTGTTACATTCAGCGTTACTGCTGCTATCAGTCCCGAAGATGGTCCCAAGGCATATCAGTGGTATAGATCTACTGACGGCGGATTCTCTTACGCTGTGCTGACTGGTGCAACTGATCCTCAGTATCAGTTTACCGCTCTAAATTATATGTCTGGATATAAGTATAGAGTGGAGGTTCGTGGACCTTTGGGTCTTGGGGTAACTCCTGCACAGAATTCCCCACTAACTTCTGATGTAGCGACACTTGTCGTTACTGGATTTGGAGATGGTCAGGGTGACACAGATTTCTCTTCTACGGACGCGAAGTTTGACACCACTCAGACATCATTTGACGCAACATAAATAAAACTGTAAAGAACTAGAAAACCATGGCGAAACAGCTAGTCGGTATTGGATCTTCTGCAAATGATGGGACAGGTGATACCCTAAGAGACGGTGCCATTAAATACAATTCAAACTTTGACGAACTGTATGATCGTCTTGGTAACGCAACTGATATTCTAATTGATATCGGTGCTGGTATCACTGAGGGACAGGTTCTCCAATGGAGCACCACTCCCAATCCTGCCTTCCGTGCAGCAGACTTTAATCTGCTGACTGGTAATCTGGATACCAATGGTAATGAGATTCAGTCTGATGGCACAGACGCCATTGTAATTAAACAGACTGGCACTGGTGACATCCAACTGTGGGCAGGTGGATCTGGTTCTGCATATACCTACATTGATGGAGACGATGGATACCTCAAATGGTATGCACCATATGCTGAACTTGCAAATCTTCCCGATGCAAGCAATCATCATGGTATGTTTGCACATGTTCATGGTACTGGAAAGGGATATGTTGCCCACAATGCTCAGTGGATCCCTCTGGTAGATGAAACCCAGAGCATCACTGTTCTTGCTGATGTAGACACCACAGTAAATGGTGGTCCTGCTGATGGTCAGGTTCTGAAATGGGTTGCTTCCACTGGTAAGTGGTCTCCTGCTAACGATGAGCAGGGAACTGGTGGTACAGGCACCACTCAAAATCTATTTGAGACTGTCAATGCTGATACTGGCACTACCACTGCTTCTGCTCCTAACGATACCCTCATTATTGCAGGTGGCACTAACATCTCCACTACTCTGGTTGGTGATACTCTTACTATTGATATGACAGGCACCTTGGGTGACCTGGACCAGAATGTATTCACCACTTTTGGTGCTGATAATGGTAGTACCACTGCTACTGTGACAACAGACAGTTTGAATTTTCTGGGTGGTACTGGCATTTCCACCAATTTGAACGCTGGTGCTATTACTATTACCAACGATTCACCTAACGTCGTTCAAGATGTTCTCAAAACTCTTGCAGGTGACTCTGGTTCCTACACCGCTGCTGCTGCCGATTCCACTGTCACGATTGCTGGTGGCACTGGGATTACTACTGCGGTATCTGGGTCAACGCTTACTATTACTAACACTGTCGCGCTACCCAGTGCAACAGAAGGACAATCTCTGGTTAAGGGAGCAACTGCATATGAAGGAGTAGCATCTCCTACTCTGAGTTATGACTTTACTGCTGCTGACAGCAATAACTATACAGTTGATGGTCCTGGTATTAGCAGCGAAACAGATCCTACAATCTATGTGTATCGTGGATTCACATACAGATTCAACAATCAAACTGGATCTTCTCACCCACTTGAAATTAGAGTATCCTCAGGTGGTGCTCAAATTAGCGGAACCACAGGTTCCATCAACGGTGTCCAATATTGGACAGTCCCCCAGAGTCTTGCTGCTGGCACAACATATGTGTATCAGTGCAACATTCACTCGTCTATGGTCGGTAATATCGTGGTGGTCTAATGCCAAGAACAGTTCCTGGAAGTGGTGCAGTAATCGAACCAGTCTTTAACTCCGTACAGGGTGTTAAGGACGTTATTGTAGTTAAAGGTGGTAGTGGATATGATCCAAATGACCCACCTAGATTAACTATTGCTAACTGTGGTACACCAATCAGAGATGCAGTTCTTAGAGCAAACATCGCTGATAATGGTGAAATTTTGTCTGTGGATGTGGTTGATCCTGGTGAAGGATACAATCCCCTCAGACTTTTGATTGAGAGTAACGATCCTGGAACTGTTCCTGCTGATGCAAATATCTATCTCAATGAAGATGGATCTGTTAACTTTTTGCAAGTTAATCAACCTGGTGATGGTTTCTTCAACGCATCTGCTAGGTTGGTTGGTGGTGGTGGATCTGGTGCAGAACTGGTTCCTGTTACTGGAAGTGTGACAGGTCTTTCTGTTGAAAATACTGGTAGAAATTATTCTGGTGAAGACATCACTCTGGTTATCACTGGTGGTGGTGGACAGGGTGCCACAGGTGTTGCTGATGTTAACCAATTTGGTGTAGTTGAAAGCATCAACATCACAAACCCAGGTGAGTTCTTTGAAACTCCTCCAATTATTCAATTGATTGGTGGTGGTGGATCTGGTGCAACGGCAGAAGCAGATATCAATCTTGGTAGGATTGATAGTATCAATCTACTCAATCCTGGCGGTGGATATACTGCTGCACCTCAGGTTATCTTCACCCGCGATACTAATCTGATCAGGGCACAGAGAAATAGAACGTCTTTGGTCTCTGACTTCTACAACATGACAGCATTGATTAGAAATGCTGCTGCCGCTGATAGCACTCTATACGTTGAAACAACAGAGGCATTCCCTGGATCTGGTAAGTTTCAGGTTGGTAGAGAGATTGTCAGATATACAGGTAAAACTCCAATCTCCTTTACTGGTTGTGATAGAGGTATTAACTTCCGTTATGACCAGCGTGTGATTCTTGATAACCTTGCAACTAATCCCGCTACTGGTATTTCTGGATATTCTTTTAGTGTTGCTGACAGAATCAGAAGAGTCGAAGAAGACAAAACAAATAAAGTTGCCATTGTATACGACTGGCGACCCGATACAAGAGAACTGTTCTTAACGTTTGAGGTTGATGAACTAGCGTTCATTGATGGTGGTAGATCCAGTGAGAGTAGTGCTGTTATTCAGTTTGTTGCTGGTGTTGCAGGTTCTTCTGGCACAGGGGTTGAACCTCACGTTCTCTTGGAAAGTGAAACTGGTAGCATTGTTACCTTTACTGATCCGATTGGCACTCTGGAAGGATTTGTATTTGAAGACGATGATGAACTTGATGGGGCGGGTGACGGCATTATTGACCTGGTAAATACTGATACTGATTTTGAGAATGCAATTAGTCTCGATGGTGGTATTGCATCATCTCTGTATGGTATTGAGGAAACTGTTGGTGGTCAGAACACTACTCTGTTCCAGCAAGGTGATCAGATCTATGACTCTAATCTCATCCCACTAACAGCATCTGTCACAGTTGCTGGTCTTTTGGGTGATGGTATTGAGCATGTATCTGCATCTACATTGAAGATTAAGAATTGGAATAACACTTTGTATAGTATTGGTGAGACTGTTACTGGTAGTTCCACAGGTGTTACTGCAACGGTAGTTTCCTTTACTAGCGAAGCCGACGACTTTGGTTACACATATTTGTATGTGGACAATATTACTAATAATGGCAACACTTACAAATTCACTACATCAGATACCATCGCTGGGCAATCTAGTGGTGCAACAGGTCTATTCACCAAACAAGAATACACTAATCTTGTCAGAACTGAACCTGAGTAAACTCCATAAATAAAAGGAAGGTAATTGCTGAAAGATGGCACTTCTAACAGATCAATTTAGAATTTTTACTGCGAAACGATTCATTAAATCGTTGGAGGGTGCCGATCCCACGCAGTCTGACCTCGTTGCGGGAGCGAATAGAGATCGTCTCTATGTGTTTATCGGTCGTCCCCAAGAATGGGACAACGAGAACGCACCTCCGACTCCTGTGGACTCGTTCCAAGAGTTCTCGGATACCTATTCCGATATGATCTCCTTGAAGCGTGTCCTTGCTTCGGATACCATTCAGGTGGTTCGTCGTATTGACTGGACTCCCCCAGAGCAAACCACTGGTGGTCTGGGTTATGTTTATGATATGTATCGCCATGACTATTCTTCCACGAAGACAGCATCATCTGGTGCTACGAAACTTTATGACGCAGATTTCTACGTCGTTAACTCGCAGTATCAGGTGTATAAGTGCATCTACAATGGCACTTCTCCTTCTGATCCTAACGGTAAACCTTCTACTATTGAGCCTACTGGCACCTCCACTTCAATTATCACAACTGCTGATGGTTATCGTTGGAAGTATCTTTATACGATCCCTGTTGGTCAGGTTCTGAAATTCTTCTCCAACGATTACATGCCTGTGCTCAGCGATGTTGCTGTGACAGGTGATGCTGTTGGTGGTGAGATCGACAGTGTGGTTATCCAAGCATCTGGTACTGGTTACAACAACGGTACTTATGAGAACGTTCCCATTAAAGGCGATGGCGTTGGTGGTCGTGTTTCTCTGGTGGTTGACGGTGGTAAGATTGTTTCTGCCACAGTGACCTCTGGTGGTTCTGGATACACCTTCGGTAAGGTCGTCATTGACGAGATCAACGGTATTGGTGCTGGTACAGGTACTGGTGCTGCTATCGACGTTATCATTCCTCCCGACACTGGTCATGGTTCCGAACCAACCAAAGAACTTGGTGGTTATCGTGTGATGATCAACACGAAGTTCACCTACGATGAAGGTTCAGGTGACTTCCCGACTGATAACGACTATCGTCGTATTGGTCTGGTGATCAACCCCAACCAGTATGGCACAACAGAACTGACATCTGCCATTACACTGTCCGCTACGAAGGCAGTGATCTTCTCCCCCACATTCACTGGTCAGTTCCAAACTGACGAAATCATCACACAGTCTAGAACTGTGGGTGGTCAGCAGGTGACTGCTCGTGGTCGTGTGATTTCCTGGAACAATACAACCAAAGTTCTGAAATACTATCAGAACAGAATCGATGGTGTGTTCCCTGAGATTACTGGTAACCTCACAGAGTTTGAAGGCGGTAACCCTGTAACTGGTTCTACATCAGGTACATCCGCTGACCCTGACATCAACTTCCCTGTTGTGTCTGGTGTCTCTACTCGTATTATTAATAATACTGAGTATGACCTTGGTATGTCGTTCACTAATGGTTATGCAAAACCAGAGATCGAACCTAACTCTGGCGAAATCATCTATATAGATAACAGAGGCGCGATTTCTCGTGCTGGTGACCAAATTGAAGATATCAAAATCGTAATCGAGTTCTAAGAGATGCCCCAGAATACCAACCTCAATATTGCTCCTTACTTCGACGATTTCGATAAGGACAAGAACTTTTACAGAGTTCTCTTCCGCCCTGGATTCCCAATCCAAGCGAGAGAACTTACGACCATGCAATCGATCTTGCAAAATCAGATCGAAGCAATGGGACAGCACCTCTTCAAAGAGGGTGCGATGGTCATCCCTGGACAAGTTGGTTACGACTTGAATGTTGAATGTATTCTCATTCAGCAGGCATTCCTTGGGGTTGATGTTGAGACATACAGAACTCAACTGACAGGTAAAATCATTGAAGGTCTGACGACGGGCATCAAAGCGAAAGTCCTTTATTCGATTCCTGCCACAGAATCTGAGCGTGGTTATATCACACTCTATATTAAGTATGTGGAGTCTGGCGACACCACTTCTGACACCAAAACCAAGAGATTCCAAAACAACGAACAGTTGGTTGCTGAACAGGAGATTACCTTTGGTAACACCCTGATCGAGACTGGTTCTCCGTTTGCTCAACTCCTGCCAGTAGACGCTGCACAAATTGGTTCTACTGCATATATCAGCGAAGGTGTTTACTTCATCAGAGGACACTTTGTTGATATTCCTTCCGAATATATCATCCTTGACCAATATACAAACAACCCAAGTTACAGAGTTGGATTTGAAGTTAGCGAGTCAATTATCACACCTGAGGATGACCCGTCTCTCACAGACAACGCCATTGGTGCATCCAATTACTCGGCTCCTGGTGCTCACCGATTCAGAATTAAGACTCAACTTGTTAAGAAGCCAATCGATGATGACACCGACAAGAACTTCATCGAACTGCTTCGCATCAGGAACTCATCTGTTGAGAACTTTGTTGACCGTACGGAATATAACGAGATCGAGAAGTCGATTGCTCGTCGTACATTTGAAACGCATGGTGACTATGTTGTCGATACGTTCGACGTTCGTGCCAGAGAGCACCTAGATGATAATTTTAACAATGGTGTATATCAACCTGGTACAACTTCTGCTGATGGCAACGTTGCTTCTGAAATGTATGCTGCACTGGAAGTTGGTCCTGGTAAAGCATATGTAAAAGGATATAGAACTCAAATCCTTGCACCCACATTTGTAGATACACCGAAACCTCGTACTTTCGTTGGTCGTCAGAACCAGATCATTCCTATTGACTTGTCCAACGCTGTCGAAGTATATGACGTTTGGGGTTGGCCTCGTATCTCTGGTGAGAACGTATCGGAGTGCTATCAGACTGTTGACCTGAGAGACAACTGGTTGGGCACTGGTCCTTCTCAGTCTGTTACTGGCAACCTAATCGGTAAAGCGAGAGTTCTGCAACTTGAAAAAGATGGAGGCAGATATAATTGCTTCCTGTTCGACATTCAGATGTTTACTGCTATCAACTTTGCCTCTTCCCAGAGCATCATTGATGGCGAACTTCTTGTTGGTCGTTCTTCTGGTGCAAGAGGTTATGTATACTCGGCAGCAGGCGACTATGCAATGCTCCACCAAGTCTCTGGTCGTTTCCAGACAGGTGAAGTCATCCTGAGAGATGGTAGAGTCCTTGATGTATGTAATGCGGTCTGGGCATATGATAGGGGCGATGCTCGCTCCATTGTTGGATACGAATCCAGCACAAATCCCACTGTAATCTTTACTGCATCTCTTGCTCTTAGAGAATCTATCTCTTTGATTGGTAAGACTGTCACTGTGGATCAGGTAACTGATGAGGATGTTGTTGGTTTTGATACAGTGTTCTCCGAGGACCTTCGTCCTGGCGACGTAATCTCTCCAACAGCAACTGATTTCAAGGGATCTACTTCTCTGCGTATTGAGAGAATTGATCCTACTGCTATTGCTTACACCACTAACAATAGGAAGTCTAGTGGTCTGTCCCCCGTCTTTGACTTCGGTTCTCAGACAGCATCTATTGACACCAGCCTAACTAAGGGCACTGTTGCTAATGGTGAGTATCCTGCAACCCAGGTCACTCGTCTGCGTCCTATCTTCTCTGAGAAGGTAAACCGAGATGGCGAACTGGCGATCGACATGCCAAAGGTTGCCATTAAGTCCATCTCAGATGAATCGTTTGTTTCTATCAAAACATTTGCAAACAAACCTCTGTCTTCTGGTGACGTGACTTTCACGCTTCCCGAAAACGAGCAGTTCACAACCCTTGATGGTGAGAATTATAATCTTACAATTAACGTTGGTTCTAACGACAACACTGGATATGGGTGGAGTCCTGGCACAAACCTCGATATTGAGGCAGAATCTGAGAAACAAACCCCAACTATCGGTGTATCGTTTGGTGCCAACCGTCAGTCTCTTCTGATCACTGGTTTGAACAATGGTAGTGGTGGCACCGTTAACGACATCAGTCGTGTGACACTTACTGCTGCTGTTTCGGTTAATACCGTTACCAAGAAAATTAAGACTGCTGCGAAGATGAGGACCATGAAGGTCATTCGCACTAGAAACCAAACTGATGTTACTAATTATGGTTTGTCCTATGGTAACCTGTATGGTACTCGCATCGAAGATGAGGAAATCTCATTCGCTCTGAATGATGTATACAAACTCCATGCTGTGTTTGAATCTGAGGACGATGATGATGCAAAAGTTCCATACATCACTCTGACCGAGAACGTATTCTTTGACAATGGTTCTGTTATTGTTGGTCGTACTTCTAACGCCAGAGCGAGAGTTGTATCATTTAATGCCAATAACAATAGACTATATGTTGTCCCCGTATCGACTGAGTTCTTCACAACTGGTGAAACTGTCGATGGTTTCGATGATGATCTGAACAGCCTCGTTGCTGTCATCGATGACGGTGAGAATGCTCTGGAAGAAGGTTCCAAGAACATCACCTCTAACTTCGCCCTTGATAGCAATAAGACACCTTTCTATTACAGTGTGTCTAAATTGGTGAGACAGGCAGGCACATCCGAACCTAAGCGTAAGTTGGCAGTTGTGTTTGACTACTTCATCCACGAAGCATCTGGTGACTACTTTGCTAACCAGTCGTATACTGGTATCGGATTCTCGGATATTCCCAGAGATCGTAGTGATCGTAATACAAGATATGTCACTGACACCATTGACTTCCGCCCTGCGGTTGGTGAACTTGCATCTGGATCTGGTACAGTTGAGCAACCATATTATGTGAATTGTAAGTCTCTCGACTTCACATCTCGCGTTTTCACTTCAACTGGTGGTGCAGGTGGTTCTACCATCTTCAACATCCCCAAGGTAGAAGAGCAGTTCCGTTGTGACTATGAATATTATCTGCCCAGACAGGACAAACTGTACATGGCGCATGATGGCGATCTGAAACTCTCTATGGGTGTTCCTGCTGAGGATCCCCCAGAAGCAGATAACATTGATAACGCCATGCTGCTGGCAAAGATCCAGTATGAACCCTATGTTTATGATGTAGAGGACGATATTCTTATCACTCTGCACCAGCAGCGTCGTTATACGATGGAAGACATCGGTAACATCGACCGCCGCTTGCAGTCTCTGGAATACTATACCTCTCTGTCCTTGCTCGAATCTGACGCCAGAAACGTCAAGGCACTTGACTCTGATGGTTTTGATAGATTGAAGAATGGTTTCTTGGTGGATGACTTCACCGATCACTCTTCTTCTGATCTTACTTCTTCTGACTACAAGTGTTCTCTCGACTTTACTGAGGGCGTTCTGAGACCTTCCCACTATACAACTAACGTTTCACTTCAATACAACGGCGCACAGTCTTCTAACTTGGTCTATTGGAGAGAGAATCCTGCACTGGGCGGTAAGACTGGTGCAAACATCCTTACTCTTCCATACGAAGAGAATGCTGTTATTATTCAACCATATGCATCTCGTTTGGAGAACGTGAACCCGTTCAACGTGTTTACTTTCATCGGACGTATTGACCTTCTGCCTGCATCTGACGACTGGACCGACACACGTCGTGTTCCTGCTCGTGTTACCACTATTGAAGGCAACTTCCAAGCAACTCGTCAAAGATTCGGCACAAACAACCAAGGTTTCGCACCTGTACAGTGGCGTGCTTGGAGAACTACCTGGACTGGTACTAGAAGACAGAACGGCAGAACATGGAGAGAGACCTCCTTCTCTCGTGGTGTACCGAGACGTGTTCTTGCTTCCACGACGACTGTCACGACACGTCGTCAAGTTAGATCTGGTACTCGTATCAGAGTTGTGCCTAGAATCGACCGTCGCTCCTTGGGTGATAGCGTCATCGATAGCACATTTATCCCATGGATCCGCTCCCGTAACGTCGGTTTTGACGTGGAGCGTGTGAAGCCTAAGACCAGAATGTATGCATTCTTCGATAATGATAACATTCAGAACTACATTATCCCCAAACTGATTGAGATCATCAAGAACTCTGGTGAAGATCCTCAAACAAACGAAACTCCTTTCGTTATTGGTGAGACTGTATTTGGTCTGAAATCTGGTTGCAGATTCCGTGTCGCCGCACCTAATGATGGTTTGACAACCAATCCATACAGTGCAACTAATGATTCTCTGCCCGACTCTTATGCATCGCAGACTAATATCCTGAACATCGATACCGAAGTTCTGTCTGCCACAGTGAATCCAAACTTCTTTGGCAACTTTGCGGTTGGTGAAGTTCTGATTGGCAGAACATCTGGTGCTCGTGCTGTCGTTAAGGACCGTCGTCTGGTCTCTGATCTACTAGGTATCATCAAGGGTGCCTTCTGGATTCCCAATCCCGCTAACGATTCCAACCCCCGTTGGGCAACTGGTTCCAGAGTCTTCCGTCTGTCTTCTTCTGAGGAGGATAGCAGACTGCCAGGTGCTGTTGACTCTGCTGCTGAGGCAGAATACACAGCAAGAGGTACACTCAACACTCTGCAAGAAAACATCCTTGCTGTTCGTAACGCCAGGGTTGTTAGAGATACCGTTACCCAAAGAAGAACTGTTCGTACAGTTCGTACCAACACCAGACAGGTTGGTTGGTGGGACCCTCTGGCACAGTCCTTCTTGCTGGAAGAGCAAGGTGGTACATTTGTGACAGGTGTGGACATCTTCTTCGGCACAAAGGATCAAAAGATCCCTATCTCGATGCAGATCCGTCCTATGGAAAATGGTTACCCGACCAAGGACATCCTGCCCTTCTCTGACGTTACTCTGACACCTGATGAGGTAGAAGTATCTGATAACGCATCTATTTCTACTAGATTCAACTTCCCCGCCCCTGTGTTCATTCCCGAGTCTGAGGAACATTGCTTTGTTCTGTTCTCCGACTCCAACGAATATAAGGTTTGGATCTCTCGTATGGGTGATATTGACATCACTGGCACGAGAACAATCTCCGAGCAACCGTATGCTGGTGTTCTGTTCAAATCGCAGAACGCATCTACATGGACTGCTGACCAATATGAGGACTTGAAATTTAACTTGTATCGTGCAGTATTCGATAATAATGTAGTCGGTACAGCAACGTTCAATAACTCTGAACTGGGTCTTGGTAATGATGGTATCAGTTCTTTGACTGTTAACCCTCTGGTTACTATTCAACCCAAACAGGTGATTACTCTGCCTACTGGTAATACCTATAACTTCACAGTTGGTGCTCGTATCATTCAGTCGCCGTCCAACGCCGAGGCAACTATCGAAGAATTCGATAGTACATCCAACCCACAGACTCTGACAGTAACATCGATTGTTGGTGCATTCCAGCAAGGTTTCATTGATGGTAACGGTGATCCGTTCCAAGCAATGAAGTCTTCACAATCTCTTGCTACTATTGTAATGTCTACCGTCAACAACGGTACATTTGAAGCAGGTGATGTGATCACTGGTTCGTCTTCTGGTGCTACTGCTGTGGTCACTGCCTATGATGCAGGCACACAGACCATCACTGCCAACTACGTTGACAGTCAGTTTGACGTTGCTAACGATACTCTGTCCGAACCTGGTGGCGTATCTGGTACGCTCTCTTCTGCCAGTTACAGTGGTGACTCCTTTATTGCTTATCCAGCATTGACTCCTACTGCTCGCGCTACCGACAAGAAAGTTGTTGTTATCCATCCCAATCACGGTATGCATAACAGATCTAACAACGTCAAGGTCTCCAACGTCACTTCTGAAATCCCTGATACCGAACTGACTGCTACGCTGTCCAGTACAGCAACTAGCATCAGCGTCTCTAACGCTGTCTCGTTCCATAGAGTTATCAACGGCAGAGCAGTGAGCACAACCAATCCTGGTTATGTCGTGTTGGTTGGTGATACTATTCAGCGTCCTATCGGCGCTCTACCTGGTACAGATGGTGGCACAGATGCCTGGAACTGTGTGTTTGAAGAACTGAACAGAGAAGTCATTGCATACTCTGCTATCAGTGATGATGGTCAGACTATTACTGTTGCTCCTTCTGGTCGTGCATCTGATGGCACTGCTGCCCAAGAATGGCCAGCTGGTTCTATTGTGAGATGCTACAACCTTGATGGTATCCCACTGACTGAAATCAATAAGGTCCACACTCAAATTCAAGATCCCACGCTCGACTCCTATGCTCTGGTAACTCAATCTGTTGCTAGCGTAGGTATTAGAAGTGGTGGTTATCAGGTTACAGCAACTAAGAACGTTCCGTTTGAATTGCTGACACCTACAATCCAGATTATGCAATTCAAGGAAACAGGTGTTTCACCTACCCTGAACACAACATCTGGCACATCGATCGGTAATGGTAACACTATTGTTGACCAAGCATCGTTCGTGAACAATGGTGTGTATGATGAGATTCAGTTGAATGAAGAGAACTATTTTGATAACCCCAGGATCATTTGCTCGGCATTGAACGAAGCAAATAAACTTGAAGGCAGTAAGTCGATGACCATGAAGGTCAACATTAACACGACAGTAAATAATCTGTCGCCTGTCATTGACTTGGATAGAGTTTCTGTGATTACAACTTCCAACAGAATCAATAGTTGGGATGGTGGTGCCTCTGTCCTGGGTCTACAATCTGAAATCAATCCTGATGCGGATGTTTCTACCCTGCCTTATGGTGATCAGAATGATGCTGTCTACCTCACTCGTGTTGCTAGACTTGCAAATACTTCTAGATCTATTCGCTTGATGATCTCTATGCAGAGATATGGCGATTCCAATATTGAAGTCTACTATCGCACCCAGAAACCTGGATCTGAGAAGCAGATGAACGATATTGGTTTCGTAAGAGTTCCTGTCCCTGATGTTGGTTCTACTAATGCAGGTGAGGAAGAGTGGGAAGACTTTGAATATGTGGTAGAAGGTGAGGAGTTCCAAGCATTCCAGATCAAGATTGTGATGAAGTCCACCAACCAAGCGAAAGTTCCCCTGATTAAAGATATGAGAGCCATTGCATTTGCATCATGAAGAATGGAAAACCAAGATTCGTCCCTGTTGTTGGGGACGAAAACAGAGGTCTTTATAGGGACACTGACTCCAATGCCATCCTCCTTAGGGACAAGGATGAGTATGATAAATACATGAAGTCCTACAATGAAAGACAAAAAAAGAAGCAGGCATTCGATGATTTACAAAATCAAGTGAATGACCTAAAATCTGATGTGTCAGACATTAAAAGTCTACTTTTACAATTAGTTAATAAGGAGAAGAACTAATGCCCGCTGATGTGACCGAAACTCAATCCCCCGAAGATCTGCTCGCAGGGTTCAAACAACGTTACCAAGCACTTGCTGACGAGACCCGCAAACTGCAAGCAAAGATTCGTGAGAATGAGCAACAAGGACTGAAACTCCTGGGTGCTATTGAGACCCTGGAATATCTCAATCCTCATCTTCCCGAAGCACCTGCTGAGGAAGAAGAAACAACCGAAGAATGATAAAGAGGACCTTCGGGTCCTCTTTTGTTTTGGGTATAAATAGACAAGAGAAGACCCTTGCCCCCGCTAGC
>OBOH01000009.1_pt1 | contig 14097 bp, 23 predicted proteins | sample 1535091 | NCBI WGS metagenome assembly OBOH01 (sample SAMEA3275610, study PRJEB22092) | marine metagenome | biome: ENVO:00000447; feature: ENVO:00002042; material: ENVO:00002010 | collected 2014-06-19T13:00:00+00 | depth 0.1 m
CTCTAACTCTTTCTTTTTTATATAAATCAAAACCGAGATCAATCGTGACATCGATCGTGTCTCCATCCAGCACTCTATCTATGCTGATCACTCGGAAGTTGTAACAACTCTTCCGACTCGGGGGTGTCATCGCTCCCATCTTCTTCTAGTTCCTTAAAGGATAGTCTAAGTATATATACGACACAATAGAGCGTAAATACTAGTCCACAACAGAGGAGTATGATTACAGACCAGACAGGTTCTTGTGTCATTTGTCCTTGAATAATTCTTCAATACGTTTTCTGGTATCATCAAGTTTTGCTTGTTCTCTTTCACAATGCCTATAACCTCTCTTTCCCTGAAATATCATCGTGCCTTGATAAAACATCGTGGCAGCAAATACTAACAGAAGAACGATACCAATTATCTCAGGTAGGTTTTCGGTGGACATATGCGATACCAATGATAGGAACCATCACCAGCAAAAAACATAATATACCAAGAGTGTAAGGATTATTTAGAGTCCAGTGTGCGATACTACCGATTTCTTTCATCATTCCACAACAAATTGAAATATCTATCTACTTGACGTAGACAGTCTAATGGGGCAACCTCATCAGTCTTTGCCCATTCTAAACAAAAAAACTGCATCTGCTCAGTAACTTTGGGAACGCCAAAAATTCTAGCAAATGCAGATGTAGCAAAATGGTACCGCTGTCTAATGCGCGGTTCCATTTCCCTTATAATCGTCGGATTCATAATAGGATCCTTTCTTTGAACCGAAGTAGAGTGTGGTCAGTACAAATGGAATTGCAATAATTGCAAGTGCTTTTCCCAATAGATGTTCCATTATTGGTCTATCCCAAGTTCCCTTAAGTAATCGATCCACCATTGGGGATCTTTTTGCATTCTCCACTTTGGAACCTCCAAACCTTTCTCAGAATAATACTCAAAGAGAGCATCATCTATAATCTGTGCGACTTCCATATTCCTCGTCCTCTTCATCAACGTCTTCATATGCGTTTGCCACATAAGGTCCGTGTGGTTTGAGTGATTCTTCTCGGACATACTCGGATTCGGCACTGACTGCTGACAACCAGACAGCAAGTTTCATTACTATGTAGATGGTTGCTAATGGGAGAAAACACAACAATAACTTAAACGTCATCATCATCCTCCCAATAACCATCAAAAGGTTCTTGGCAAAGTTCGCGATGCTTTATAAATTGCATTGCTTGCCTCAATAACTTTTCGTCCTCATCTGTAAAATGTTCTTTGTCTTCGTTTTCATTCATTGACCTACCCGTTCGATAATTCGCAACATACCATCAACATAACCTGCCAATGCAATACACCCTAATGTTAGACTGATCAATGCGGCATTTCTGTTGTGTTTTTTGATTGCCTTGTCTATAAGACTTTGACATTCTTGTCTTGTTAGCAATTCGTTGGGATTTTCCATTAGGGGTTGTGATTTTTATTTGATTTAATTTGATTGTATCCCCAGACTGCTAGGGTGCCGATACCTAGACCAGCAATACAGCAAAGAAACATATGAATAAGGTGTTCAAAGGTTGAGTGATCAGCGTGGTTCATCCGAAATACATTACAGAAAGTGTGAAGACAACAAAGATGATGACGGTGAACATCATCAATCCTACACCTGCCCAGGCAACCCAGGCAGGCATAGGTTCATAGTTATGATTATGAGACACGAATATGCCCAATCATTCCCGCACCTTTGTGAGGATCGCACCAAAAGGTATACTCACCAGGAACATCAAAGGAAACGTCAAAGGATTCTCCAGGAGAAAATGCCAGACCTGTATGGCTGAGCTCGGGATGACCATCAACAACGACATTGTGAGGAGGTAGCACATTATTGATAAAATGGATGCTATCACCAGCGTTGATTTCAATTTCTGAGGGTTCAAAGACGAGACCTCCGTTATACCCCATTTGTACATCTACTGCCCAAACGGGAACTGCAAAAAGAAATGTGGTGAGAAGTGCAAAAATGAATTGCATTTGATGAGTATTTTCAACTACTCTATCTAGAATAGAAATAAGATATGTTACAAATTATTGTCAGCATCTGCTGGCATATCTTTACCCAATTCTTCTAAACGTTGTTCCCAGGTAACACCACCATCCATACCACGCTTGGGATTGATGCACTGGAAGTTGCCAAGTTTATTGCACACTAATCCAGCAAGATCTAATTCATTTCCTTTCTTGCCTGTACCAGACCAGTAGTGCTCTCCATTGATCCATAAAGCACCACACTTCGGACACTCTGCACGAGTAACCGATAGGTCGGACATCTCCTTGTCAGTCATCTCCTAACTCCTTAAAAATACTGGAAAAATCGGATGTGGGAAGACCAAGTTTACGCTCTAGGTCTCTTTTCATACGCCACATCTGAAACTTGATTCCTAGGTATCTAATTTGGAGATCGAGATATGCAAATACTCGCATAGTTCCTTCCATCCCAGCATACCAAATCATACAGAGAAGGATTACAACGCACAGATAGAATGCTACCATTGGTATCAAGCTGTTACGCTCATTATACTCTACTATTTACCAAAATGAGACATTCTTAAGACTGATGTAAGACATCAGAAGAAATGATTAAGGGAAATATAGATAGTCAGTATTGCCAGGAATCGGTGTATCGTCCTTAATAAGAAGAATATCAAATGCTGCAGTGAAACGACCATTGTTACTACGAGTCGTTAGACGCACATCAATATCCGAATGCTCTGGGATTGCAACTGGGTAAGCGAAGGTGTAATCATAGAATCCACCATCTCCACCAACCTCAAAAGTATGACCAACTCGGAAAGCAGTTCCAACAGCGTTGTATCTTACATACATATAACCCGTTGCATCTGCACCTGCCTGTGCTGAGCAAGAACCCCTGTGAATGTATGCAGTGTATCCATCTGGCACGGTATATACTGCCATCAGAGTTTGTCCAAGTCCTGCAGTGATTCTCAGGATAGTAGTGCCACCACGAGAGAAGTTTACTTGACCAACATTATTTGCACCAGTGAGAATGTATGCTCTATAAACTCGTTTGAATGTCTTAGTGCCAGTTACTGCTGCTGCACTAGACAGAGTGAAATCTTCACTAATCTCAACCCAGTTTTCATCAAGTCCAAGCACTCGGACAACTTTACCGTTGTCAGAAGCATTTGCCTGTGCTGCTACAAGCACACCAGGAGTGTCAAATGCAGACCAGGGGTAGACTGTATCTCCAACATCCCAAACCGTGCCAGTAGTATTGATAGACAAAGAGGGGACAGCACCAAACTTATGAATGAATGATGCGCCCTTTACTTTACCTCTGGCAACCTGTAACGGAAACTGGTCCTCAATAATATAGTTTTTCATTTATCAGGACCACTCACTATCGTGTGCAATCCTCTTACTGGAAACAATCTTCTTACTTTCTGTCAGAGGATAAACATTCTGAATGATGGCACCAGGATACTCGGACTGTACCATCTCGGTCAGTTCGTTTCTCTCAGGAATCTTACCTTCGTACTGCACCTGAATACGATACAGTTCTCCGTTCCACTCCATATCTGCCTCGTACGTTTCTTGTACGGGTTCGGGAGCAGACCCCATATAGAGATTGCCATTAAAGTCGCCAGAGATGTTGACGCTTTCGGATAGATAACCTTTGAATGATTTCATCAGCAGTTCCACGCTCTGAGGGACTTGGACAGACGGTCATCGCCTGTGTTGTTAGATGGTTTCTGTCTCTTACGCATACCCTTCATTCTCGCACAGAAAGACTTACGACGAGGGTTGCCAACTTTCTTGCTAGGTGCTTTCAAATCAGAACCAGGATTCTCTGCCTCATAGGACTTACGTCCTTTCTCATTGAGACCACCTTCTTTATTCTGTCCTTCCTTCTTAGTCCAAGCAGCACCTTCACCAAACATCTTCGGACCTTTGGTTTTCTTTTCAGCAGCAGATCTCTCACCCTCGGTAGCACCTTTCTGAGCAAGATTTCTAATCTTAGCAGCACGCTGTTGCTGTCTATGTGCCTTGGGATCGATGGTGTAAGACTCGCTATGCGACTCACCTTCCATATAAGAACCGTCAGGCATCTTATGACAACCACATTCGCACTTTTCTTTACGCTTGCCTTTCTCGCAACCACATTTGGAGCAACCAGCGCCTTCTAAGATATACTGACTGAATGATTTCATTTTTTCTTATTGAACTTTGGATTCCTAGGACAATTTGATTCGTGCTTTTCAATCCACGCTTTCGGACGCCAATGTCCTTTGGGGGATGTTAAGCCACAGTATTGGCATTCATAAGTACCATTCTCTAGTTGTTCAGCCATTCGACCTCTCCGAAATAAATCTTCCAAAAGATTTGAAAGATTGGGTTTGCATATGCATATCTGTGCCAGAACCTGCCTGCTGTACAGACTTGCGTTGAAGTTGCAACTTACGCATATTGATCATAAGTTGTCTTCTATCAAGAGTTTGTTTCTGTTTATTTAGTTGCTGTGCTTTTTGTTGCTGTTTCTGATCAGCACCTAGATCTTTTTCCATCACTGTCTCGCAACTTTAGTGCACTTAAGACCAGCACCATCGATTGTCTCCAGAGGATCCTTTTCCAGATAAAGGACACCGCCTGCTTCGATGCTGACATTTCTGCTACCCAGAGCAACATACTGACTGTCGCCAGTGTTTCTCTCAGCAACCACAGCAGCGTCATCAACGATGAGCACGATGGTGGCAGCAGTGTCATTTACGACACGCACGGCAGTTGCCTTACTCAGGTTTGTTGCGGCACTAAGAGTAACCTCAGTTGCCAATACACGTACTCTATCCATTGATCTTTAGGTTGTTTCTTTACTATTTATCATTCTGTTTCTGTTGCTTCAGAAACTTGGCAAGTTCTGCAGTGCTACCTACAAACATAGTGTTGTTGGTAACATTTTGCGCTGCTTTACTCTTGGGACCTTCTTCTAGTTCCATCATCTTCTTCTGAAGATCAATCAACTTATCGGCAGTGTCTGCAACGTTTTTGATCAGATTGCCAGCAACTTCATATGCTCTAGGGGAATCTGATTCCTGTGCCAATTCAAGAATGCCGTCAACTGCTTCCTGACCCTTTTCAATCAGTGCATAAAATTGACCACGAGAATACTCATAGTCTTTAGTTATCTGTGCATTTTCTGGAGGTTTTGCTAGTGGTGCTTTTTCTGTAGGAACGATAGTTGTTTCTACATCCAATGCATCTTCAATCCCTTCAAATTTGGATAACTTACTCGTCTTGTCCTGTTGTTGGGTTTCTTGAGAGTCCATCTGTAAATTCACTGTATAGTTCATTGAAGCCAAAGTCATCATCTGGATCCGCATTGATCGGATCTGGAGTTACCGTATAACGCATCTCTCTGGGAGCAGATGGAGATGCAGATGCTGCAGTATCAACAATTGCTTTGGTGATGAGGCTATCTGTAGCATCGGAAACAGGACCATACAAGAATGTCTTTGCAGTAAAAGACAGTGTGTAGATCAATGTTCTTCTAGTTGTGAAGTCACCCTCATAGTCATCTTCATAGGTGACTGAATTGAGTACAATTGGAAAATCTTTTTTCTCTCCCAACGCAGGAACCAAGTTAATCGTTATGTTAAACATTGGTTGAAAAACGGGGAGGATCTGCTCCAGGATCTGCAGACCATCATCTTGATTCTTTGATAGAATTGCCAACTCAAAATCAACATTGTATGGAACTGGCATATACGCTTTCTTAGTTCCATTATCACCATCAACATTACGAATCACTTGTGTAGGAGAAACCTTCCTTGCAGGATCATATGAGAATCCAGAGATCTCGAAAGAAATTCTGGGAAGAGTGATTTGAACAGAATCCTTTTCTGTCAAATCACCAACCTGACGAAGACGTGCCAAGAATTTATCCTTGGGACCGTATGCCAAAGGAACCTTCATAACCTCAGTTGCTGTTCCATTGGTACGACGAATTTCAATGTTATTGAAAATCGTACCAAAAGCAACTACGGTTTTTCTAAAAATTTCGTTATAAGAATAAGTACCAAGCATTACTGTGCACCCCCGATCTCACCGAACGGATTAGATTGTGTGAAGTCGAGAATGTCATCCCCTTCAGACTCGAAGAATTCGTTTTGATCGTATTCTGAGTTAGTATTATTTAGAGTGTTATAAGTTTCAGGACTCCAGAGTGCACCTGATGTTAGACCCTTAATCGTCTCTGCGGTATTAAATGTTCCCGTGCGACTAACTATCTGGAGTTCTCTTGTAGAACTATTCCAGGACTTGACCTCTGCTCTGTTGTCTTTTGGTGAGTAGTCAATTGTGACTGTTGGAGCACTAGTGTAACCATTACCACCAGATGTAATAGTGATGCCAGTAACGAGACCAGTAGAACTAACTGTTGCGGTTGCAGTTGCACCTGTACCACCTCCTCCCGTAAATGTAATCGTAGGAGGCAATGCACTATTATAATGGTTGCCACCATCTGTGATAGTTACGCTATCCACAGCGTCTGCATTCAACGTTGCTGTTGCATATGCACGATACAAATCACCAACAATTTCTTCACCCACTACATAATTGCCAGATCCGCCAGGATCCATAACCATCTTCATAGATACCGCATTATTTGTTTGAACAACATCGATTTCTGCAATACCAGTGTCAAGATCTTCGTTGCTGTATTCGTAGAGTTCACATTTTAGACCCCAGACGTGGATCTTATTCAACTGATAAAAAGGTTGCTCGTGCTCAACATATTGGATTTGAAATAGTTTTCCTGCAAGGGGAAACCAAACCAAATCCCCTTCGTTGGGTCTACCTTCAACAACCAAGGTTGCATTGTCATCAACCAAATCTTGAAATCTTTTACGTGCAATGATAAAGTTAACCTGATCCGAAATGCGAACACCAAACTTGCTGAATAGATCACCATCACCACCAAACCCCTGAACATTTTCCAGGTACGCTTCAATTTGATATGCCGAATCAAATCTTGACATAGGATCTTCACCAAATGTGGGATCTTCGTCAACCAACGTTCTTGGTAAATAATAGATCTCGGTGCCGAACATCTTTATTTGCTCGACAACCAAATCTTCAACCAACTGCTGTTCGTTGGTTGTACCTTGAGAGAAATAGGGATTAAGTGGCATTTTACCCGATCATATCTAGAGGTGGCATTTCATAAGTGCTACGAAGTTTTTCTTCCAATGCGGTAAGTTCTTCCATCGCATCACTGTATATTTTTTCTCCATTGAGGGTGACGCCACCAGGAAGTTGCACGTTCTGGAACTTCGTGAGGTTTGTTCCCCAATACTTTTTAATCAATGCAGTTGCATAATCTTTGACCCACATAACATTATAGATCTTGCTCCAGTTTGCAGGATCAAGAGCACGCACACAATCAATAACAATAAATTCGCCTTCACGAATATCAGTTGCAGTATCGAAATCGATGTAAAGACGACCTTGAGATGCATTGAAACGCACAGGTTTCATACCTTCCAAAAGATGATTGATAGTCTCTAGGTGAGTTTGAATCATATAGTAATGATAGAACTGAGTCGATGTAAAATCGAACAAGTCGTTCAATCTCAACTGATAACGAATATCAAACATATTCGCAGTTCCCTTATCTTGGAATGTGAAAATACCATTCACACTACTAATGTGCTCGGGGAGAGCGAGATAATTATTCTGAGTCTGATAATCTGTGCTTCCAACAGTTTCAGTTGTATTTGACTGGAATGCAGTAATTTCTCCAGCAGTGAACTGATGTTTGAGATACACCTTTTCACTTCCACCATAGTGATACTCTTGAAACATCTCGATGGTATAATCGAGTGCATCATCGATCTGAGTATCATCTACGTTGATTTCAAGAACTGGTTTGCCCAGTCTACGCAGACAATACTCCTTTAGTTCGGTTTTACTTGTTACGGATGCCATTGGTTATCAGACCGTAGTGTATTTGCTGGAAGTTGTGTTGAAGTAGACATCGCCAGCAGCGAGTCCACCAGCTGTTGCCAAACCACTAGTAGCATATTCAGGAATGCCCAGAGCAGCACGCAAGAGCGATGCTGTCAGATTGGATTGGACGAATGCTGTGGTAGCAACCTGAGTTGTGTTGGTTGCCTGAGCAGCGGTAGGAGCAGTAGGAATGCCTGTGAGAGCAGGCGATGCCAGATTTGCTTTCAGATTCAGAGCAGTCTGCTGAGCGGTGCTAACGGGTTTGTTAGCGTCAGAAGTGTTGTCAACATTGCCCAGACCAACATCACCCTTGACCAGAGTGACGGTGCCAGTCTTGCCAGCGACAGACTGGACAGGAGCACCTGCTGCATCAATGAAGTTTAAGTTGTTGGTTAGGGTGCTAATGTTATCGCCAGGTTGAGTGGCGGAGTCTGCCAATGTGCCCTGAGCAGCGGTTGCATAATTTGGAGCAGCAAGAGCGATACGGGCATCAACACGAGCATTTGTGTAGTACAGATTCGTTGCACCTTCGGCAATGTCATCAGTATCCAAATCTGCAGGAACAGCACTCAGAGTCAACAGATTGCCAGCATCATCATAGGAAGCACTGATGCCAGTACCACCAGAGATCAGAGCAGCAACACGGTCATCAACACGCTCATCAGTGAAGTACAGATTGGTGGTACCCTCTGCCAGAGCATCGGTATCGTGGTTGCTGATGTCACCAACCTGCGAGTTTTGATAGATTGCGTTACCAGTAACTGTCAGGTTACCTTGGACTTCAAAGTTTGTTGTGGAGACAAAGTTGGTAACACTCAGTGTGTTCGAGAACGGATTATATGTGAGGTTTGCAGAGTCAACAAACATACCCGTGTGACCAGTGTTTGCGGAAGCAAACGTTGGGTAGAACGTAGTATTATTGTTTGTATTTGTGATGTCAATGTTGTCTGCATTGGTCGCAGTACCAGTCACATCACCAATCACACCGCCAGTGGCAGTCAAGACACCACCAACATTCAGTGTAGTGCCGATAGAACCGCTACCCTGTGCACTGATGTTGCCATCGGTTGTAATGTGACCAGTGGATGCAGTAATGGTTGTCTTAACACCAGCACTACCACCAATCATCACATTACCACCAACGTTCAGTCTCTTAGCAAGAGACAAACCACCGTAGATAGCAACAGAAGCGGATGTGTTGTTATATCCAGTGGAGTCGTTGGTATTCACAAAACGAGACAAACCACTGTTCTGGAAGTATGCGCCAGAATTCGTAATCTTAATGTAGTTGGCACCATTGAAGTCAACAGCACCAGAAGTGTCAAGAGATGTGAGGTTGGTAGCACCAACAACATCCAGAGTACCAGCAATATCGGTACTGCCTGTTGCAGAGTTAACGACAAACTTATTGGTATTGATCGTCAGGTTACCGCCAAGAGTAAGCGTCGATTGCAGGTCGGCAACACCTGTAGCCGTAAGTGTAGACAGAGATGTTCCACCAGTTACACCAAGTGTTCCAACAATTGCAGTGTTACCCGTGGGTCCATCAACGGTGAAATTGCTAGCACCAACATTCAGGTCATCACCAATGAATGCCTTCTTAGCAACTGCCAAACCACCAGCAGTATAGACAGAAGCAATGCTGCTAGATGCGCTGCTGGAGTCTGTAGTGCTGAAGAATCTTGCACGATCATTAAATGTCTGAACTGCTTGATATGTGTTAAGACCATCAAAGGTCGAATCACCATAAACTCTGACATTGGAATTGACAACCAAGTTGCCACCGATAGATGCACCACCAGTAACTCTCAGAGCACCATCACCACTGTATGTGCCAGTTGCACTTGCAGCAGATGCATTAGTGATCGTGGTTACGCCTGTGACACCCAGAGTGTTATTGACGTTAGATGCACCAGCAACAGTGAGGGTGCTGCTGAGCGTTGTACCAGAGGTCACTGCAAGCGTGCTGGCCAGCGTTGTAGCGCCAGTTACGCCTAAAGTACCGCCAATGGTTGTATTGTTGCTTACACCCAGTCCAGACTGCAGTGTGGTTTGACCAGCAACTGTCAGAGTACCAGCAGAAACAGTGTTACCAGTTGCAGCAGCAACAGTAAACTTGTTGGTTGCAATTCTGAAATCATCGCCCAGGTCGAAGTCACCAACAACATCCAGATCTCCAGAAGTGAAGATTGTGTTGCCAACATTCAGGTATCTACCAACGTTCAGGTCAATACCAATACCTGCACCACCACCAACGATGAGAGCACCTGTAGAAGCAGTTACCGAGTTGGTTGTATCAAAGACCTTGACAGAACCAACATCAAGACCAGATCTTGTACCAGAGAATGCTTCGCTAGAGTTGGTTGCATTGTGGAACAGGGCATAACGAGATGCAGAATTGTCCCAACCGAAGAAACCAAGTTTTGCAGAACCATCGTAGTAACGGAACTCAACACCACGATCCTTAGCATCTGCCTGAGTAGGAGCAGTGTCGCCACCCAGAGTCAGGACAGGATCGTCCAGTTGCATTGTGGTGGAGTTCACTGTCGTGGTTGTACCGTTGACAGTCAGGTTACCTTCGATCAGTGCGTTGGTATTGACGGTCAGATCACCATCAACAGTCACGTTATCGGTGAACTGGGAGACAGAATTGACAGTCAGAACATCCGTGTTAGCGTTACCAACGGTGACCAGTGAACCAGTGAAGTCAACTTCACGGTTGAATGTTGCATCACCGTGGACAGTCAATGTACCAGCAGATGCTGTACCCTGACCAACACGACCGATTACTGTGTTACCAGTAGAACCTTCAACTTGGAAGTCGATGGTATCACTAGAGTTCAACTTACCGATAAACAGGTCACGACCGATGTGAAGGTCGGTAGCAATACCGCCACCACCATAAACTCTCAGGTTAGAGTTGCCATCGGTCGCATAGTTGGGGGTATATGCAACAGTTGTACCAGTACGGAACTTATATCGTACTCTCAGGTAGTTCTGTGTACTGAATGTTTCTGTGCCAGCACCTTGGTCTCGCTGGTTGATAGCACCGTTAATATAAATGTCGTTATTAAAGAGAGTGTCACCCTCAATGTAACCACCACCATCGTGGCGGAAAGAACCATAATCGCCACCAGAGATGATAAAGTAATCGTTGGCATCGGTGGAAATTGTGGGTGTGTCGGTATCTTCGTGATGGAAGTAGTTACCAAGATTCAGAGTACCTTCGATGTCGGTATTACCAGTATCGGAAGCAACTGCAAACTTTTGAACTGCAGAAACATTATTGATTCGGAATGTCTTAGCAGAACCCTGAATCAAAGTGCTATCATAAATTGTAGTAGCACCATCAACAGTCAAAGTGCTGTTTAGATCTGTAGCACCATCAACGTTAAGTGTGTTATCGAGATCAACACCATTATTAACATTCAGAGTGCCAGCAATAACACTGTTACCTGTTGTGTAATCAACAGTAAACTTATCTGCTGTGTCATTCTTGATAGCAAATGTCTTACCAGATTCGGATGATGTCTGTCTGAAAATGACATTATCATCGACCTGAGTCTGACCCCAAGCAGTCAGCGTACCGTAAGTAGTGGTATTACCAGTGTCGGAATCAACACTGAACTTAACAAGACTGCCAGCAGTGGTGACAAGGAACTGTTTACCATCAGCACGGAGAGACAGGTTGTCATAGACGTGTGTCTCAGAACTGATGAATGTACGACCACCAACATACAGTCTCTCGGAAATACCAGCACCACCAGTGACCACGAGGGTACCACTTGTAGTTGAGGTAGAACCAGTATTGGTTGTCAGTCGGAGGTTACCAGCAATGAGAGGAGCGTCTGTGCCAGAGAAAACTTCGCCTGTGTTGGTGGCGTTGTAGAGGAAGCGATAGCCACCAGTGCCAGACCAAATGTTAGCGTTCGTGTAATCTTCATCCCAACCAAAGAAACCAAATCGTTCTTGGGTATCATAATATCTAAACTCAACACCACGGTCAAGACCGTCATCACTTGTAAGAGTATCTTCACCGCCGAGAGTGATGATGGGATCTTGGACGGTCATTGTCACCGAGTTCACGGTGGTGGTTGTACCGTCAACTTGGAGGTCACCACGAACACGGACGAGACCAGTTGCACCATCATCATCGTTCGGATCCAACACCATTGTTGAGTTGGTGGTAGACAGAACGTTATCTTGGAAGTGGAAGTCTTCAACGTTGACTCTGCTGCTTACATCTGTAGCAGAGATTGTAATATCATTATCTGCAGTAATGTTTAGAGTCGCTGTACCAGCGCCTGCGTTATTACTGATAATGTCAAGAGTTCTGTCAGTTGCAGAGCTGACATTATGCCAGATCTTCAGCGATCCAGCAGTTCTCTCAATAGTTTGGAGCGGAGAAGTGCCAGGGCGATCAAGAACGATATTTGCGCCACTAATATGAGTGTCAACATTAACATCGACACCACCTGCACCAGAGTTATCAACATTGTTGGCAGAGAAGAGGAGATTGCCAGAAGTGTCATTGATGTGGATGTAATTAAGATAATCAAATCCAGTATGAGCATTAGCTGCTGTCAGTTCTTTATCGAGGGGGAACTCTTGAACCGTATTACCGTCGGTAAAGATGAGACGATCATCCTGTAGTTGAGTATTATCAATTCCCCCAAGTGCAATACTAACGTGACCATTAGCATCAACATCAAAGTCTTCTTGTGCAAACGAAGCAAGACCCTTCTGTTCGGTTGCGGCTGTGGCGAGATAACGCCAACCACTTACATCTCCAGTATTATGGGTAGGTGAACCTACACCAGCATTGATGTCAACATATGCTTGATATACCTTTCCACCCTCTTCAATAATATCGTAACGGGAATATGCAGTGCCTGCATCATATGCGGCATACTTACTACCTTCAGTCGCTGTAGCAATGGGAACAGTAAGTGCTGCTGTAAGACGACCGTATCTATCAACAGTGAATCTTGTAGCGTTAACCGTCTCACTACCAGTTCCAACAGATGTGAGAGATTCAACGTTGTAAGAACCCACCACAACCGTGGTATCTGCCAAGTCAATAAATGGGTTCTGAGAAGTACCGTCAGGAACGGTGAAGATGATTCTACCGCCACCACCAGTCAGTGTTCTTGTAACAATATTACCCTGAGAGGCACGAACAAGAATGCCAACGGTTGTCAAATCGGAAAGAGATGTCAGGTCAGCATCCAATCCCTGAGCATCGGTGATACCATAGTCTGCAAGAGTAGACGCAAGTTCAGCACCAACAACACGACCCTGAGAATTAACGCGAACCCGTGTATAAAGTGCCTCTGCGTTGGGGTTGTTGGGATCGTAGTGTGGTAGTGTTGTGATAAGCGACAGGTCAGTGTTCAGTGATAGGTTCGCAGAACCGTCGAAAGAACCAGAACCAGTAACTTGACCTGTTAACTGGATTTGACGTGCGTTAGCAAAACGAGTTGCGGTAGAGGCATTACCAATCAACGTAGCAGTAATGGCACCTGCTTGGAAGTTACCGTCTGCGTCACGCTTAACAAGAGTATTAGCAGCGTTTGATTCAGTCTCTAGTGGTCGCTCATACTTAAGAGAGTTCCACGGCGTAACACCATCTCCGATCTTAATACGTGACGTATCAATTTCGATTCCGAGTTCGCCTTGAGCAAGGATTGGGTTGATGTTCGCCCACTGCTGAGCACCATCACGCCTTAATTGAATTCTATTTGCCATTTGAAATCAGGTGGAAGTATCCGTGGACGGACAGGATATGCCTCTCAGATATTTATACGCATTAAAAAAGGACCCTTGCGGGTCCAAGAGTTTATTCAGCGTCTACATTATCAACTTCTGGTCCTTGCGTAAGGTATTCCAGAGTTTCAATTGCGCCGAGAAGTTTAAGTGCTTGACTTTCGTTTGCCTTAATTTGCTCTACCATTTTCTTATTATCTTCAAGAAGTTGTTGGTAGCGTGCTTTGAAATCACCAAGGAGTTTTTCCTGGTCAACAGTTTCAGTCACATCAGCGGTCATTTTTTGTCTCCAATAATGTTTTCAGTAGGGTTTTGATTTCCGACATATCAGAT
>OBOH01000012.1_pt1 | contig 12737 bp, 12 predicted proteins | sample 1535091 | NCBI WGS metagenome assembly OBOH01 (sample SAMEA3275610, study PRJEB22092) | marine metagenome | biome: ENVO:00000447; feature: ENVO:00002042; material: ENVO:00002010 | collected 2014-06-19T13:00:00+00 | depth 0.1 m
TTTGTGTGGTGTGGGTGTTTGTTTTGTGTAAGTTTAATGTGTCATTCTATTCTTGCTGGTTTCACTGGAGTTCAGACGTGTGCTCCTCCGATCTGAAAAGAAAAAGATCTTCTCGATGAATTCTATAAAACTAGAAAGGATAGAGGAAATGTTCCTAGCGCATATTCATATGAATGTAAAACTTGCACCGTATTGAGAATCATCACATCACGCATGACAAATACGATATTTGATAGGTGGGAATATCCTGACTGGTAGTGTGTTCACGTCACGTTTCCCCAGTGAAAGAGTGGGTTTTTCTAAATAATAATAGCATCCGATTGAACTTATCAGGAGAACCCCCCAGATGGCATCTACTCAAATTTCCCCAGGTGTTGTCGTCCTAGAAAGAGATCTTACCAATACCATCAACGCGACCGTTGATAACATTGGTGCCATTGCTGGATCTTTTGAAAAGGGACCCGTTGAAGAGGTTGTAACAATCTCCAACGAAAGACAACTCATCGAAACATTCGGTAAACCGAATGATAATAACTACGAATATTGGTTTAGCGTAGCACAGTTCCTGCTGTATGGCGGTTCTGTCAAGGTCGTTCGTGCAGACAACTCTGCATTGAAGAACTCTATTGACGCTGCTCAATTCACACAAACAACTCTGAGTGCAACTGACACCACTCTGACTGTTGCTAATGCTACCGACTTTGACGCTCTCGATCTTCTTTTGATCGACTCGGAACTTCTGAGCGTTACTGCTGTCTCTGGTCTGGATATCTCAGTTACTCGCGGTCAACTGAGCACAGCCGCTGTGTCTCACGCTGCTGGTTCTTCTGTCACTCTGATTGAACCCAGCACCGCTAGCCTTCTGGATAACAACGGCACAATGACCGACAGTGCCACTACTGTTGATGTTGCCTCTGCCACAACTCTGGGTGTAACAACTAACGCCTATGTCAGAGTTGACGACGAAATCATGCAGGTTACTGCTATCGCCCTTGGCGCTGGTGCAGTTAACAGCAGCGATCGTCTGACAGTTACCCGCGCCGTTCTCGGAACAACCGCTGCTGCTCACACTGATGGTGTTGCCATCACTCTGCAAGTGGTTACCGCCAGTAAGACCACTATTAATGAAGAGACTGCAACTGGTATTACTGCTCCGCTGATTAAGAATCTCGATTCTTACGAGGCAACGACAGAGAATGCCGCTAACAACTGGAAGTGGGCTGCTCGTACTCCTGGTAAGTATGGCAACAGCCTTCGCGTTGTCATGACTGACGCTGGTCCTGACCAAATCCTGTATCTTGCACAACCCTCAGTTTCTGAGTGGGAAATGCAGAGTGGTAAGAAGGTCAATGTCAGTGCTTCTAACGTATACTCCACAGTATATGATTACAGAATGGTCATTGAGTTTGAGACTGGTTCGACTCTTGTTGGCGAATTTGTTGCTGGCAATACATTCGTTGGTAACGCCACTGGTGGTGTTAGAGGCGACATCGTTGCTTATGACGCAACCACCCGCAAATTGGAAGTCGTCCTGGACTACGTTACAACTTCTGGTATCCTCGCTGTTGGCGATACAGTTACTGGTAGCAACAGTGCAGAGGGTGTGGTCAAAAACATTCAGCGTAAGTGCGCGATTGTCCTTGATGAAGGATCTAAGTCTTTCGTCGCCAACCAGGAAATCAAGGACTCTTCTACTCTGACTGCCAATAACACCACTAACAATGGTCTTGATGTTGACATCACCTCCGTTGCTGATGACTGGACTAACAGAATCTATGGCAAAGGTCAGAGATGGGCATCTATCGCTGGTCGTCCTGGCACTTCCGCTTATGCCGCAGATCGTGGTGGTCACCGCGACCTGATGCACATCCTCGTCCTCGATGGTGATGGTGGCATCACTGGTGTTCCTGGTTCGATTCTTGAAAAGTTCCTGGATGTTTCCAAGGCATCTGACGCTAAGTCTGCTCAGGGTTCCAACATCTACTATAAGGATGTCATCAAGGCAAACTCTCAGTATCTCTGGTGGGGTTCTCACGAATCTGCCAAACTGTTCGACGTAAACTCAAACGCTAATGGTGGTTTCGGTGTTGCTGCTGCTAACACCAAGTTTGACTTGTTCAAGAATGACGCAGCAATTGTTTCGCAGGATGACCCCAATAACATCAACGTCCTTGCTATTCCTCTGGTAGGTTCCAAGAACACCGCTACTGTCAAGTACAGTCTTGCTGGTGGTGTTGATGGTTACACAGCTCAGCGCGACAAACTGTTCGATTCTTACGATCTGTTCAGCGATGCTGAGACTGAGGAAGTGGACTACCTGATCATGGGTCCTGCAATGAGCAACTCCGTTGACTCCGTTGCTAAGGCACAGAAGTTGATCGACCTTGCCGAAACTCGCAAGGATTGCATGGCATTCATTTCGCCTCCGCGTGACAATGTGATTGGTGTTGCTAACTCCAACGAAATTGTGAACAAGACAATTGATTTCTTCAATCAATTGAGTTCCTCCTCCTATGCTGTATTTGATAACAACTACAAGTACATCTATGACAAGTATAACGACAAGTATCGTTATCTGCCCCTGAACGCAGACATCGCAGGTCTGACTCTGAGCACCGCTCTCAATCAAGAGCCCTGGTACTCCCCCGCTGGTTTCAGCAGAGGTCAAATCCGTAATGCTGTGAAACTTGCATACTCCCCTCTGAAAGATCACAGAGATCGCCTGTATGCCGCTCGCATCAACCCTGTTGTTGCATTCCCTGGCGAAGGTATTGTTCTCTATGGTGATAAGACTGCTCTCGCAACTTCCTCCGCATTCGACAGAATCAACGTTCGTCGTCTGTTCCTGGTTATCGAGAAAGCAATCAGCCTCGCTGCTAAGTCCCAACTGTTTGAACTCAACGATGAGTTCACACGTCAAGGATTCAAGAACGTCGTTGATCCTTATCTGAGAGGTGTTCAGTCCCGTCGCGGTATCATTGACTACCTCGTGGTTTGTGACAGAAGCAATAACCCTGCTGATGCCATTGACCGTGGAGAGTTCTTCGCAGAGATCTTCGTGAAGCCGACACGCTCGATTAACTTCATCACTCTGCAATTTACTGCCACCAGAACTGGTGCATCGTTCGCTGAGGTCGCCCTTTGATAGGGGCGACCCCCTTCTCTCATCCACATCAATCACTACCGAATAACGGAGTTTACTAATGCCTACCCCAAAAGATAGTCCTAATCGCCCAGCGGGTCAGGTTGAGGGAACACAAACAACACTCTCAATTCTGAACTTTCGCAACCAAGTCAGAGAACTTGCCCGTCCTAACCAGTTTCAGGTGGAGCTGTACTTCCCTCAGCGTGTGGAAGAACTGCTCCAAGCAACAAGCGACGACACCAACGCCACCCTCGATGACGACACCACCACTCCTGGTGATGCCGCTGTCCTGAGCACCTTCCTTGTGAAGGCTGCCAACCTCCCCGCTTCTACCGTGGGTGTGGTTGAGGTTCCTTTCAGAGGTCGTACTCTGAAAATTGCTGGTGACAGAACCTTTGAACCCTGGACAGTTACCGTCCTCAATGACGAGAACTTCCGTCTGCGCCGCAAACTGGAAACATGGTCCCGTCTGATGCAGTCTCTGCCTGCTAACCACCAGACCGCCACCAGCATTGCCGAGTATCAAGCGAACGCTTATGTTCGTCAGTTCACTCGTCAGAACACCCACTCCGCTGCATATGAGTTCGTTGGCATTTGGCCCTCTAACATCAGTGCAATTGACCTGGCATGGGACAGCAATGACACTCCCGAAGAGTACACTGTTGAGTTCCAAGTTCAGTATTGGGTGCCCGCAACTGACCGCGACCAAGGTAACGGACAGGAGCAGTAATTACGAGTTGACTAAATAGTAGAGAAGAAATTGCGCTCACGTTGATGTCTCAACTATTTGGTTATTCGTTAGAAAGAAAGAAGGATCAGGGAACTGGTCCTTCTTTTGTTCGTAAAGAGTCGGATGACGCTGCCCAACCCATCGTTGCTGGTGGATATTTTGGACAGTATGTTGAGATGGGCGACGCTGCTAATAAGGCAAGCGAAGCAGACCTGATTGGTCGATACCGTGAAATGTCATTACACCCTGAGTGTGATGCTGCAATTAATGATGTGGTCAATGAAGCAATCGCTGGTGATCTTAATGATTCACCTGTTGACATTGATCTACAAAATTTGAGAGTGTCCCAGACACTTCGCAATAGAATCCGCGAAGAGTTTGAGAACGTTCTCGTTCTTCTAGACTTTGATAGAAAGGCATACGATATCTTCCGTCGCTGGTATATCGATGGACGCCTTTTCTATCATAAGATGATCGACACTAAGAATCCTACTGCTGGTATTACGGAACTTAGATACATCGATCCTCGTAAGATCAAAAAGGTTGTCGAGTTCGACAAACCCAAAGATCGTCTCCAACCTATTGACCCACAGGTAGCATCTATTGTTCCTAAGTCGGTTGAGTATTACATCTACTCACCTAAGGGTCTGAAAGGTTACGAGAACAATGGCATCAAGATTGCGCCAGATGCTATCACATACTGCCACTCTGGTCAGTTGGATATGCAACGCAACTATGTGTTGTCACACCTTCACAAGGCAATTAAGGCACTCAATCAACTTCGCATGATTGAGGACTCTCTGGTCATTTATCGTCTGAGCAGAGCACCCGAACGTCGCATCTTCTACATTGATGTAGGTAACCTGCCTAAGCAGAAGGCAGAACAATACCTCCGTGAGGTGATGTCTCGCTATCGTAATAAGTTGGTGTATAACGCTGACACTGGCGAGATTCGTGACGATAAGAAATTTATGTCTATGTTGGAAGACTTCTGGCTTCCGAGACGCGAGGGTGGGCGCGGCACAGAAATTTCTACCCTTCCTGGCGGGCAAAACCTTGGAGAACTGGAAGATGTCAAATACTTCCAGAAGAAACTGTATCGTGCTCTGAATGTCCCAGAGTCACGATTGGAATCTGAGAGCAGTTTCAATGTCGGTCGTAGTGCCGAAATCACCAGAGACGAAGTTAAGTTCCAGAAGTTCGTCACCAGACTTCGCAAGAAGTTTAGTGATCTCTTTAATGATCTTCTGAGAACTCAACTGGTACTCAAAGGTGTCATCACTCTTGACGAGTGGGATGAAATGAAGGAGCACATTCAGTATTCCTTCATTGCTGACAACTACTTCTCCGAAATGAAGGAGAAGGAAGTCATGAACGAGAGACTTGCACTTCTCGCTCAAATGGATCCGTTTGCTGGCAAGTATTTCTCTCTGGAATATCTGCGCCGCAACATTCTGCGTCAGTCTGATGCTGAATATACTGAGATCGATGAGCAGATGAATGCGGAAATCGAAGCAGGTCTAATTGTATCTCCTGCCGAAATGGCACAAATGGAGAAGGCGCAGATGGAAATGTCCCTCATGCCACCTGAACCACAAGTGCCTGAGGAAGAGGAAGGTATAGATCCTAAGGATTACGAAAAAGGAAATATCTAAATAGTATTAGTATTTAATAACATTATGCCGTCCCAAGCTTCGATTGATATCGTCAATGCACTGTTCGCTGGTAAAAAAGATCTCAGCGATTATGTCGATGACCAAATGAAAACTCTCGCCATGGACAAGATTGGTGATATGAAAAAAGAACTAGGCGCAACTATGTTTGCACCTACCCCCGATGAGCCTGAGGCAGAAGAACCTGAGGCATCTTTCGACCAAGAAACACAAGAGGAACCTTCTGATGAAACTGATAACGGAGAAGATTGAAGACACTAGGGTAGTTATTACCGAAGGCAAGAACGGTAAGAAGCAAACCTATATCGAAGGTGTTTTCCTCCAAGCAGACATTACCAATCGCAATGGTCGCATGTATCCCATGCGTACCATGGAGCGTGAGGTTCAGAAGTATAACGAAAATTTCGTTAAAACTGGACGTGCTCTTGGTGAACTTGGTCACCCTGATGGTCCGACAATCAATTTAGATCGTGCATCTCACCTGATCACTTCTCTACAAAGAGAAGGATCTAACTTTGTCGGCAAAGCAAGACTTCTGGAAACGCCCATGGGTCGCATCGCCAAAGAACTCCTCGATGAAGGTGTGAAACTTGGCGTTTCTTCACGCGGACTTGGTTCTATTAAGGAAGAGAACGGTATCAAGGTAGTTGGCGAAGACTTTATGCTCGCCACTGCTGCTGACATTGTAGCAGATCCTTCGGCACCTGATGCTTTTGTTAATGGAATCATGGAAGGAAAAGAGTGGATCTGGAACAATGGTCTGGTTCACGAGTCCAAAATTGAGGATATCAAGAGAAGAATTGACAATGCTGCGGCACGTCAACTTGATGAAAGAAAAATCTCCGCATTTTCTGATTTCTTGAAAAATCTTTAATCATAAATAATTAGTAGCAATCACAGCAACGTAACCACGAGGAGACACAATGTCTGACAAAATTGAAACAACTCTGGACGAATCGAGCGTAACCGCTGGCGCGAAACCTGCCGACCCCCAAGGTAAACTTGACAATGAAGGCAGTGGTCTCGCTGGTGTTCAAGACCTCGGTGGTCCCACTCCGCAAAACAGCAAGCCCGACGACGAGAGCAATAAGTATCGCGTAGTCGCCAAGAGTGCTTCTGCTCCTACCACTAAACCTTCCGATGCTTCTGGCAACAAGCAGGATTCTATTTCTAAGTCTCCTACTTTTGACCACACCGAGCATGAAGGTGAGGAAGTGATTGCTGAGGAAGAAGAAGTCGAAACTATTGCTATCGACCTCTCCGCTGACGTTGCTGCTCTGACCGAAGGTGAAGACCTGAGCGAAGAGTTCAAGGAGAAGGCTGCTACCATTTTTGAAGCGGCAGTTGTTTCCCGTCTGAACGAAGAACTGGATCGTATCCATGGTGATTACGCCAAGGTTCTTGAAGAAGAAATTGAGACAGTTAAGTCTGAACTCGCTGAGCAAGTGGACGAGTATCTTTCGTTCGCAGTCTCGCAGTGGGCTAAGGACAACACCCTCGCCATTGAGCACGGCATCAAGACCGAGATGGCAGAGAGCGTCCTTGCTGGACTCAAAGAAGTTTTTGTCGAGAATTTCATTGATCTTCCCGACGAAAAAGTTGACTTGGTTGACGAAATGACCGAGCAACTCGATATCATGGAGAAGAAACTCAACGAACAAATCGAGACGAATGTTGATCTTACTAAGGAGATCGGCGGTTATATCAAGAATGGGATTGTGAGCGAACTGAGCGAGGGTCTGTCCCTCTCGCAACGCGAGAAGCTGGCATCTCTTGCTGAGGGAGTTGAGTTTAATGATGAAGAATCCTTCCGTGGGAAGGTACAGACTCTCCGTGAGTCATATTTCTCCACCAAACCCGAAGTGACTACTGTCACCGAGGACGTACAGGTTGAGAACCAGGAAGTTGGCGACACTATGTCTGCCTACGTCCAAGCACTTTCCCGCTGGGCTAAGTGATCTAAGAACAATCCACCTATCCTAAGTAAAAGCAAATGTTCAACTCCGAATCTTTGCAGGAAAAGTGGGCACCCATTCTGGAACACTCCGAACTGAACAACATTTCGGATAAGTATAGAAAGGCTGTCACCTCCATCCTGCTCGAAAACCAAGAAAAGTTCCTCAAAGAGGAAGCAGGTCTCCTGCATGAGGCTGCCCCCACCATGAGTGCTGGTTCTAGCCCCGCTGGTTTCAGTGGCGCTGCTACCGCTACTGGTCCTGTCGCTGGTTTCGACCCCGTACTGATCTCGCTGATCCGTCGCTCGATGCCTAAGCTGATTGCTTATGACATCGCTGGTGTTCAACCGATGACTGGTCCTACTGGACTGATCTTCGCCATGCGCTCCCGCTATGGCACCAACCGCACCGCTGGCACCGAAGCATTCTTCAACGAAGCAGACACCGAGTTCTCTGCTGAGAACGCTGCTAGCAACCTCGGTCGCACCGCTCAGAGCGGCAGCAACCCTGGTCTGCTGAACGATAGCGGCACCTACACTGTCTCTGACGGTATGCCTACCGCTGAGTCGGAAGCTCTGGGTGACGCCGCTGGTAACGCTTTCGCTGAGATGAACTTCTCGATCGAGAAGGTCACCGTGACTGCCAAGTCCCGTGCTCTGAAAGCTGAGTACAGCCTCGAACTCGCCCAAGACCTGAAAGCAGTTCATGGTCTGGACGCTGAGTCCGAGCTCGCCAACATCCTCTCCACTGAGGTTCTTGCCGAGATCAACCGTGAGGTGGTTCGTACCGTATATCGTATCGCCCGCCCTGGTGCTCAGAACAACACTGCTACCGCTGGTATCTTCGACCTGGACGTTGACTCCAATGGTCGTTGGTCGGTTGAGAAGTTCAAAGGTCTGCTCTTCCAAATCGAGCGTGACATGAACGCAATCGGTCATGAGACTCGTCGCGGGAAGGGTAACATCCTGATCTGCTCTGCTGACGTGGCATCTGCCCTGTCGATGGCTGGCGTTCTGGATTACACCCCTGCCCTGAGCGGCAACAGCGGTCTCCTCCCCGACGACAACAGCAGCACCCTTGCTGGTACTCTGAACGGTCGCATCAAGGTCTACGTTGATCCTTATTCCGCTAACGTAAGTGATCGTCACTTCTACGTTGCTGGTTACAAGGGTAGCAGCGCCTATGACGCTGGTCTGTTCTACTGCCCCTATGTGCCCCTGCAAATGGTTCGTGCCGTTGGTCAGGACACCTTCCAGCCCAAGATTGGCTTCAAGACCCGCTACGGCATGGTCGCCAATCCCTTCGCTGAGGGTACTTCCCAAGGCAGCGGTGCTCTTACCGCTAACGCCAACCGCTACTATCGTCGCGTGCTGGTTGACAACCTTATGTGATTTATTCACAAATCAACACAGGGGACCTTCGGGTCCCCTTTTTTTATGTTAAATAGTAGGTATACTTACGTTGTATTATGGCGACTGGACGGGTGACTAAGAACGACATTTTGCATCGAGTCTACAAGATGAAGAGTGAACTCTACGACGGCAAACATAAAGACAAACCAGGACAATGGCATGATGGTGCTCATGATGCCTATAATAGAATCCTGGATTTGCTGCAAGAGTATTCTTCATGAAGGACCTAGATTTCATCGACAACATGCTACCTGGTATGGATGACACCGATCTAAAAAAACTACAAGAACGTGCTCTTCGTATGAAGAACGATATCCTCATGGAGGAACCATGTCCAATCTATGAAGCGGACGCTGATGATTGGGAGGACTTCTGGTATGGAGAAGAATCGTGAACGACGAACAACGCAAAGAGTGTCAGGAGATGATTGATGCTGCCATACGCCGTCACAATCGGAATGCTTCGATTATTAGTATGTGTGTTGGTTGGGTTGTTCTTGCACTTTTTGCTGAGGGTCTTCTTCGACTCGTTGGAGTAATACCGCCACTACTGCCATGGATGGACATAGCATTGAAATAATTGGAATAATCCTGGGACTGACCTTTGCGTGGGCATTTGTTTACCAGGGTCATTCTGTGTCTAGGGGGATACGAGGTTATCGTAATTACCAAAAAGATAACAACGAGTCCCTAAATATAAGGAGAAGAATAGAAGATCTCCTTAAAGATAAGACACATGGCGACTGACTACGAACTTTGGAACAAACAAATCGAAAATAGGAACTTTCTGTCTCCTATTGGATTCAAGATGCTACTGGAACAATTTCCAAAGGTCGTGTACTTCTCACAGTCTGCCAACCTTCCTGGGATTGGTATCAACACAGTAGAGCAAGCAACTCCCCTGGGTCGCCCTCTGCCGTGGGATGCTGCTGGATTGAATTATGAACCATTCACTCTGACGTTCTTGGTCGATGAAGATCTAGAAAACTATTTGATCTTGCACAACTGGATGCGTGGTCTTGCCAGAGGTGAGTCCACCAAGGAAAGATCAGAGTTTGAGAAAGAGTATACCCCTCGCTGTGATGGATCACTTGCTGTGATGAACAGCAACATGCAAACTAACTTCTTCGTGGTATTCAAAGACCTGTTCCCCGTGTCGCTGAATGCTCTTGAATTCAATGCTACAATTGATGGTACAGAGTATGCTACTGCAACAGTAGAGTTTAGGTATTCTGTCTACGAAATTCAAGACATTGATGGCAATCGGAGGAAAGCATTAGAATGACACTAGATGAAATTCGTGACATGTGGAGAGAGGACTGCGTTGTAGACCAGAACGATCTCGACACTGAAAACTTTAAGTGTACAGTCATTCATGAAAAGTATCTGAACATTTGGTCTCACTTCAAACTGATGTTATCAGATGCCGAGGCAAAGAGCAAGATGCTCTACAAGGCAAAGTTTGAATACTACTCAGGTAAGGCACCCGCAAAAGTATACGCCGAGAAACCATTCAATCATAAGGTACTCAAAACTGACATCACTACATACATCTGGGCAGATGAAGAGTGGTTGAAAAATAAACAAAAAATTGACTACCTTGAAACTTGCATAAATTACTTAGAGATGATTCTTAAACAGTGTGCCTCTCGTGGGTTCCAGATTAAGAATTTTATTGATCTGAGGAGACATGGTGATTACTAGCATTAGTAAGAAGAACGAAGTTTACATTAAAGTCAACGCAGAACCGCATGTACATCAAGAACTGAGCGACCACTTCCAATTTGAAGTTCCTCAGGCAAAGTTCATGCCTCAATATCACAAATTCAAATGGGATGGAAAGATCCGCTTATATTCTCCTGCCACTGGGGAGATATATGCGGGTCTTTTTGACTATGTGTGTGAGTTCCTAGAAGAACGTGGGTACGAATACCAAGTAGAGGATAGTAAGTTTTATGGAAAACCAAATGAATGTGAACTACTCGTATCTCCTGAGGCAGTGGCGGGGTATGTTAGATCACTGGGACTACCTTTCAAGGTCAGAGATTACCAACTACGAGCAATTTATCAGGCACTTAGGTTCAATCGGAGACTTCTACTTTCCCCGACAGGATCAGGAAAGTCTCTGATCATCTATGCTCTGGTGCGTTGGCACCTTGGAATGGATCGTAATGTATTGATCATTGTTCCTACGGTCTCTCTGGTTGAACAGATGTACAAGGACTTCCAACAGTATGGATGGAAGGCAGATGCATACTGTCACAAGATCATGGGTGGCACAGAGAAGTATACAGACGCTCCTGTGGTCATCTCTACATGGCAGAGTATCTACAAGGAACCTCGTAAGTTCTTCCAAAGATTCGACACAATCATTGGTGACGAAGCACACCTATACAAAGCGAAAAGTCTGTCAGGTATTCTCACCAAGTGCCATGATGCAAAATACCGCGTTGGACTGACAGGTACTCTGGACGGTATGCACACTCATCAGTTGGTGTTGGAAGGTTTGTTTGGTAGGTGTGAGCAAGTAACCAAGACTGTGGACCTAATGAAGAAAGGTCATCTCACTCCACTGAAAGTAAATATTCTTTTGTTGAAGCATGGGTATGTTCCTTTTGATGACTATCAACAGGAGATGGACTACCTCGTCTCCCATCCCAGAAGAAATAATTTGATCACTAATCTGGCATGTGATCTGAAAGGCAACACACTCATTCTCTTCAACTACGTCGAGAAACACGGAGACCCTTTGTGGGAGTTGCTAAATAATAAAGTGGAGGATGGTCGCAAGATCTTCTTCATACACGGTGGTATTGATGCCTACGATCGTGAACAAGCACGATCTATTTGCGAGAATGAAAAGGATGCCATCATCCTTGCTTCCTACGGGACCTTCTCTACTGGTATCAATATCAAAAATCTACACAACGTAATCTTTGCTAGTCCATCCAAATCAAGGGTAAGGAACCTCCAATCTATTGGACGTGTCCTTCGTAAAGGTGATAACAAGGCACAGGCAGTGTTGTATGACATTGCAGACAACTGTTCCAGAGGATCCAAAAGTAATTATACCCTTCGTCATCTTGCTGAAAGAATCAAGATTTACCAAGAAGAAAAATTTAATTACGACATCAAGGAGATCAAACTAAAACATGATTAATTACATTCGACACGACGAACAATTCTTTGGGACAATCAAATTGATTACTGGGGAAGAAGTCCTCGGTGAGATATTGGTGAGTGAAGATCCTGATACCAAACAAGATTTAATTTTCATTCAGAATCCTGCCAAGACAAAGATCGTCGAATTGGATGCTGAGGAAGAACAACAACGTGTTGCTATGGGATTCATCCGCTGGATGAATTTCTCTGATGAAGATTTCTATGTTGTGGATGAGAAGTCTATTATCTCCATCGCACCGATGTCGAAGGAAGCAGTTATGATGTACAAACGTTGGGTTCGTAAAGAAATAAAAGAAGAAGATGAATCAGAGACCGAAGTTCCAATGAACAAAAGTATGGGTCTCGTACACACCAGAGGCGAAGGCATCAAGCAAACCTTTTACCGCAACGGAACTACACAATATGGATCTCAAAAACGTGTGTGGAGTGTGGTGAACGGCAAGTACTGCTCCAGCGGTCAGCTGGATTCAGACCCAAGCCAATGGGAGTGCTTTAAAATTGATGTGAACGAAGCCGGTACGATTATTCGCTGGCAAAGATATCCAGACGCAAAACAACTGAGTGCATCAGAAGGTGAGCTTGATACCTGGTATGGTAAATTTTTGTAACATAGTTGATACCAATCATGGGTGATAAGGCT
>OBOH01000014.1_pt1 | contig 12436 bp, 12 predicted proteins | sample 1535091 | NCBI WGS metagenome assembly OBOH01 (sample SAMEA3275610, study PRJEB22092) | marine metagenome | biome: ENVO:00000447; feature: ENVO:00002042; material: ENVO:00002010 | collected 2014-06-19T13:00:00+00 | depth 0.1 m
AATGATTTTTACGAACCTAATAATTTAGGTTTGATAATATTAAATTTTCAAAATTTACATTTTGAAAGTAAACACCAACCCTGTACAAAATATTTTGGTGGTGATAGAAAACTAGGTTATCCAGTTTATGAAACAGTTGCTTTGAAAAAAGATGACGATGAAAATCTCCTCTTACAAGTGGATGAGATCGATCCATGACATTGTGAGGGAAAACTCCCCAACATTTTGACTTAAGAGGCACCCTCTTTTGTTGATACTTTAGTTCCATAACTGCATGAGAAGTCAAGCAAGAACAAAGTGTTGATGTAACGTTGTTATAGGACCAATCAATGACTTCTCCTAGGTCTTTTAGAAATGGCCCCTAATATTACCTTGTTTATCAATAACTTCGCAGTTTGAGTTTTTACAAACAATTTTAGGTAAAAATTCTTCAATAAATTGATCCTCTTGCACTTTAATAAGATCAGTTTTATCAACATCGTCTGATTGGTTTGCTGGACGCATTATAATTTTTGCTTTGATCACTTTAGCTCTATTAACGTCTTTTACAAATGCCTCAACATAAGCATCGGCTGGATTCATAACGATATCTACAGGAGATCCCACTTGAACTAATTTACCAGCATTTAAAATTCCAATATGGTCTCCAAGTCTTAAAGACTCATCAAGGTCATGAGTAATAAATACAATTGTTTTTTTAAGTTGGGACTGAAGATCAATCAATTGTTTTTGCATATCACTTCTAATTAATGGGTCTAAGGCACTAAATGCTTCATCCATTAACATGATATCACTATTTGTAGCCAAAGCTCTAGCAAGACCTACACGCTGTTGCATACCTCCAGATAATTGATTTGGAAACTGGTGTTCAAATCCATTTAATCCAACAGCCTCAATTTTTTCCATTGCTGTTTTATTTTTTTCCTCATCAGGTTTGCCTTGCATTTCAAGACCATATCCTACATTTTCTAAAACTGTTTTATGAGGAAATAAACCAAATCTTTGAAAGACCATACTCATTTTATATCTTCTAAAGTCTATCAGTTGCTCAGGATTTAAATTCATTACACTTTGTCCATCAACCAAAACCTCACCATCTGTTGGATCAATTAATCGATTGAGATGTCTAATTAAAGTAGATTTACCTGATCCAGATAAGCCCATACAAACAAAAGTTTCTCCTTCTTCAATTTTAAGTGAAACATTATCTAGTCCTACCGTATGTCCTGTTTTTTCAAGAACTTCCTCTTTAGTAGCTCCACCTTTAACCATTGGTAGAATCTTATCTGGTTTTCTTCCAAAAATTTTATAGATATTTTTAATTTCAATCTTAGCCATGATCTTTACTTCTTTTTATTTTGTGGAGTAGATCTTTCTTGAAGAGTTTCACCATAAGATTGAGTAATTCTATCTAAAACAATTGCAAGCAATACTATGGCAATACCAGCTTCTGCAGCTTTTCCAACATTCAACTGTTGTAACCCTAGCAAGACTTCATCACCTAATCCTCTGGTTCCTATCATTGATGCAATTACCACCATTGACAAAGCCATCATGGTGCATTGGTTTATCCCTTGCATAATATTCGGTAAGGCTAAAGGTAATTGAACACCAAAAAGTTTTTGTTTTCTACTTGCACCAAATGCATCTGCTGCTTCGATTACTTCTTTGTCAACTAACCTAATACCTAAGTCGGTTAATCTCACTAAAGGAGGCACTGCATAAATAAAAGTAGCTATGATTGCTGGAACAGCTCCTAAGCCAAATAACATAATTCCAGGAATTAGATAAACGAAAGCTGGAATTGTTTGCATCAAGTCTAAAACAGGAAGCAATTTATCTCTTATTCTAGTGCTTCTTGCCATCAATATTCCAATTGGAATACCAACTATCGTACATAGAAAAATACTAATTAACATTATTGCAGTCGTTTCGATGGCTTTTTGCCAGAAAATTGGATGTAAAAATCCAATAAAAAAAGTGCAAAAACCTACAAATACTGTAGTTCCAATTTTTCTACCACTTGCAAAATAAGCTATAACTACAACTCCCAAAATGACTAAAGGCCAAGGAGCTAAAATTAAGAAATTCTTTAATGCAACTAGCATTGCCAATAAAAAATTATTTATAGCTTCAAATATCCATCCATAAGTTTCGTTTAATTTTTTAAATGCATCATTAATCCATGCCATCAATGGTAAATCCAACCATTTAGGCCATGATTGTAACCAATCAAATTTTAATAATTCCCCAACATTGTCTGGTTTTCTTTTTGAGGATACGTAGCTAATAAAAAGTAGCCAGCCAAAAAAGACTAGCATCACAAAGTTAAATATATTTTTTTTACTTTTAAAGAATTCTTTCATTAAGTTTTTTATTTAGAATGAAAGAGCCCCTAAGGGCTCTTTCAGAATTTAATTAAGTATTAAAGAGCTGCTTCAACTTTTTTAGCAACGTCTGCTGGTACCCAATCTTTCCACATTGTTTCAGTTTTTAAAAACTCTTTAGCAGTTAATAACATATCTCCATCTGACTCATCTTCGTAGAAGGCTAACATTTTATTAACTGTTGCTGTAGGGATTGTGTATTTTTTCAAAAACTCAGTTTCTGCAGGATGCGCCTTAGCCCATTCTGTTAAAACTGATTTAGTTAAAGCCATATCTTGGTATTCAGAAGCACAAGATTTTTTATATGCATCTTTACCATTTGCTTTAATTGCTTCAACTACTTCTGACATTGCTGCCCAACATTTTGCTTCATAAGCTGGTTCTTTTAACCTTACTAGATCAACTTTTCCCATTAAACCTGTTGGGGCCCAGTAATAAGTAAAGATTGGTTGCTTTTTAGCAAACGCACCTGCTATTGCAGCATCCAATGCTCCACCAGAACCTGGATCAAAGTTTGTGTAGTATTTATCTAAACCGTACTCTACTTGTTTAACGTAGTTTACAGTGTAGCAAGTCCAACCTGAAATACAGCTTGTCATTCTACCTTTAGAAGGATCTTCTGGATCTTTAAACAGCGCAGCTATTTTTGGATCTTTCATATCTTCTACAGATTTTAAATTGTATTTCTCAGCAGTAGCTTTATCCACATAGAAAGCTTGTTGTGAGTCAGGTGTGTTAACACCAATATTCATAATTGTTCCAGCTTTTTCATGTGGCTCATAGTTAGCAATAATATTGTCATACCAAACTTCAGTAATTACATCTAATTGCTTATCATAATGAGCAGCCATGATAGGAGTAGTACTTCCTTTAGTAACTGATACTTGACATCCATATCCATTTTCTAAAATAAAACTTGAAATGGCCGTATGAATGTTAGCACTTGACCAGTCGAAATCTCCAAGTCTAGCTTTACATGCTGCATTAGCACTAGTTCCGACTAATGATAAAGTAGATATAAAGAAGGCAGAGAGAACTAATTTTCGTAAAAACTTCATGATAATTATCTCCTTAAAGTTAAGTTTAATAATTTATAGTAACACTTTATATAAACTAAACTCAAGCGACATAATTAAGCACAACTATAAATTGAATTGAATTATGCCCAAAAGTAAATAATCATTTAACTGTGCAGAATATTTCAAAAATTCAAAAAGATAAAAAAAATTTGATCGTTCAATGGAGTGATGGAGAAGAGAGTTTATTTAATTATTTCTGGCTAAGAGACAACTGTCCAACAGCTCACGATAAAGATTCGAACCACAGAATGTTTAACATTCTTGAGGTATCAGAAAATTTAGAAGCCGAAGATTTCAAATTAACTGAGGATGGTAAACTCGAAGTTAAATGGAATGAAGGCAACCATATTAGTTATTACGATCCTAAATGGTTACGAGAAAATTGTTATACATTAAAAAATAAACAAAAATATATTTCTCCTTATCAATTGTGGGATAGTTCTTTAGAACAAAATTTAGAAAGTGTCTTTATTGAGTATGATAAAATTTTAAATTCTGATGAGGGATTAATTGAGTGGTTAGAATTATTACATCATAAAGGAATAGCTATCGTTAAAAATGCGCCAATCAAAAAAAATTCTGGTTTTAATGTTTTGAATAGAATTAGTCACACCAGAGAAACTTTTTTTAAAACTCCTTTTGAAGTTATCAATATTCCAAAACCCAATAATTCAGCTTATACATCTCACGCACTACGAAATCATATGGATCTTCCGTGGTTTGAAACGCCACCAGGTTTTCAATTCTTGCATTGCTTAATAAATTCTGCAGATGGAGGAGATTCTTCAGCAGTAGATGGTTTTGCTGTAGCAGATTATTTAAGAAAAAACGAAAAAGAAATTTTTGATATACTGGTTAATGTCCCTTTAAAATTTAGAGATAAAGATTACACTCAACAATCGATTAGAGGTTTTCATGCGCCAGCAATCTCATTAACTAAAGATGGAGATTTTAACGATATCAGATTTAGTGTGGCTACTATGGATGCTTTAGATTGTCATCCTGATATAATGGACAAAGTTTATAGAGCCCATCATAGATTTGGAAATTTGTTGCACGATAAAAAATTCCAAATTGATTTTAGAATGCAGCCAGGGGATATTTTCTCATTTAATAATAGACGGTTACTGCATGGTCGAACAGCATTTAATCCAAATTCTGGACATCGACATTTACAAGGTTATTATATTGACCGAGATGAAGTTTTAGGTCGATTAAATTATTTGAAACAATAACTTTATAAATTTTCAAAAATTAAATTGTTATTTTGATATTTTGAAAACTCTTTTTTAGATTTGATTGTATAAAAATATTTTTCTTTATTTAGATTGTTAATTTTTTGATTTTCTAAAAAGGATTTATCTAAAATCAAACAATCAATAGCTTTGTTTTTTGCTTGTTTTACAATATTTTTTACACTGGTATTCGTTCCAAATGATAAACCTACTTTGGTGTTTTTTTTAATTTTTAAAATATCTAAAATATTTTTATGCTTAAAAGAAATAAACACACATTTTGAATAATTTTTTGTTTCATTTAAAAGCTTCTTTAATAAAGCCTTTGAAAATAAAGGTTTAATTTCAATAAATAGAAAAAATTTATTTTTTGATAATTTTAATAAATCTTTAAGTAATGGAATTTCAGCTTTTTTATTTTTGCTTATCTCTTTTAACTTTTGATAATTTAGATTTTTAACACTTTTAGAGATATTAAATGTTCTTTTTAAAGTAAAATCATGAAAACACACAAACTCCCGGTCTTTAGTCGCGTGAATATCAGTTTCTATGCCAAAGCCTCTGTTAAATGATTTCTGAAAAGAAATTAATAAATTTTCTTTTAATTTTTTATTTACTAATCCTCTATGAATTAAATGCATTCAAAAAACTATTTCCAGCCAGCAATCGTTTTAACCTCAAGATATTCATGAAGACCCCACACCCCACCTTCACGACCGTTACCAGATTGTTTATAACCTCCAAAAGGGGTTCCAGCATCTGGTGCATTACCATTAATATAAACACATCCTGATCTTAGTTTTTTAGAAACTCGATGTGCTTTTTCTTTGTCTTCTGTTTGTAAATAATTTCCTAAACCATATTCCGTAGCATTTACAATATCAACTGCCTCATCTTCATTTTCAAAAGGGATGATCGATAATACTGGACCAAATATTTCCTCTTTAGCAATTCTCATTTCATTTTTAACATCAATAAATATTGTTGGTTTAATAAAATAACCTTTATTTAATCCATTGGGTAATTCAGGACCACCAGCAGCAAGAGTTGCACCTTCATCTATACCACTTTGAATTAGATTAATAATTTTATCGTATTGAATTTTAGATACTACGGGACCAATATGATCTCCTTTTTTTAGAGCTGAATCTACTTTGATTTTATTTGCTTCATCAATTGCTTCTTTAACTGCTCTATCATAAATGGATTTTTCAACTAACATTCTGGTTGGAGCATCACATGATTGTCCAGAGTTACTCATTACATTTTTAATTCCATCTCTAACGGCATTAGGGTAGGAGTCTGCAAAAACTATATTTCCACCTTTACCTCCAAGTTCTAGACACACTCTTTTAATGGTCTCTGCAGCATTTTTAGAAATCAATCTTCCAGCTCTTGTGGAACCAGTAAAAGAAATCATATCAATATCTGGATGAGCTGACATATGATTACCAACTCCAGATCCATCTCCATTCACTAAATTAAATATACCAGCAGGAAAGCCTGCTTCATCTATCATTTCAGCGAATAACATTGCAGAGATAGGTGCAATTTCCGAAGGTTTTAAAACCATGGTACAGCCTGTAGCTAGAGCAGGAATTACTTTTAAAGCGATTTGATTTATTGGCCAATTCCAAGGAGTAATTAATCCACAAACACCAATTGGTTCGTGAACTATATGATTGTTAGATTGAGGATTAAATGCCTCTTCAAATTTAAATTCTTTAAGTCTTAAAATAAAATCTTCCAGGTGTGCTTGCCCAGAAGCAGTTTGTACTGATAATGACCAGTCAATGGGGCATCCCATTTCCATCGATATAGCTTCAGCCATTTCATTAAAGCGTTTTTTGTAAATAGTTAAAAGTTTTTCTAGAAGTTGAATGCGATCATCTTTTGAACTTTCTTTCCAAGTTACAAATGCTTTCTTTGCACTTTGTACCGCAAAATCTAAATCTTCTTTTGTGCCATTAGAAATTATTGCAAAAGGATCTTCATCAGACGGATTGATTACCTCAAGATCATTTGATTTAAATGGTTTTACCCACTTACCGTTAATATAAAAGTTTCTTTTATCTAACATGAGATATTAATAACACATTAATTAAATCTCATAACCTTTTTCTTCAGGTTCATTATCAGTGAGTTCTTCTGGAAAACCATCAGCTCTAAATTCAATATTATTTAAATCTTCCATTCTTTTTACAATCATGGATGACCATGCACGAGAACCATATTTTTTTTGACCATCTTTAAAAATTTTCACAACCAGTGGAGATATTTCTAATGGGGCATTTAATTTTTGAGCTAGGTTGTCAAATAAACTTGTGTCCTTAACCACTAAATCCATAGTAAAATTTATATTATAGGAACCATTTAGAATAACCTGACTTTCTGTTTCATGAACAAATGAATTACCAGAAGATACCGCTATGCCTTTATAAACTTTTGCAAGATCTAAATTAGATTTTTTTGCAACTGTCCATGCTTCACCCAAAGCAACTAAATGTGTTGAGGCTAAATAATTAGTAATCACTTTTAATACTGTGGCGCTAGCAAGTTCACCAGTATGCAAAATTTTTCTACCCATCACTGTTAACGCTGGTAGAATTTTTTCAAAAGCTTGTCTATCGCCACCTACAAAAATAGCAATATTACCAGTTGCTGCTCTATGGCAACCACCACTTACAGGACCATCTAGTGGAATTGCTTTTTTTTCAGAAACTTTTTTTCCAAGTCTTTTTATTTCAGACTCATCAGTGGTACTCATCTCTAACCAAATTTTATTTTCTGAAAGACCATTAATAATTCCATCCTCACCCTCCATAACCTCAGCGCAGATTTGGGGAGAGGGTAAGCAGGTAATAATCAAATCAACTTGTTCAGCTAATTCTTTAGGTGAATTGGCAATGTTTGCCCCTTTATTTGAAAATTCTTTTATTGTATCTTGATTTAAATCTCTGACTGTTAAATCAAATTTATTTCTTAACAAACTAGATGCTAATTTGCCTCCTACATTTCCCAAACCAATAAAACCTATCTTCATTGTGTCTCCTTTAATATGAATTTTAATAATCCTGTTTTTAAATTTAATGAAAAGTATAATTAAAGTAGATATGATATATTTAATTAATAAAAATGCACTCAGTAAAAATAGAACCAAAACTAAATAATTCCAACATTCAAAAAGTAGGATTGATTGCTTTAGCTACAGATTTTATGATTGAAAAAGATTTTTTAAGCATAACCAAAGGTTTGAATATTGATTTATTTGTTAACCGAATTCATTGTTACCACCCACTTACTACTGAAAACTTAATTAAGATGTCGGAAGATACCACTAATGTTGCTGAGGATATTTTACCTAACGAAAAATTAGATTGTGTTGTTTATGGATGTACATCAGGAACGATTGCAGCTGGATATCAATCAATTAAAGAAAAAATTAACAAAGCCAAACCAGAAGCGATGGTTACCACTCCAAGTACAGCCGCAATTAATGCCTTAAAAAAAAATAACATAACTAAATTATCTTTGTTCACTCCATATAGTAAGAGTTTAAATGAGGATGTTGCTAAATATTTTATTAAAGAAGGCTTTACAATTACTTCAAATGCATACTTTGATATTGATACAGATACGGACATTGCGAAAGTAGATCCTGAATATCTTTATGAGACCATGTTAAATATGAATTTAGATGAGGCTGAGGCTCTTTTTATTTCGTGTACAAATTTACCAGCTTTGAATATTATAAAAAGACTTGAAGATAAATTAAATAAGATTGTCTTATCGAGCAATCAAGTTTTAATTTGGGATACTTTAAGAACTTTGGGTAGAAAAGATAAAATACAAGGATATGGAAAATTATTTTTAGAAAACTAATTATGCTATTTACAAAAGAAGAATACCAACAAAGATTAAATAAAGTTAAAAAATCAATGCGAGAAAAAGGTATTGATTTATTAATATCACAAGATACTTCAAACATGAATTATCTAACAGGCTATGATGCTTGGTCATTTTATTATGCCCAGTGTGTAATTGTTCATGTGGATGCTGATGAACCTATTTGTTTTGTAAGAGCACAAGATGCTGGAGGTGCTTATATAAAAACTTATTTAAAAGATGAGAACATCTTTGTTTATGATGAAAAGTACATACATACTTGGCCCTTGCACCCCTATGACGCTTTAGTAGATCTTGTGAAAGAAAAAAAATGGGACAAACTTTCAATTGGTCTTGAAATGGATACTCATTATTTTACGGCCTACTGCTATGAAAAAATTAAAAGTGGTTTACCCAATGCGAAACTGGTTGACTGTGAAAGATTAGTAAACTGGGTAAGAGTTGTAAAATCTGATGCTGAAATTAATTATATGAAAGCTGCTGCAAAGATTACTCAAGCAGCAATGAAAAAAGCATTTGAAGTTATTAATCCTGGTGTCAGACAGTGTGATGCGATTGCAGAAATTCAATCAGCATTAACTAAAGGAACGTCAGAATTTGGTGGAGAGTATTCCGCAATAGTCCCATTATTACCTACAGGTGAGGGAACTTCTGCTTCGCATTTAACTTGGACAGATGACAAATTTATTGAAGGAGAAGCAACTATTATAGAAATTTCTGGTTCTCATAAGAGATATCACTGTCCGATGGCGCGAACAGTGTTACTGGGTAAACCTGATCAACTTAAAATTGATACAATGAAAAAAACTAATGAAGCATTAATGGCAGGTGTGGATGCTGTAAAATCTGGTAATACTGCAAATGATGTTGCCCAAGCATTTTGGAAAGTTCTTGATAAATATGGAATAGAAAAAACCTCAAGAACTGGTTATTCAATTGGAATTGGTTATCCACCGGATTGGGGTGAGCATACTTTAAATATATCTAAAGGCGACATGACTGTTTTACAGCCTAACGTAACCTTTCATATGATTGCAGTAATGCAATTTGGTGGTTGGGGTGTTGAGGCCTCTGAAGCTATTCGAGTAACTGAAACTGGTAGTGAATTATTTTGCAATTTGAGTAAAGATCTGCACATTAAAAATTAACTTGATTATCAACTAAACAAATGTTTTAAACTAAGATGTCAAAAAATGATCATTTTGTAAGATTCGAAAACGTCGATAAGAGTTATGACGGTAAATTATTGGTCGTTAAAGGATTAAACTTAGATATAGCTGAAGGTGAGTTCGTTACAATGTTGGGTCCTTCTGGTTCTGGTAAAACAACTTGCTTAATGATGTTGGCTGGATTTGAAACGCCAACAAATGGACAAATATATTTAGACAATAGCGTTATATCTAATATTCCGCCTCACAAAAGAGGCATTGGGATGGTGTTTCAAAATTATGCGTTATTTCCACATATGACTGTATATGAAAATTTAGCATTTCCATTAAGAGTTAGAAAAATTCCAAAAGATGAAGCTGATAAAAAAATTGATAAAGCTTTATCAATGGTATCTCTTCAAGGATTTGAAGCAAGAATGCCAATGCAATTATCTGGGGGTCAACAACAAAGGGTAGCGGTAGCAAGATCTTTAGTGTTTGATCCAAAATTAGTTTTAATGGATGAACCATTAGGAGCATTAGATAAAAATTTAAGAGAAAGTATGCAGTATGAGATTAAACATATTCATGAAAGTATTGGGGTAACAGTAGTATATGTTACTCATGATCAAACTGAAGCTTTGACTATGTCGAATAGAATTGCAGTTTTCAATGATGGAAAAGTTCAACAACTTTCAAGTCCTGATGAATTATATGAAAGACCAGTAAATTCGTTTGTTGCAAAATTTATTGGTGAGAACAATACTTTTGCTGGTGAGATAACCGAATCATCTGGTGATAAATGTAAAGTAAAACTAAAATCAGGTCAGGAAATTTTAGCAAATCCAATTGTTGCTAAATCGAAAGGAGAAAAAACTACTGTTTCACTAAGACCTGAAAGAGCAATTATTGATCCAAAAATTGATATGGATAATCATCACAAAGGCAAGATAGAAGAAGTAATTTACCATGGTGACCACACTAGATTAAGAGTAGATTTGCTTGGAAATAAAGAGTTTATCCTAAAAATCCCAAATAGCTCTAGTCGTATGGATATTAAAGTAGGTGGCGAGATAAATATCGGTTGGAATAGTATTGATTGCAGAGCTTTAGATCCACAAAGTTAAAAAAATAAATCCTCATAAATTGTTGAAAAAATGACCTGTTGACTTCAATGTAGATAATTGTTGTACTGGCGCTTTATAAAAACGTTTAAACGGAGGAAAAATGAAAAAATTAAGTAAACTATTACTTGCTCTTTCTTTTGTACTTTCTGTAGCAACTTCAGCATTTGCAGTTACTGTAGTGTCTTGGGGTGGAGCTTACACAGAGTCGCAAAAATTAGGGTATGGTGATCCAACAGCTGCAAAGCTTGGTGTACCTGTTGATTGGGTAGACTATACTGGTGGATTATCAGAGATTAAAGCTCAAAAAGAAGCTGGAAAAATAACTTGGGACATTATGGATGTATACGCAAGAGATACAATCATTGGATGTGACGAAGGTATTTTCCATGAATTCGATTTTGACAAAGACTTTTCACCTGCTCCAGATGGAACACCTGCTAGCGAAGACTTCTTTACTAGTATGCCATCTAAGTGTGCGGTTGGAAATATTCTTTATTCTTGGAACTATGCGTACAATAAAAATAACGTAAAAGGAACTCCAAGTACAATGGCTGACTTTTTTAATACTAAAAAGTTTCCAGGTAAGAGAGCAATTTACACAGGCGCTATGTCTAACATTGAATTCGCAATTACAGCTGATGGTGTTAACCCAGGAAAAGGTTCTGATTTAACATACAGAAAGCTTATGGCTGATGGTGGTATTGATAGAGCTATGAATAAAATCAAAGCGTTATGCCAAGATCCAAACGGCGGATGTGTATTCTGGAATGCTGGTGCTCAACCACCAGAATTATTAGCTAATGGTGAAGTTGTAATGGCTACTGGTTGGAATGGTAGATTCTTCAATGCACAAATGGAAGGAACTCCAATTGTACAAGTGTGGGATGCTCAAATTCTTGACTATGAATACTTTGCTCTAGTTAAAGATGGTCCAAACTACGCTAATGGTGATGCTATGAAAGTACTAAGAGAAATGACTAGTACTGAAGGATTAGCTGGAAGTGCGAAGTATATTGCTTACGCTCCATGGAGAAAATCTTCAATTGACATTATGTTAGCTGGAGAGCCTTGGTTTAAAGATGGTAAAACTAACATGGTACCACACATGCCAACAGCTCCTGCAAACACAAAAAGATACATTCTTATGAACCCTGAGTTTTGGGCAGATAATAATGATGAAATCAATGAGAAGTGGGAAGCTATGAAAGGTACTCTATAATTTAGTTTTATAGATTAAACTTTTATTATATTATAAGGGCGGTTATTTATTTAACCGCCCTTTTTTATTATGAGCCAAGAACAAATATTATCATCTGACGGTATCCCTTTAGAGTTAAGTCTAAAGAAAGCTGAGAGAAAGAATAAATTAAGAGCATTATTATTAGTTGCTCCTTTATTTTTATTTCTCTTGTATACGCTGTGACGCCTGCCCAATGCTGGAAGGTCACGGGGAACGGTTAGCTCTTTGAGCGAAGCTGTGAACCTAAGCCCCAGTGAATGGCGGCCGTAACTATAACGGTCCTAAGGTAGCGAAATTCCTTGTCGGGTAAGTTC
>OBOH01000018.1_pt1 | contig 10580 bp, 10 predicted proteins | sample 1535091 | NCBI WGS metagenome assembly OBOH01 (sample SAMEA3275610, study PRJEB22092) | marine metagenome | biome: ENVO:00000447; feature: ENVO:00002042; material: ENVO:00002010 | collected 2014-06-19T13:00:00+00 | depth 0.1 m
CAACTTGTAATTGGAGAAACTGGACTAATAAATTTAATGGGTTTGGGCAAATAAATTAATTATTGATAATTAATCTTTTAAGTAATAGCCTACAAAAATCATGGCTTTTAACTACAAAGCAATCGCTAAAAATTAAAGTTTGAAGGAAGAGCTTTTATTAATGGCAAATATGTTAACGCTATTGATGGAAAAAAGTTTGATACAATAAATCCTGCAACTGGAGAAAAACTTTGTACAGTTGCAAAATGTAATCATAAAGATGTTGATCTTGCAGTTAAAGTTTCAAGAAAAGCTTTTAATAGCGGTGTTTGGTCAAGATGTTCTCCAGAACATAGAAAAGAAGTTTTATTAAAATTTGCAGAGTTACTTCGAAAACATGGTGACGAAAATTCTGTACTAGAATGTGTTGATACAGGAAAGTTAGTTGCAGATTGTATTAATGAAGTTGCTAATGATGCACCAATGCATTTTCAATGGTATGGAGAATTAATTGATAAAGTATTTGGCAAAGTTGGCCCAACCGAACCATCCATTACAAGTTTAATTGTTAAAGAGCCCATTGGAGTTGTAGCTGGAATTGTTCCATGGAACTTTCCTTTGATGATGGCTGTTTGGAAAATGGCACCAGCTCTTGCAGCAGGTTGTTCTGTAATCATTAAACCAGCAGAGGATACTCCACTTACAGCAATTCGAGTTGCAAAAATAGCTCAAGAAGCAGGAATACCAGATGGAGTTTTAAATGTTCTTCCAGGCTATGGGGACGTTGGTGAAGCGCTTGGTCGTCATAAAGATGTTGATGCTGTTTCGTTTACAGGCTCAACTGAAGTGGGTGGATATTTTTTAAAGTATTCAAGTGAAAGTAACTTAAAACCTGTTGCACTTGAGATGGGTGGAAAAAGTCCATTTATAGTTTTGGAAGACGCTAAAATTAATGATGATTTAATTGACAATGCAATCAATTCTGCATTTTGGAATGGTGGACAAAACTGTTCTGCTAACATGAGACAGATTGTTCATAAAAAAGTTAAAGATGAATTTTTAGATAAAGTTATTAAAAAAGTTAAAAAATTAAAAGTGGGCGATCCATTAGATTTAAAATCTAATATGGGATCTATGATATCAAAAGGACATTTACAAACAGTTGATGGGTATATTCAAAAAGGGATAGATGAAGGAGCAAAACTTTTATCAGGCGGAGTATCAAATAATAATCAAAAAGGATTTTTTGCAAAACCTACCTTATTTGATGGATTAAAAGAGAAGATGACAATTGCTCAAGAAGAAATTTTTGGTCCTGTTCTTGGTGTTTTAACAGTTAAAAGTGATGAAGAAGCTTTAAAAGTTGCAAGTAATTCAAAGTATGGACTGCACGCTAGTGTTTTTACTCAAGATATAAATAGAGCATTTCATTTAGCTAAAAGTTTACCTTGTGGAACAGTTTCTGTTAATACTTTTTCAGAGGGAGATATTAAGACTCCTTTCGGAGGTTATAAACATTCTGGTAACACATCGAGAGCACAAGGGACTGAAGCACTTAATTCATATCTTCAAACTAAGACTATTTGGATCAGTCATTCTTAAAAAGTTAAATGGAGTATCTGGTATTAGGTTTTTTAACAAGCTTAAGTTTAATACTAGCAATTGGTGCACAAAATATCTTTGTTATTGAGCAAGGTTTAAAAAAACAATTTATTTTTCTAGTTTGTATAATTTGTTCTATTTCAGATTTAATATTAATTTTTGCTGGTATATTTTTATTTCATTACTTTAATCAATTTTTTACTGAAGTTATTGAGTTAATTTTAAATATTTTATTAATTATTTTTTTAATTTATTTTATTTTTTCTAAGATAAAATCTTTCAATAAACCAGTTCGTTTTGAATTAAATCTAACCAGTATATCAAAATCAAATATAATATTTAAAACTTTGGGGTTTACCTATTTAAACCCACACGTTTATTCTGATACCGTATTTTTTTTAGGAAATTTTTCTAAAAGCTTTCTATTTCATGAAAAAATAATATTTGGAGTTGGTGCTTCAATAGCTTCTTTTTTATTTTTCTTTTTACTTGGATATTTGTCAGCTTTTTTTTCAAAATATGCAAAAAATCAATCCATTTGGAAAATTATTAATTTCTCAGTGATTGTCTTTATGAGTATTCTTACATCATATATAATTATTGAAATCATTTGATGTTAAAAAAATTAGTTACTATAAGCAGAAGTGGATATATAGAAAGTGAACACTTTGGATGTGGAGCCATAGTCGACTCTGATGGTAAAATTTTAAAAGAATGGGGTGATAGTTCTCAATTAATATTTCCAAGATCTGCATTAAAGCCAATACAATCTTTAAACTTATATAAGGATGGATATATTGATAAAGCGAACCTAACTGAAAAACAGATAGCCTTCTCAACCTCATCACATTTTGCTGAAGATATTCATCAAGAACTCATTAACGATTGGTTAAAGAATTTAAACTTAGACGAGAGCATGCTTGCATGTGGAGAAGATTGGCCTTGGCAACTTCATAATAAATTTAAAGCTTATGATAAATATAAAAAAAGAAGAAAAATTTTTCATAATTGCTCAGGCAAGCATTGTGCTCATTTAGCTGTATCAGTTGAGAGAGATCTACCTATTAATAATTATAATTCACAACTACATCCTTTACAAAAAGAGCTCTTTGATTTGATTGAAAATTTATCAGAATTTAAAATAAACCAAATTGGTGTTGATGGCTGCACTTTACCTAACCCTATGTTACCAATTAATAAGTTTGGGTATTTGCTTGCAAAATTTACTGATTATAAAAAAATAGATAACTTAGGATCAGTAGCCAAAAAAATTTTTGAGGCATGTGTTAATGAGCCGGATTATGCTGGTGGAGCAGAGAGTGACAATTCATTATTGACTAAATTATTTAATAAAAGAGTGTTTTTTAAAAATGGAGCTGAAGGAGTTTTTTTAGCAATTATACCTGAGAAGAAAATTTCTATTGTAGTAAAAATTTTAGATGGAAGTGCGAGAGCTGCAGCAACTGCAATTACGGGTATGATTTCTGAGTTAGATTTAATGGATAAATCAAAACTAGAAACTTATCTAAATCGAACTATATCAAATTCTATAGATCAACCTGTAGGTAATATTACTTGGGTTGGCTAAATATTAATTAGAATAACCGTATTTCTTTAATCGAACATCGCCTGTTCGTGCATGAGCTTCCATACCTTCATATCTAGATATTCTAGCTGCAGCAGCTCCAACAAGTTCAGTAGATTCTTTAGTCATTCTTTGGAAACTTAAGGTTTTAATAAATTTTCCAACAAATAATCCCCCAGTATATCTACCAGCACCTTTGGTTGGTAAAATATGATTAGTTCCAGAACACTTATCTCCATAAGCTACTGTTGTTTCTTCACCAACAAACAATGAACCATAATTTGTTAGTCTTTCATGGAACCATTTTAAATTTTCAGTTTGAACTTCTAGGTGTTCAGGAGCGTACTGATCACTTATTTTGACCATCTCTTCATCCGTATCACAAAGAATAACTTCTCCATAATCTCTCCAAGCAGCATCAGCATTAGTTCTTGGAACTTCTGGAAGTTCAGCAATTAATTCTGGAACTCTTTTCATTACTTTTTCAGCTAATTCTTTACTTGTAGTGTATAGCCAACAAGGAGAATTATACCCATGTTCTGCTTGTCCCACTAAATCTACTGCCACAATTTCAGGATCCGCTTTAGCATCTGCTATAATTCCAATTTCAGTAGGGCCAGCAAAAAGATCAATTCCAACTTTACCAAATAGCAATCTCTTAGCTTCAGCAACAAATTGATTTCCTGGTCCAACAATAATATCTGCTGGAGGATTATTAAATAATCCATTAGTCATAGCTGCAATTGCAGGAACTCCACCTAAATTTAAAATAACATCAGCACCACATAAATCTGCTGTATAAATAATTGTTGGATGTGCACCCACTCCTTCTTTTGGAGGACTACATGCAATAATATTTTTTACTCCAGCAACTTTAGCTGTAGTAACACTCATGACTGCTGACGCAATATGAGCATATCTTCCACCAGGGATATAACAACCTGCAGTATTTAATGGAATTAATTTTTGACCTGCAAATAGTCCTTCTGATAATTCCACCTCAAAATCTTGACCATAGTTTTTAAGCTGTGCTTCAGCAAATTTTCTAACTCTTTCATAAGAAAACTGAACATCATCTTTGGTTTTTTGATCTAAATTTTTTTTTATTTCTTCAATTCTTTCTTTTGAAACAATAATTTCACCATCATATTTATCAAATTTTTTTGTAAGATCGATACAACCTTGTTCTTTAGTAGTTTCTAATTCTTTTAAAAGATCTTGAACAATCCCAGTTGTTTTAGTGTCATCAGTTGAGGAGGTTTTTGGAGATTTCTTTAAATATGTGATTGCCATTGTTTTTCCTTAGTAAATTTTGAACTTATTTAAATCAATTTAGATATTAATTCAATAATACTTTTAATCTAACGCAACAACTGCTGCAGCAATTGAAGCTAATCGAGCTTGCGCTTCATCAGACCGGCTAGTAATAACAACAGGAACCTTGCCACCAACTACTACTCCTGCAGCACAAGCGCCCATGAAATAAATCATCATTTTTACTAAACCATTTCCAGTCTCCACACTAGGAACTAATAAAACATCTGCTACACCAGCAACATTGTTTTTTATTCCTTTAATCGCAGCTGATTTTTTTGAAATAGAATTATCAAATGCAAGAGGGCCAAAAACATCAGCATTTAAATTTTCATCTTTTGCAAGTTTAGTAATTTCTGCTGCATCTTTTGAACTTGGTACACTGTCTAGCACTTCTTCGGTTGCAGAAAGAACTGCAACCTTAGGTCTTTCAATACCAATACGATTAGAAAAATTAATTACATTTTTTAAAATATGCATTTTAGTTTTTACATTTGGCTGAACATTTAAAGCACCATCAGTAATGATTAAAGGTTTATCATTTTTACCTATAGTCATGTGCCATATGTGACTTAATCTTGTTTTACCTAATAAGTCATACTCTCTTTTAAGAACTTCTTTCATAAGGATATCCGTGTGAATATGACCTTTAACAATAATTCTGATTTTATTTTCACTAGCTAATTTTGCTGCAATTGCTGCAGTATTATTTTCAACTGGCTCATCAATGATTTCAAATTTTGATACGTCCCATTTTAAATTTTCAGCACACTTTATAATTTCTTTTTTGTCACCAATAAAAATTGGATCTATTAAATTTTCTTTTACGGCATCTTGTACTGATAACATAGGCAAAGGTTTGCCGGCATTGACAATTGCTGCTTTGACACCTTTCTTTTGGTGCGCATAATCTAACAGGTTGTTTGGACAGACTATTTCTTTGTTTGAGAGCATTAAACAATAATTATTATTAATTTAAAAAATGTATATAGTTTATTTTATAACAAATTAATAGAACTTGTTCATATGATTAAAGAATTTAGGGTTAATTTTAATCAAGAAGATCTCTCAAAAATTTATGAAAAAGTTAAAAATTATCCATGGTCAAATATCTCTAATTTTGATCACTGGCAATATGGAACAAGTCATAGTTATTTAAAAAAAATTTCAAATTATTGGGTTACTGAATTTAATTGGCCACAAGCTCAAAATAAAATTAACAGCTTTTCAAATTTTAAAACTAATGTTGACGGAATGAATATTCATTTTATTAAAGAAGAGGGGAGTGGCACTAATCCAAAACCTCTATTGTTAATGCATGGTTGGCCTGGTTCTATTATAGAATTTTTAGAAATTATAAAACCATTAGCTCACCCAGAACAATTTGGAGGTAAAATTGAAGATGCTGTAACAGTCATAGCTCCATCTTTACCTGGTTTTGGTTTTTCAGATACACCTCCAAAACCATATGGTCCTAGAAAAATAGCAGAAGTTTTAAATAAAATGATGGTTAAAAATCTAGGTTACGAAAAATATGTAGCTCAAGGTGGTGATTGGGGCGCAACTATTGCAAACTGGATTGGTCATGATCATTCAAATAATTGTAAGGCTATTCATGTCAATTGTTTAACTATGCGTCTTCCAGATGGCACACAAAATGAGGAAGAAGCCAAATGGCTTAAAAAGTTTGATGAAGATCAAGTCATACAAGATGGTTATCGAACTCAACAAGCAACAAAACCTCAAACTCTAGCTTATGCCATGACAGATAGCCCTGTAGGCATTGCTGCATGGATACTTGAAAAATTTCATGGATGGTCTGATTTAAAAAATGGAGATATTGAAAGCGTTTATTCAAAGGATACTTTGTTAGCGAATATCATGATTTATATTTTAACGAATTCATTTAATTCAGCTTCATGGATTTATTATGGTCGTCGTGAAGAAGGGGGTCGATATTTCTCAAAAGATTTCAAAAAAATAAATATTCCTACTGGAATTGCTAAATTTCCAAAAGAAATGGCAGAATGGCCTCCTAGATCTTATTTAGAGAGGATGTTTAATATTCAACAATTTACTGAAATGAATTTTGGCGGACACTTTGCAGCTTTAGAAAATCCTCAACAATTAATAGATGATATAAGATTATTTTTAAGTAAGATAAAATTCTAATTTATGGAAATAGTGACAAAAATTGCACCGATTGCTTTAGCTTTAATTATGTTAGGTCTTGGACTTGGTTTATCTCTTCAAGATTTTAAGAGAGTGATTAGAAATCCAAAAGATTTTTTAATTGGAATAACTTGCCAATTAATTCTTTTACCAATTGTGGCTTACATATTAGTTTTAATTTTAAGATTACCGGTTGAAATAGCTTTAGGTTTAATGATTATAGCTGCTGCACCTGGGGGTGTTACCTCAAATGTTTTAACAAAATTTGCCAAAGGAGATGTGGCTTTATCAATTTCTTTAACAGCTGTTGGAAGTTTAATTAGTATTATATCAGTTCCATTTATAGTTTTTAATTCAGCTGGAATGTTGGGAGTTACTGAAATGTCTACAAATATTACCATGACAGGGATTGCACTTAAAATGGCTCTAGTTGTAACAGTTCCAGTGATTATAGGAATGATTATAAGAAGATTAGCAGAAAATTTTGTCACAAATAATTTTAATTTAATTAACAAAATTACAACTATGTTGTTTGCAATTGTATTTTTAGCAATATTGATTGAAGAAAAAGATAGAATTTTTATCTTTTTAGCTCAAGCTGGAGTAGCTGTTTTAATTTTAAATGTAGTGATGATGACTCTAGCATTTTATATTGCTAAAGCTTTTGCAACTGGAGTTTCTCAGAGAAAAAGTATTTCTTTAGAGTGTGGTCTTCAAAATGGAACTTTAGCTATATTTGTTGCCACTCAGATTGTTACAGATGTGACTTACTTGTATCCAACAGCTGCTTATGCTGTAATTCAATATGTTACTGGATTTATTTTAATTTTTTATTTTAGAAAAAATTTAAACTAATTCTTTATTATAAATTAATTTTAAAACATTAATTAAAAAAATATATTTCTCTTTAAGTACTATTCTTTGATTGTTAGTAAAAAGTTTAACTCCCTCTTTACTAATGTGATAATGTTTAAATTTATTGATCTTTAAAATTTTGTTCTTGAGTAATAATTTACAAATTCTAGTCACAGTAGGTCTAGGTAAATATGTAATGTCTGAAATAGATGATGCACTAACACCAATAACATTTTGTCTATTGAAAATTTTAAAATTAACTTTTAAAAAATCAGTCGTATCTTCAGATTTATATTTTTTATTATTTAAAATTTGAGACAACATTACAGAGCCACATACGAGTAATACTTTTAAATTACTTAATTTTGAGTTCTTAAAGCTTTTTTTATGTACATCAATAAAAAATAATTGAAGTTTATAAAAATGATTAAAAAAATATGAAAAGTTTTTATTAATATTTGTTTGGACTAAATCAATTTTAATATTATTTATCTTTATTTGCTTCAACAATATAGAAAAATATTTACTAAATTCATTTGATTGATTTGATAGTCTTAATTTTTCTATAAATTCTTTTTTTAATATGATTTTCCTATTATAGTTTTCAATTAAATTACTTTTACAGAGTTCATTTAATTTTCTTCTAACTCTTTCTTTTGGTAAATTAATCAATTTATGTATATGGGAGATTTTTAAGTTTACAATTTCTAATTTCTCCATCGATATTAAATCTTTGTATGAAATATTATCATTATTATTTTTTAAAAAATGGTATAAAAGGTAAATTGATATTTCTAATTTAGTTTGATCTTTAATATTATTAAATAAATTAATAAGCCATTTGCATTGATGCAAAATCCATAAGTTGCCAATATTTTTATAATTAATTTTTAATTGTTTTTCTAAATTTTTTAAATTTATTTTGACCATTATAAAAGCATACTAAAAAAAAACTTAAAATGAACACTCAAAATTTCATTTTGACCTATTTTGGACAAATGCTTTGTTTGTTTAAAATGTGATATATGTTTATTTATGTCAATGAGTACTGAAAGCTTCAATAGAACATCTGGTGTTGACAAAGATCCTTCTCTTCAACCGATTAACACTAAAGTTAACATAGATATTATAATGAAAAGAATGATTGATCAGAAAAAAAAAGAGAGAGTGAAAAGAACTATTATATTTTCAAGTGTGTGTGTTTTTTTAGGGGTTTTAACAATTCTTTCTTCCTAAAATTTAAATTTTATTTAACATAATATAAATCTAATAAGTCAACCCATTTTGGGCAAGTTATATGTTTAGTTTTTTTCCCTCTATGATTAATTTTCTTTATGAGTAAAGAAGAGTTAGATAATAATTTAAATAACATTGAAAACACATCTAATGAAGTCGAGACTAAAAAAACTTATCTGTGCATGAGTTAAGAAGAAGACTAAAAAAAAATCAAAGGAAAGAAACTATAATTAAGTTTTTAATTCTTATTTGTTTGATTTGCTTAATAGGTTTTTTATCTTTATTTTTTTATTAAAATTTCTAAATCTTTCTGAATTATTTCATTAATCGATATTTCTTTATTTAAATTATTTTTATAGCGATTAAATTTATTTTGGCCCGGATACATTATTTCTTTTACACCTTTAATTTTAGGAAGTTTTTTAATTGTTTTAATATTATCTTTAATTCTTTGATTATAATTTTTTTGAAATAAATTTGCTTTAAAAGTTATAAACAAATGTCCAATATTTTGTGGTCCTGAAAAATCATCAAAAGGATCTTTAACCCTACCAGCATGATTTCCACCAGTTAACACCCCACTTAAAATATCCACCATCCAAGCAAGACCTGATCCTCTAAAACCTGCAATAGGTAACTGCACACCCTCTAAAGCTTTTTTTGCATCTGTTGTTGGATTACCATGTTTATCCAAGGCAACTCCTTCTGGAATTGATTGATTGTTTCTTGCAGCAACTCTTATTTTGCCACGGTTAATCATTGAAATTGAAGTATCTAGGATAAAAGGAATTTTCGTACCTGTTGGTGTTCCAAAACAAATTGGGTTTGTACCAAATAAAGTTTTTAAAGCACCATGTGGTGCTACTGCAGGCGGAGCATTAGTATAAATCATTGTAACCAGGTTATGTTTTACAGCTTGTTCAGCGTAATAACCTGAAAGTCCATAGTGACCACTGTTTTTAACTGCAACTAAGCCAATGCCAGTTTTTTTTGCATTAATGATTGCTTGCTTTATTGCAACATCTGCTGAAACGAAGCCAATGCTGTTATCAGCATCTACATGAGAAATTGAGTTAGAGATTTTTTTAATCTTTATTTTAGGTTTTGGATTAATGACTTTTTTGCTTATTCGATCACAATACATTTTAAGTCTTGATAAACCATGACCATACGCACCGACTAGCTCTGCATTGATTAATGCATTAGCAGAGATTGCAGCATGGCTTTGACTTAATCCATACTTTTTGAAAATTTTTATAATTAAGTTTTTTAGGGCAGGCGTTTTCAAATTAACCTTTACCTCGCCAAGGTATATATTTAGCAATCAGTTTTCTTAAGGTAACATCAAACAATAAGCCTAACATTCCCATAATAAAAATTGTGATCCAAATTACTTCATATTGGAAATATTTCTTTGCAACGTTTTCAACAAATCCTATTCCTGTTGTTCCTGCTAAAAATTCAGCTGCAACTAATGTTCCCCAACACATTCCAACTGCAACTCTAATACCAGTTAAAATTTCAGGTAAAGAATTTGGAAAGATTACATATCTTAAAATTTGTCTCTTTGATGCTCCTAATGAGTGAGCAGCATGGATTTTTGATAATTGAGTTCCAGATGCTCCAGCTCTAGCCGAAATAATCATAATAGATAATGAAACCATAAATAATAAAAATACTTTTCCAGTATTATCAATACCAAGAACTGAAATAACTAGAGGTGCCCAAGCTAAAGGAGGCACCGGTCTATAAAGTTCAATTAGTGGATCAAAAAATCCTTTGGCAAATCTATTTAATCCCATAAACAATCCTAATGGTACACCGATAACTATTCCAA
>OBOH01000019.1_pt1 | contig 10459 bp, 20 predicted proteins | sample 1535091 | NCBI WGS metagenome assembly OBOH01 (sample SAMEA3275610, study PRJEB22092) | marine metagenome | biome: ENVO:00000447; feature: ENVO:00002042; material: ENVO:00002010 | collected 2014-06-19T13:00:00+00 | depth 0.1 m
CAGACGACCTCGCAGGTCGCTTGCAACAAACGGAAGACTGGGCTGAAGGCCGCTGGAAGCACATCAACTTCCCAGCCATAAAAAAGGTCGACGGCAAACGCATCCGCCGCAACCACCTGCCCACTGACCACCCGATGTATCTCGACGCCAAGGCAGTAAACCTCGTATCCCGCGCGAAGCGCGAAATCCCAAGCGAAGCTGAAGCCCCACTCTGGCCCTCTCGCTTCCCACTTGAAGACCTGAAACGGCGCGAGCGCCTTAACCGAACTTGCCAGTCAAAGCGTAAGAAAGAAAACCTGCAACGATACCGAGCATTGCATAACGTCCGTTCATCTTCTCTGCTTTCTCAGCATAGGGTTCGATGCCGTAGCGTTCCAGGTCTTCCTTGGTCATGTACATGCTCGGTTCTTTGGCGAACATGTTCATTTGACCAAATTCATTCTTGGTGACAGTCATGGTAGGAATGCTTTGTAAACTTCTGTTACAATATATAGCATTCCTTAACAATTGTCAACTATTGAATGTGATGACATCCTGACCTAAACCGCCAGGGATGTTGACACTCCCAGCAGCGATAGGTTGATCAGGATCCCACCCATCATAGTCATCTGCTGGGATGGAATAGTTACCATAGTTATCAGTGCTGAAAGGATCACTACCAAAAGGATCGGGATCCTGAGGGCACGACTTTTCGATTGCACTGACGCCCAGGTAGTGACGCCACAGTTCAGTCAATTGATTTTCATTGATGATAGTGCTATCAATAGCAGCATGGAGTGCAGAGCGGAGTGCTGCTTTTGCATCTTGAAGTTCAGTTTTCATTGGTCAGTGTCTAGTGGATCAACGTCATCTTTAACATAGCATGGAACCCCTTCTGGGTCCAGCCACTTAGTGTACTCAAAGTCATCCATTGCTGTATCCATCTGCATACCATTGTCACAGAGGTACATGTCACGATACTTACCAGTGTAAGCATCTGCCTTTTGAATACGATAGTCAGGCGTACCGTTGTCTAGGATGCCTGTCTCAACGTACCGATATGGGAATCGTTCCAGGAGGACAATTGGTTTCATGTATTGGTGAGATAACCTAGGCATATGATAGCACGGTTAGAGGAAGTGATACCACCCTGTTGCGATAATCTTTTCTGATGTGTCAGATTTACGACCCCTATGGTGGAAGGTCCAGTCTGCTGGCCAGATTACCGTCATCCCTTTCTCAGCAGGGACATAAAGGTCTTGGTGAAACCATTCAGTACCACCGTCAGGAACGTCATTGAGGTATGTCATCCATACCATATGTCTGTATGTATTAGATCTACTACTGGACTGACGTTCACAATGCCACATGTGATATCCACCGCCAGGTTTGTAGTATTGGAGGTTAAAGAACTCCTCCATTTTGAAAACATTTGTCTTAGCACAAAGAGGGAAGCGATCCACATAATTATTCATCACGCGGTTCACTTCCCCTGTGAAATCACGGACCCTAGTATCAGTGATTCCAATGAAGACAGGATTGTCCATGGAGTCTTTGATACTAGGGTCTACCATTCCACCACCATTGTCGTCAATGGTTTCCCCTGGCCACTTCTCGAATATAGTTTGAGTATTATAGAAATCTAGTATGCCGTTGACTACCTCTTCACTGATCTTTTCTTTGTAGATAAAATCAGTTCGGGGGTATGCTAACCGACCATCGTAGTATATGGGCTCAGGGTTTAGTTTCATTATGCTAGAACATTGTCTGCGACTAGGTGATCAATAAGGTAGGCGTAATCCTCTTCGATATCAATTCCCCAGAATCTGACTCCTTTATTTTCATAAAAGCGGCAGACTTGTGAGAAGAGACTTGGGTAATCTGTTTCCAGAGAAATGTCTCCGTTGACAGCATCGCGAAGGATTTGCAGAGAGTCTGCAAACTTTGATTGGATCGTCATGATCGCCTCCTATTCGTCTGTTGGTCGGGCATACACCCGAGTGGGAGATGAGGGGATCGAACCCCCGACAATCTCGGTGTAAACGAGGTGCTCTACCGCTGAGCTAATCTCCCGAACGATCCAGGTAGGACTCGAACCTACGACCGACTGCTTAGAAGGCAGTTGCTCTATTCCACTGAGCTACTGGACCAGAAAGATTAGCGCCAGGGTGGACCTTGTACCCATCCAACGAGAGAAAGTCTAGTGCCTTGCGTTACACGAGTTACCATATGGTAATCATCTGAGTGAAAGAAAATCATTTGACCTGTCTTCATTTCTATTGGTTGACTGATTAGGTGGAACTCGCCACCTTTGTAGTCTTCATTTAACAGAAGAGTGAACGAGATTTTCCGAATCTTCTCGCCTGTTCTTTTGTTCTTGTGCCACTCCGACTCATCTTGATGCCAGTCATAATGGTTTCCTTCTTTGTATTTGGTGAGTTGCAATGGTTCTACGAAGTCAATATCGAAGTTCCAATTTGCTGCCTCATTTACTCTTGAAGCATAAGACATGACAAGATCATAGAGCGCCTGATCTTCTACGAAGTTGACTTCGCATTGTCTGACGTTCTCAATCTCAGTGTCTTCAAAGTTCTGATGCCTGTCTAAAATTTGTTTGATTTGTTCAAACTCATCATCATTAAGATCGACAGTCACATAGCGGTCACGATAGTTCATAGATTGCGTTGATCTTTTCGTTTACAGCGTGTGCTTCGATTTCAGCACCTCTCTCCATGTGTTCATGGAGTTCATCGATCAGGACTTCCAACAAAGTGAAGTCATCTGATTGCAGATAATCATCCATGATTTGCTCTCGTGCTCAGAACTCTGTTAATATATAGCAGGTTAAGGCGGATGTCAAGGTCTTGGATGGGTTTTGTGGGGAACCATTTCCTTACCCATGATGTTGAAAGAGATAATAGTTCTTGACACATCAGTGAAATTAGGTTCCTGCATGTGTGGAAGATATGAAGGGAAGAATAAAACATCACCCTCACTCACATCAGGCATGTAATCCACCACCTCACCATTGATGTAGTTATGGAAGGGAGCAAAGAATGTAGTTGCCTTATGGATTTTGGGATCAAAGTCAACATACAAGACCGCTGTGATACCCACAGGACCATGATTATGGACACCATGAAACTGCCCACTCTTGGTGGTCTGGTGCCACATAGCAACAATGTTCCTGATGTCCAGAGGATAATCCTGCTGCATCTCATCCAGGATGGGTTCCAGGGCGTCTAGGACTGTCCAGTAATACTTTGGCATGGACTTGTTTGTGACTAGATCATGATAGTCCGTGTCCATCTCGTGCGTATTCAAACGCCCACCAGTGATGTGTGCCTGAGGACTGTGCTCATCACACTGTGCCATGATGATAGGTTTCCATTTGTCCCAGTCAGGAACACGAAAAGATTCAATTGGAATTGTGAACATGTTTGATAAACCATTCAGCATCAACAACTGCAAGAGGTTTCTTGCCATTCTTCTTCATGAATAGAATGGGAGTGTTCTCTCCTGCATTAGCACACGCTTGTTCGTATGCCTCGTAGACATTTAATTTCTCTACGTTCTTACACTCTATACTAAAAGGAAATTTCTGTCTAGCATCTCTTGCCATCATAATATCCTCACCCGCAGCGCCCATGCTACGAGATTCAATATCTTCTGGATGAATATCTCTATGCTCAATGAGCATATCTCTAACCCATTGTTGGAACCTACGTCCCTTCGCTTTCGCGCTTTGCGGCCTCATACTCTTTCTTCTTTTTGAAGTATACCTTGTACCAGCGGTCACACGCTGCTCGTATATACTTATAATCTTCGTGCTCGGTCCCTACCAGAGCAGCGAGATAGACACAGGTCCCCTCCATCTCTGAGATGAGTGTCAGGATGGGTATAGGGGACTCTGGGTCTATGTTCCACTGTGGTTTAATCGGCATAACCGTCGTCGTCATCCTCCATCTGATACCCCAGTCTAGTCCTGGGTGCATAGGGTGTTGTATATGAGTCAGGATCTTCCTTGATAGCATCTTCAAGAGATGCTGCCAGGAGTTTCAGGTTATGTGCGATCAGCTTTACCTTTTCATAGTTCATCCTTCATTCCTCCAAGAACTTTTTCCCAGTCAGCATTGAACTGTGCCAATCCCTCCCTGGTCAGAACATGATCATACATCTTCCAGAATACTTTGGGGGGCATTGTTACCACCTTAGCACCATAAAGAAAACAACGAGACACATGATGCACATCTCTTAATGATGCTGCTAGGACTTCCGTCTCCACTCCATGTACGTTGTAAGTGCCAGCAATAGCGCGTACCAACTCAACACCGCTAAAACTATTGTCATTACATCTACCTACGAAAGGAGAAACATATGTAGCACCTGCCTTTGCTGCCATGATTGCTTGTGCGACAGAGAACACAAGGGTAACGTTTGTAGAGATATCATCATCAGATAAGTTCTTACATGCTTTCAGTCCTTGAACTGTACACGGGACCTTAATCGTAATGTTTGGATTGATTTGAATATAATCATCAGCCATATCCAGCATGTCTTCCCAAGTATCACCTGAGACCTCAGCAGATACGGATGCATCCCATGAGAACATGTCTGTAATTTCTGCCAATACATCGGCAGGATTCCTACCTGATTGAAGCATCAGTGTAGGATTGGTTGTGACTCCATCAATAAGACCAGTATCTACTGCCTTTGCAATCTCTGCAACGTCGCTACTGTCGAGAAAGATCTTCATTGGTTTATACCATGAGGGTCATTTGTATATAGACACAAAAATAGGGGGCAATGCCCCCCGTTTGTCATTTCTTTGTAGTGCAGTGACCTAGACTACAAAGTTGCGCGTCATGAAGTTTTTTCTTTTTGATCTCTTGCTGTTTGATGACAAGCAACCAGTTTGAATTTGACTTCATTTTTCAACCTCCACCTTCTTAGTGTAGACAGTACCACGATAGTTCATGGTCATGGTCTTAGACTCGTGCTTGTGCTCCTCATTGGTTTTATAAGGAACACCGCGATAGGCAGTGTGTGTGCTATAAAGATTAAGCATTGGACTAACTCCTGAAATACTAGGGATTGTTGCCCCGTTCCTTCAATCGTTTGCGTCCTAGTTATCAAAGCATTGAGGGTCTGTATGATTGATCCAATTGATTAGGATCGAAGACTTCTCAGCAGGAGTAAAAAGAGTTGTCTCTTCTAATCCTTGCTTCAACCATTCATAATCGTCACAGCGAAGATAACTCTCCACTGGAACGTGATGAAAAAAGATGAGTGCCAGTGATAACATAGGATGAACGCTCCGTTCCGCGACTTACTTGCGTCTCACCATCGGAAAGAGAGGGTGAGATGAACGATGGTATGATCATACCGTCTACTATTTATGTTTGTCAACCCTCCTGAGTCTAGTTCCTGGTCGTTTGAGGTCCTGTTTCAGGTTCTTCAAAAATTTCAAGTGGTCCCTGATACCATTGATCGGGTCCAGGCCAGGAATACTTGACACTGATCGTGTCGAGTCCTTCCACCTCGGACGGTTCCGTTGTGTATGTGGTTGCCATGGTTTCTTCTTCTTGCTCATCCCAAGTCTCGTGTAGTTCTTTTACCTGAGTGTCAACATCTGTCATTGTTTTGATGACCTTACCTTCCCAATACCATTGCTCTATGTACGAGAACAAAAACTCTAATACAGTACGCAAGGGTGGTTGCTTTTTAGCAATCCACCCCTTGATCTTTTGAATCTGTGTACGTTCACCACCCCAGTGGTGCTCAAACTCAAAGTGAAAATCCTGCGAAGGTTTCTGTTCCGACATCTTGTTTAATCCCCCCAACGACATAAGATTCGATCTCGGTCTCCTGAGGAGCATTTTGCTGCCCTTTGCTATTTAGCCAATGCTCTGTCCAAGGTAACGGATTGTTCTTGGCAGGGATATCGAAGAGAGGTGTCAGACCAATAGATCTCATGCGACGGTTAGCAATCCACTCAACATACTGAGACAGGAGTCGTTCATTGAGACCGATCATGCTACCCTCAGAGAAGAGATAGTTTGCCCATTCTTTCTCTTCTGTAACTGCCTCGGCAAACATTTGACGTACAGTCTCCTTCTCTTCTGCTGCAATCTGCTGCATCTCAGGATCGTCGCCGTCTGCCCACTTCTTTAAGATCTTCTGAGTCAATACAAGATGTTGTGACTCATCACGGGCAATGAGGGAGATGATCTTTGCAGATCCTTCCATGAGTTTGAGCTCACCGAATGCAAAAGAGCAAGCAAAAGAAACATAGAAACGAATACCTTCCAGAATGTTGACATTGGCAACAGCAAGATAGAGTTTACGTTTGAGATCTTTTAGAGTCCAATCACGAGAAGGAGAACCCGCCCAGTCAGACTCCCACATTGTGCTTTGTGCCCAGTCACCTGCTGCTTCCAGGAACTCATCATATGCCTTAGTCACAGACTTGGCACGTTTCAGAATCTTATCATCGTTAAGAGTGGTATCCAGAACCTCAGAAGGATTAGAGTACACGTTCTTGATGATGTGGGTGTAGGAACGAGAGTGAATCTGTTCCATGAACTGCCATACACCCATGGCACCTTCCAACTCAGGAAGAGAACAATAGGGAGAGAATGCCATGCCAGGTCCACGACCTTGCACAGAGTCCAGGAGAATCTGATACTTCAAGTTGGAAGTATAGATGTGTTGCTGTTGTTTGTTGAGAGTCTTGTAGTCTGACCTATCCTTTTGAAGTGACACCTCCTCAGGACGCCAGAAGTATCCTAGTTGTGTCTGTGTCAGTTTATCAAAATCAGGATACTTAAATTCAGCATACTGCTGCATTCCAAGAGGTGCCCCAAAGAACATCGGTTGCTTTTTGGTGTCAACCTTCTTGCTGTTGAATACTGTTACTCCCATCCGTTCCTCTTTCTGATTGGTATGTTCCGAAGTTGCTAACATAATATAAAAAACTATTGATTCTTGGTTTGATTTCCAAGGAGTCACAGACTGCAAGGAAGGACTCAAAGTCTTCCTGCAAGTCTGGACCCAATTCTATTGTAACTTGCCTAGACATTGCAAGCGTCACATTCTGCTTCATTCCCTGACTCGATGTCAGCGAGGAGTGCTTGGAGTTGTTCCTCTACACTTTCCTCATCCTTCTTATTGTCGTATGTGTTCTGATAGTACGATGTTTTCCAACCATATTTGTATGTATTGAGAAGATCGCCTGCAATAACAGAGACAGGAACCTCGTTATTGGGGTACTGAGTTGGGTTATAGGACCAGTTGCCACTGATTGCTTGGTCAAAGAACTTCTGCATAACAGCAACAATGTTGATGTAACCTTCATTAGAAGGCATGTCCCACAGCAACGTATAGTTGTTCTTCAAGGAATTGTATTGGGGAACAATCTGTTTAAGAGGTCCCTTCTTCGATTTCTTAATGGACAAATAGTCTCTGGGTGGTTCAATACCGTTGGTTGCGTTTGACACAACGGAGCTGCTCTCCGATGGCATTTGTGCGGACAGAGTGCTGTGTCGCAACCCGAACCTTTGAATAGATGTCCGTAGAGAATCCCAGTCATAGTGGTACTCAGGTTCTACCAGTTCGTCTAACTCCTTCTTATATGTATCAATCGGAAGAATGCCATCATGATACTTGGTACGCTCGAATCCATCACATGCACCTTTCTCGATAGCAATCTGGTTGGATGCTTTCAGAAGGTTGTACTGGAATGATTCTGTCAATCTATGAACTTCCGCTAGGGCACTACGATCTTCATACTTAATACCTTTCTTAGCGAGGTAGTGTGCCAAACCAATGAAACCAACGCCCAGAGAGCGACGAGAGAGGGTGCTACGGCGTGCTGCATTGACGGGGTAGTTCTGATAGTCAATCAGTTCTTCCAGACCACGAACAGCAAGGTCGGCAAGGTCTTCCATCTCATCAAGATCCCTCAACTTACCAACGTTGATGGCAGACAGAATGCACAGGGCAATCTCACCTGCTTCATCATCGATATGATTGATGGGGTCAGTCGGGAGAGTGATCTCCTGACACAGGTTGGACATGTAAACCTTGTCCTTGAAGGAAGAGTGAGAGTTGCAGTGGTCGATATTCATAATGTAGATACGACCAGTCTCAGATCTCTCTTTCAGAAGATCAAGGATCAGTTTTTGAGCGTTGACTGTTGTTCTAGGGATTCGATCGTCCTGTTCGTAACGACAGTAGAGATCGTCAAAGCTATCAGTCCCGAAAGAATCGTAAAGACCAGGGACATCATGAGGACTGAAAAGTGAAATGTCTCTGTTTTGGATGAAACGCTCGTAGAAAAGTTTTGAGAGTTGAATGGAGTAGTCCAGTTTTCTGACACGATTGTCCTCCGTACCTTTGTTGTTTTTCAGGACAATTATATCCTCTATTTCTTGGTGCCAGATGGGGAAGTGGACAGTCGCTGATCCGCCTCGGATGCCATTCTGAGTGCAGCATCGGACAGTTGCTTCAAACTTTTTGAGGAAAGGGATAACACCTGTGTGCTGAACTTCTCCGCCTCGGATCTTACTGTTGATGCCACGGATTCTGCCTGCGTTGATACCGATACCCGCCCTTTGTGCAACATATCTGCCAATAGCCATATCGCTAGTAAAGATACTATCGAGGGTGTCATCAATGTCAACAAGGACACAGCTAGCAAATTGTCGAAGTGGAGTTCTAACCCCCGCCATGATAGGTGTGGGAATGTTGATTTTGTGCCTACTGATTGCGTCGTAGTATCTTCGGACATATTCAATCCTAGTGTCTGCTGGGTACTGAGCAAAGAGAGTAGCAGCGATCAGCATGTACATGTACTGAGGAGTCTCGTACGTTGCGCCGCTGCTGCGATCCTGCACTAGATATTTATCAGTGACTTGCCTCAAACCAGCATATGTGAACAGAAAGTCACGTTCGTGATCGATGTAACCATCCAGTTCATCCCACTCTTCCTTGGAGTAATAGTTCAAAAGGTCAGCATCATAGACACCCCACTCAACACCACGCACCACCTGGTCGTAGACAGATGGATGGTTGTCAGGATGATCCCAGTACACAGACTTACGAAGGGAGAACAGAAGCAAACGAGCAGCAACGAACTGATAGTTCGGAGCATCCAGAGTAATCAGATCATTTGCAGAACGAATCAAGATCTCTTGAATGTCAGCAGTCTTGATACCATCAAAGAATTGCAAGTTAGCACTGATCTCCACTTGCGATTCAGACACACCAGCGAGACCACGGCAGGCATGTTCAACCATTACATGAATCTTATCGAGGTTGAGAGGTTCAACAGTTCCGTCTCTCTTAACAACATTGACGCTCATACTTTCTTCCAGTCTGTAAATTTGAGTTTTGCTTCTAAACCTTGATAGGTGTTACGTTTGATTATATCAGAAGGATCTAATCCTGCCAACACCATATCATTGATGTCCTTGTGTGCTATTTCTTTTGGCCAGATAACCACCGACTCCTTGCTTCTGATGGCAGAGTCAATCCGCTGGACGATCTGCACGTTTCTCGGTTCATTGTCGAAGACCCAGACCCTACTTCGATAAGGTAGAGTGCGGTGGTCAACATCGCTACCACACATAGCGACAGAGTTCCTAATGAAAGTGGAGTCGAAGGGTCCTTCGGTGACATAAACAGTTTCCTCAGAGTTGATTTGGTCACACCCAAATAGTTTCAGGTGATCTTCAAAGATTATCGTAACGTATCGTAGATTCGACTTTGGTGCCAGAGAGCGACCCTGGCATCCAAACCAAGTACCGTCCTCGCGAAGGAGAGGGATAATAATTCTAGGTCGATCGTTCTGTAAGGTCTCAAAGGTTTGCTTCTGTGTATTCACCCACCTCTTGAATTTATCGACATAGAAAAACCTACCGAGTTGATCCTCAGGTATCTTTCTGTCGATCAGGTATTGCTTGGCGGGGTGTCCATTATTTAGGTCATTGATAGATGTCAAACCCGATACAGTTTTCTTGGCAAAGTGTGGAGTGCTATCAGGAACTTCGATCTTCTTGACCGTGGTGCCCTTACCAGTGGCATTGTTCCTATACTTTTCTAACTGATACTCATCATAGACAGCAGGTTCCACATCCTTCAAGAAATTTGCAAGAGTCCTACCGATGCCACAGTTATGACACTTGTAGACCATGCGGTTCTTCATCTCGAAGAAGTAACCTCGTGCCTTGTTCTTATGTTTTGAAGAGTCCCCACAATAGGGGCAACGGAAATTGTAGAGTCCGTTCTTGACTTTCTTAAACTTTTCCAGACGCCACGACAAACGGGTGACGTACATCTCGTCCATCGTGAACATAAGATACTGCCGCTGGATCCAGCATACTCGCGTTCATCTTCGGTGTCAAGAAATTCCCAAAGATGTCGGGCGCTTTGAGGATCGTCACAGCAGCGATGCCTAGACCCACAGCAATCCATCTAA
>OBOH01000028.1_pt1 | contig 9416 bp, 15 predicted proteins | sample 1535091 | NCBI WGS metagenome assembly OBOH01 (sample SAMEA3275610, study PRJEB22092) | marine metagenome | biome: ENVO:00000447; feature: ENVO:00002042; material: ENVO:00002010 | collected 2014-06-19T13:00:00+00 | depth 0.1 m
ACTACCATATCCCCTTCAGCGTAACCTTTAACACGTCCACCATAAGCAAAACCTTCTGGTTCTACTTCTTCAATCTCATCATCTTCAATATCGAGTTCATCATCTCTGAAAGGTAGCTCTTCACCTTCCTTAATGCGTTCAAAACCTTGTGCTGCAGCTTTTTGTAGCTCATCAAAAAAATCCTCTCCAAAGTATCTTACCGTCTGTGCATTTACTACAAACTCACCCGGACTAACTCTAATCTCTACATCATCACGAACCTCTTCAGGTTTAGCTCCTACAGGAGCAGTGTTACCACTCACAGGGTCTACCTGCTCGTTCATAATGAGATCCATTTCTAGTTGTGCTTCATCACTCACTTTACCACCCTCTGCAAAGCTCATACCTACATCAAGTAGCTTTATTGTTTCACCATCCCAAGATGTTTTAAATCTATTTAAGTTTACACCTTTTGGCATTGCGTCTTTTAGTAGATTGTCAAAAACATTAGACCAATCCATAGAGACATCTAGCTTTGCATCTCTTTCTTTTACTTCTAAAGGACCAATGTTTATCTTAGGTTCTGAAATAGATAAACCAGATTTAGATTTTTTTCTTCGCTGTGTTGTTTCACTTAATGAACTGTCACCTGAAAAAGTAACATCACCACTACCTACATCCCAAGTACCTACTGTCTCATCTGTATCTGCATCTACAATAGATATAGTAGGAGATTCACTTGTGTCTTTACTTTCAGGCCTAGCTCTTGGTCTAGTGGGTGGTGGATCATCTCTTCCAGCAGCAGCTTGTGATTCTGCATAAGCTTTTGCTGTATCGTAAGCTTCACGGGCTTCACGCCCACCTAAACCGTAATCTCTTTCAGGCATTCATCTCATCCCGTAAATAAGTTAATCTTCGTAGTGCAGCAATCTCACCTTGAGCACGATACATACCTTCCATGGTTGTCTCTTGCTCTAACTTACGTTGCGCTACTGCAATCTTATTATTGATTACCTCTAAAAAGCTATCCCACAGAGGCTTGTCGTTTACTAGCTTCTTTATTGTCATGTACCAGTAAACCCTTGCTCACCTGGAGTAGGCACTGTACCTGTACCTATGTTACCACCCCCAGCGCCTGTAGTGTCAGCTACGCCAACTCCTGCTTGCTCTGGCCCTGCACCTGGTGAAGGCGGTGGAGGTGGACCTTGTACTGCACCTGCTGGGGGTTCAGGTGGTGTAGTAAACTTCTTGAGGATCTCAGCTTGTATAGCTGCGTCACCCAAAGAGTTAGTCACCTTATCAGGATCAAGGTCCATGCTCTTAGCAATCTCACGTATGATGTAGTCACTCTTGACAAACGGCATAAGCGCTGGGTTAGAAGCTACACCCATGAACTGCATTAAGCGTTGTGAACGTACTTCATTAGCCATCAAGCTTTCTGTACCTGATGCCTTAACTTCTAGATCACCTTTTATTTCTTTGTCGAAGTCAAACTGCATATTAAACGCAAAGAACGCTTTACCAAGAGGACCAATAAGATAGTCATCAACGTTCTTTACAACATTTCGTATAGAGCCGTTAGCTGCAGACATAAGCATACTAATCCCAGAAGCAGTCCTTCCCACTCCTGAAACACCTGTCTGCCCGTGCGCAAACGATGGGAAACCTGTACTCTCATCAGCTAATACCCTCGCTTTATCAAATAGTTGCATATTCTCATTAGCTACGTTAGGGAACTTAGTGCCAAAAATTCCTTGCCCTGGTGCTCCACCTTGACGTCTAAACACCTTACCTGGATACACAGATAGATCTTGACCTGGTACTAGGTTAGTCTCATCTACTTCAATGATAAGGTTACCTGACAGTGCAGCGTTGTCAATAGCCATACGCATAAAGCCATTCATCAAAGTTTGCGTATCATCCATGTTTTCAGCGATACCTACACCAAAGAAGCTGTACGGGTTAAGCTCGTAAGGCACAGCGTAGTAAGGAATACGTGCAGGTTTGAATGGGTTTAACACTAAACGTAGGACTTCTCCGTTACAGATCCATACATTAACGCTTAGCTGCTCTGAGTTTTTTAACTCACGAGGAATACGCACACCGTTATCTTCTAAGATTTCTGTATCTACATAACCCCAAAACTCTAATACTTCGTAACGTTCAGGTGCAGTGTTTGTCACACTGTCATCTTCCATATCCTGTTCCCAATACTTCTTATCGTAAGACTCACCTGTCTGGATAGCTTTATCAATAGAATCCTTCCTGAAGAAAGGACGTGACTTTAAGCTACGCATTTGAGAGCGTGTCATACGGTGACGCTCAATGACGTACTCTGCTTCATCCATATTGTACGCATCAGGGTCAGGATAAAAGTTCCACACAGACACATGACTTGTAGAGGGTACGGTCTTGATCGTAGGATCGTATTCACCTTCTTCGTTCCAGTTAGGATATTCTTTATCTATAGCAAACGGGCCTTTCATAATACCCGTGCCAAACAACGCCATCTCAAAAGAAGTATGGCGAAGCTGTTTATTGGCTCCGCTTTCTTCTAACTGGTCATGTATCTTCTTTTCCATCTTCTTAGCTGCAACCATAGCAGGATGGAAAGTAACTGTATCTTGTGTAGTACCTGGACCTTCAATAACTTTATCACCTACAGCCTCAAGTTTCTTCTGCAGTGGACCCATACGTTTCATGCGGTCATACATTGTCTCGCCTGGTTTTAGCTTCTCATCAGGGTCAAACAAAAACTTTACTTTAGGTTCTTCTTCAAAAGCCCCACGTAAAGGGTCCATAGCTTGTTCAGTCTGTGGGTTTATACTGATGTGCATAGACTCAGCTACACCCTCAGGTAAAGTCGTAGGGTTTACTGTAAGTGGGAACCGTGAGCTACCAAAGAGTACATCTACGATTTGACCGTAAGCTGCCAACGTCTTAGTCTTAGTAACTTTAACAAAAACCCTAGATTTCTCAGTCTCAGTAAATTGTACATCAGTTCCATATATACCTCTGTAGTTACGGTAAGCACGAAGCCATCTGTTTTCATCTACGTACCTTGCATCTTCTGCACGACTAAAGCGTGACTCCACGTAAGACACTACGCTAGGCACATCCAAGTCATCACCGTCTTGAATAACAGCTACATCATCTGTTTCAAACAGTTCACCTTGTCCGTTTACAATATCGTCTTCTGCCATTTAACTAATATCCAAATGTTGAGTCTGCAGCTTGAAAACCTGCATTGCGTGAATTAGGATTAAAATCCCATAAAGAACTTCTTGGTCTTGTCATTATACCGTATCTGATAGCATCGTACAAGTGATCTTCAGAATTAGTATCTACATCTTCTGGATTTCTTTTATCCAAAGGTATACTAGGTATTTGAGCTACGCAGTTCGTGCAAGTCGAAAAGAACACTAGCCTTGGCTCCTCAGTGTACTCATCAACTTGCAAGCGGCGGTGAAGCTCGTTTTTACCTGCGACCCTTGAGCCTCTTGAACGGTCTGAAGGCCTCCACCTGCATCCCTTTGCGTTCATTTGCTCTGCCAAGGAAGGGCCAGTGTCACCTCTTTTGTGCCACAGGGAGCTATCCAACACGCCGTACCTTATGCTGCCATCTTCTTTTTCAGCTTCAAGTATCATATCCGCTAAATCAGTAGCTGTAACTTTAGAACAATATAACTCTCTGTATACAATAAGCTGCTCATTGGGTGTGACAGCAAACCATACAACGCCTGTGAAACTTCCGTAGCCGTAGTCGCAAGCTCTAAACTTAGTCCAACTTGCGGGAATTTTAAAAGGGTCAACGACATGTATTGCTCTGTTCCATTCAGGAAAGGCAGCACCTTCGTTGACATCCCAATTACCTTCTAGTAGTTGCTTACGTTGATGCTCTGGTAGTGACAAAAGCATAGCTTCGTAATCACCACTTTCAGCTAAGTACGGGTTATCGAAGAGGCTGGCGGGTATAAACCTTCGCTTGAACAGGGGTTGACCAGCTTTACTATGACCTGAGGGGAAGCGTAATACCTCACCAGACTCTATGTCCGTTGCCCAGAAAGCCGTATTAGGTGGCGATGGGTCAATGAACATCTTCTTAACCCAAGCATGTCCTATCCCACCTGGGTTTGTAGTAGCTCTCATGTACAAACCTAAGTCTTTGTTTGCACTACGTAATCTGGATCTCATATAGTCCCAAGCAAAACTGGAAGACCACTGAGTAAGTTCGTCAAATGCTACGTAGTTAAACGCCTGTCCTTGGTAGCGCATAACGTCTGTGTCTCTGTCCAAGTACGACATCCAAAGTGTGCCGCCTCTTGGTGTAGTCCATTGGCTCTTACGCTCAGACCACTTTATTCCCGGTATAGCTTTAGGGTACAACTCTTGGCTTTTCTGTATGAGTTCCCTAAGTTCTTCTGTTGTGTGTCGAACAAGCAGACCACTAAAGTCTGGATGGTTCATGTTACGTAAAGGATCAGCTAGTGTTGCGTATGACTTACCACCACCTGCTGCTCCACCATATAGAACCTCACGTTCACTTGAAGCTAGATATTGTGTTTGAGGACCAGGGTTAGGCCTAAAGACAATGTTCTGTGATTCTTCAACGTTATACTCAGGAGGCTTGACTGTGGCTGGCTGTACAGCTTTCGTCGTCTTCGTCGTCGTAGGTGTAGGTTCCTGTGTAGTTTTTTTCGAGCGCTTCGATCTGTTGTAGCGTCTTCTGGAGCCTTCTGGCGTACTCACGTTTAATTGAAGTAAGGTGCTTTCTTTTTCTTTCGACATCTATACGTTTTCTTAGGCCATCGTGAGTTATCTCTCTACCTGACTGTGTAGTTAGCCAAGCTGAGACTTGGCGTAAGCTATACTGCTTCAGATGTTTCTTAGCTAACTCTAAAAGCTCTAACTCCTTTGGTATGGGGTTTAACCACTCATCATCTTCAGGGTCTATCTCGTAACCAAACGGAACGTATCTACTTATTCTTGGGATGCGTAACCATAGCTTTACCTTAAACGGTACTCTAGGCAGCATCCAGTATTCGTTCTGAAGAGGTCTTTCTTTACGAATCTTCAGTATCATCAACGTTCTTAGGGGGAAGTATGAACAACCCACCCGTTGACTCTACTGCCACCCTCTCCGTTTTAACTACACCTGCACGATCAAGTATCTGACCTGCAGCCATCATCTTTTCTTTAATACCTAGCTGGGTAGGATCGTCCAAAGCACTGGCATATGCAATTGCAGCCTTAGGACCAATCCTTGACATGTACGACTTAGTTGCCTCAAATATTTCATCTTTTAAAGCCTCCACTATTGTCGTTGTTGGTGAGTTGTCACTGTACCCAGCTAAACGTTTAGCGACAACTACATCACCACCAGCCTCTTCAAAGAGTACTGACATGAAAGCCTGTTGTTTTTCTGTAAGTTGTCTTTTAGTCATTTTACTTTCCGTATGCTACTCTGTAGATTTCTGATCTGTGGATACCCATATCTTTTAGATCTTTGTCTGACAGGTTCTGAAGTTGCCAGTATGCTACACGTCTTTGTTGACTTAGTTTGTAGTCTTCCCACATGTTGTTTAGCCATTTCATTGCACTATCTCCTTTTTGTTTATGTGCTATGGAGATAGTTATAACACATTTAGTTATATCATACTATTGCTAATAATGCAACCCCGTTATGTCCTATTAGGATTAAAAAACTCTCTACCTGAAAGAAATGCTTCTAAAGTAGAACCACCATTAAAACAAACTATTTTATCACCTGCATGTAAATACAATCTATCTGAACTAATTACATTATACACATCTTTACCTGCTATAGATTTATCGTTTATCATAGTGTGGTATGTACTTGTTTCTGCATGATACCACTGAATACTTACGTTTTGCGTTGAGGTATCCCCATTACTAATATGTAAAAAATCTATCTCTGCATCATGGTTAGGAGGACATGTATATAAAACATCAGCACTAGCACCACCTGCTGTAGCGGTAATGCTAAGTGCCTTTGTTACTGTGCTGTAGTTTCTATCTACCATTTACTTTTTGTTTTTCTTTTTATAGCCACTGGCATAGGCAGCACGTGCTTGCTTTTCAGCTTGAGCACGAGTAGGGTACACCTTACCTTTTGTACCCCATTTGTAGCCACCCTTTACTTTTTTTATTGGCATTTGTTATTTCTTTTTCTTACGGTTGTCACGCTGCTCTTTGACCATACCACCTAAGTTGTACGTCATAACTTTACCACCTTTAGCGTAACCTTTTTTCTTCATCATACCACCACTCTTCATGGCTGGCTTAGCAGTAGGTTGTTGAACTGGTTGTTGAGCTTGCATCATACCTTGTTGACGCTGCATGTCAGCTTGGATAGGGTTGTACGCTCCTGTCATGCCACCCATAGCGTAACCTTTTTTCTTCATCCTCATATTACTTAACCCTCGTTATATAAATTATTAAACACTCGTTGCGTATCCCATACATATCCTACGTCTTCCTTAGAGTTGTACGTATGTTGGTTAGGCTTGAAGTCAGGAGCACCTTGGCCTGTCTCAAACCACGCAGGGTGAGTTACTCTCACTCTATTGTTGGGTAACGCAACCATGTTACCTGTATAAGGTCCAGCATCTAGCAGTTCTAAAACGTGTGACTGCTTGTGTTGCGCTGGGTCATCTGCTACTTCACTATCTGTATAGTCAACTGTAAAGTAATACTTTGCAGGGTAGAACTCTCCGTCAACTTTAGCTATCCAAGGTGCTGGACTTGCTCGTTCTAACTTATATACGGAATGCCAGTGTGACATACAATCCCACGGTTGGGCTAAGTATGGGGGTAACTCTTCAGGCCATTCTTCTAAAGGTGTGTCAGCTACTAAAGCTGTTAGAGGCAACCTAGCCCACATGGCTCCGCCGTGAACGTTCTGCTCTTCTTCCGAAACGTCTGACTCGCACCCTGTAAAGATAACTTGGAAGCTTAGCGTCCTGTTGGGTAGAGTCGTTACTCCTATCACCATGCAGTGTAGAAACTGGCCTTGATATTCTTCTAAGTTCTTTGTATACTCTCTTCTTACCCATGCCTTAAAATACGGAATACTGCTGGTTAAATAGGGCATTTACCATACCTCTTGTTTTTTGTTACGCTACCACAAAGTCTACTAATTGTCCTTGCAGTATTTTACTTTTATTGTGTGGGTGGTACGCATAAATACTTTCGTACCTAAATGCATCTGCTTTTCTATCTACAGACTTATGTGTTTCTTCTATTATTCTTTTCTTTTCAGTATGCGCTGGGTTGACTTTATCGAAAGGCATGAAAGGTAAAGGTAGATAGCCTAACAATCCTAAGTCTACGTTCATTATGTAGAAGTTCCTGTTGTAACTTTAAAACAATAAGGTACAGCGTACAAGTTTCTAGAAGCTAAACTTTTCTGTACTTCAGATACTTCCTCATTACACGCAGACTCTTCGTAGAATACTTTTTGTGTGTTTGCGTAAACGATACACGAAACTGCTGCAGGGTTAGCACATACGAGTATCATAGCAAGCCACATAGTTACTTTACCTTCCTGAAGGCTTTGGTCTTCTTTGCAATGCTCTTAGGTTGAGCCACAAACTGCTTACCTGCCTTAGTGCCTTCTCGTTTAGCTCTTGTTGTAGCGGCATACTCACTACTGCTAAGAGACTTAATAGCCTTAGCAGGTAAGTAACGCTCACCAGTTTTAGCACTAGGCTTGCCACTCTTAGTACGCCAATCTTGTTTAGTCCACGCCTTCAAGCTCTTCTGTGATTTAGCGAGGGGCATTACTTGTAGCCTCCACCTTTAGCTTTGTACTGCTTAGCAACCATTTGTGCTTTCCTTGCACTCCACTGTCCAGGCTTACCACCTTTATCACCAGCTTTAATAGATGCAACAAGATTCTTACGCATGGTAGGCTTAGTGTAGTTACCTGCTTGGTTTACTTTACTCTTAGGTTTATTCATAATAATATCGCTACACTACCAGTTTCATTTTGAAGTCGAGTACTTGTGCCTTCTTTTGAAGGTATCTCTTTTTCTTTAACTTTTGTATCGGACGTTTGCGCTTGGGCAGCTTCTTACGCCGCACAACCGCTACATTACTCAACTATATCAAGACCCCTTTACCCACTTCTTGCTGGGCGACTTAGTTTTACTTGGTGACCACTTGGCCTTATCAGCCCAATAAGCTGCACTCATCGGACCCTTCGCTATGTTCTTAGCGTGGCGTGACTTAAAAGCTTCACGTTGTCCTACAGTCTGGTTCGTCTTTACACCTTGCTGACCAAAACGTATCGTCTTTATCTGGTCACCCTTCTTAGCGACTACAATGTGTGACTTTGTAGGGTGATTTGGGGTACGCTTGGGTTTGTTATACCCTGATACACCTGCACGTTTTAACCTTGGGTCTTCTGCTTTAGCCATACTCTCGTACTCTATACTATCCGTACTCTCGTACTCTGTCTGGGTCTAACACTTCGTGTGACTCTAAGTATCCCTCTAAGTACATAGCTCTCTCTACGTGATCTAAAGAGTACCACTCTCCAGTGCGATTGTACAAAGCTTCACGTACATAAAACACATCCGACTTAGGTATATGAACTTTATGTAAAGCACGAGGGTTATTATCCGCTATAGCACTATAAAAGTCTTCTATTACGGTTTCACTTGCATATAGTTGTACAGGTTTTTTACGCATTGTCAAGAGTTAATTAAAATAAAATACGTGTTATAGGGAGTTTATACATATATAAGGTAGTGAGGAGGGAGATACAGGAGTGAGGTGACACTACATATACACGTATATTACACCCTATAACACGATAGTAGTAACTTTATAGTTATACTTTTTGTAGTTACTGGTATTATAGTAGACTATTTTTATACATATGTCAATAGTTATTTTATAAAAAAGTTGTAGTTTTGTAAGTTTAACTTTAAGTACGTAGTATTTTAGGTTTAATATATAAAGTTTAACTATTTATGTTATATATTCTATAGTTACTATATAAAATAGTTACTTATATAGAGTTTAACTTTAAGTTTAACTATCCTAAGTCCAAACTTTTATTACGTAGTAACTTTAAAGTTTAACTTAGGGCTGCTACTGCTACGCAGTTTTACACATATTTACGTGCTTGTCAATACATAATCGTACATTGTTACATAAAAAGTGAACATATTGTAACACTTTGTAATAAAACGTGATAAGATTAACTAGTGTGTGCTACACTTTGTTGCTTTTTCTTCCGTTTATATACGCAGGAAGTACTTGTAAGTTCCAGGGAACATGTAATCCACATATGTTTTCACCTTTTAGAGGAACTATATGGTCAACATGGTACTCTTCTCCAGTTACAGCCCTACAGTCACGCATATGAATATACTTATCGTTTATCTCTTTAGCTTGCTCTTTGGTTA
>OBOH01000032.1_pt1 | contig 9257 bp, 10 predicted proteins | sample 1535091 | NCBI WGS metagenome assembly OBOH01 (sample SAMEA3275610, study PRJEB22092) | marine metagenome | biome: ENVO:00000447; feature: ENVO:00002042; material: ENVO:00002010 | collected 2014-06-19T13:00:00+00 | depth 0.1 m
TTTCAATTCCATCATGCCTACTGATTTTCCATACATCCAGGCTTCTGTTAGAAAACCAGAAATGAAAAAAATAATTTCTGAAATTATTGAGCGTTACAATAAAGCGGAACTCAGAATATTTTTAGACTCAATGAAATCTGTAGGCTTTACATTTGGTGCTAAAGCAGGCTTGACTGTTGCCATGAACGATGTGAAAACACCTCCTAGCAAAAACCAAATACTAGAAAAATATGAAGCAGAAGCTGAGAAGGTTGAAAAATTATTTTTAGATGACATTATTACTGAAACTGAGCGTAAGCAAAAAATTATTGAGATATGGAATGAGGCCACAGATCAAGTTCAATATGCTATGAGTGCTGAGCTCGAAGCTGAACCGTTCAATCCAGTAGACATGATGGTTAAGTCCGGTGCTCGAGGAAATATGATGCAAGTAAGGCAATTAGCAGGAATGAGAGGCTTAGTTGCAAACCCTAAAGGTGACATAATTGAAAGACCGATAAAAAGTAACTTCAGGGAAGGTATGTCAGTACTTGAATATTTCATATCTACTCATGGTGCTAGAAAAGGTCTCGCTGATACAGCTTTAAGAACTGCAGACTCAGGTTATCTAACAAGAAGATTAGTAGATGTTGCTGCAGGAATTGTAGTTAAGGATTTAGGCGATGAAAATATTGATTGGCGTGGTACTAACAAAAAAGTTGTTATTGATGGAAAGTTAAGTAGATACTTACACTCAACATTGTATGGCCGTGTTTTAGCTGAAGATATAAAGATAGATAAAAAAGTAGTTGAGATGGAAAATGGCACAAAGCTTACTAAAGGTACTTACATAGATGCCGAAGTCCTTGATGGAATAGCAAAATCTGGCATAGAAGATGTAAATGTGTTGACTCCATTTAACTCTCTAAACCCAGAATCAATGGATCCTTTATGTTATGGATTTAGCTTGGCAACAGGAAAACCAGTTGAAGTTGGTGAAGCTGTAGGAATAATTTCTGCACAGTCTATTGGTGAGCCTGGAACACAATTAACAATGAGAACCTTCCATACAGGTGGAGTTGTAGGTTTGGATATTACATCTGGACTACCAAGGATTGTTGAATTATTTGAAGCAAGAACTCCAAAAGGAAAATCTGTGCTTTCTCCGATACAGGGAAAAGTTAAATCTGTAGAAGTAACACCAGAAGGCAACAGAAATGTAACTATAGGAAATGAAAAAGAAGATGTAGAATTACTTGTCTTAAGAAGACAGACTTTGCTTTCTAACCAAGGAGATTCGGTTGAAGCTGGACAGTCTTTGACAACAGGACCTAAAGATCCAAAAGAAGTTTTACAAATTAACGGTGTAAGAACTTGTCAAGAATACTTGGTTGGTGAAGTCCAAAAGACTTACCGAGATCAAGGAGTTGAGGTTCATGACAAGCATGTTGAAATGATAGTTCGCCAAATGTTAAGAAGGGTAAGGATTGTTAAATCAAACAATTCAGACTTTTTACCAAATGAACTTGTTGATTCAACATTATTTAGAAAGACTAATCAAGAGTTAGTCAAAGATGGAAAAGTTCCTGCTGAAGGAAGACCTGAGCTTATGGGTATCACAAAAGCTAGCCTTGCAACAGACTCATGGTTATCAGCAGCGTCTTTCCAAGAAACTACAAGAGTACTAACTGAAGCCGCAATGAAGAGAAGTAAAGACTCTCTTTCAGGCTTAAAAGAGAATGTTATTATTGGAACACTGATTCCTGCCGGAACTGGTTCCAATGCTTATCAAAGTATGAAACCTTCTCTTCCAGATGCACCTGAAGTTTCTGAATTAGGATTTATGGCTTCAACTTCTGAGGACTCAGAAGACGAAGCATTGCCAAATCCTGCACAATGGCTAGCTATGTTAGGTGATGAAAATGAAGTGGAGGATGAGTAAAAAACTTATAAAAATAAGGTTGTTGTAAGTTTAAATTCGTCATATACTTCTTTTTCGGTAAGCCAAATAAGTAAATTTTAGATTGGAATAACTATGCCTACAACGCAACAGTTGGTAAGAAAAGGTAGAAAGTCTAAAGTGTCGAAAGAAAAGACACCTGGACTAAAAGGATCGCCTCAACGTAGAGGAGTGTGTACTCGCGTTTACACTGTTACTCCAAAAAAACCAAACTCTGCTTTACGTAAAGTTTGTAGAGTTAGGCTTTCAACAGGTACAGAAGTGACCGCTTATATACCTGGTGAGGGTCATAATCTTCAAGAACACTCAATAGTTTTAGTCAGAGGTGGAAGAGTGAAAGACTTACCTGGTGTGAGATATAAAGTTATCAGAGGTGCTTTGGATACTGCTGGGGTGACAGATAGAAAACAAGCTAGATCTAGGTATGGAAGTAAAAAGGGCTAAGTAAATGAGAAGAGGACCATCACTTAAAAGAAAACCAAAACCTGACCCGATTTACAACAGTTTGTTGGTCTCTCAACTTATAAATCAAGTTTTACTTGATGGTAAAAAAGATTTGGCTAGCAATATTGTTTATTCCGCACTAGAGCTTGTTGAAAAGCAAACTGGTTCAGACCCATTAAACACACTAAAAGATGCTTTTGAAAATGTTAGGCCACAAATAGAAACAAAATCCAGAAGAGTTGGTGGAACAAACTACCAGGTACCTATGGAAGTTCCTCAAAGAAGAAGTACAACTTTAGCAATACGTTGGATGGTAGATTCCTCTAGAAAAAGAGGTGAAAACACCATGCATGAAAGACTAGGAAGAGAAATTTTAGATGCCAGTAATAAAACTGGTGCTTCAGTCAAAAAAAGAGAAGATGTTCATAAAATGGCAGAGTCAAATAGAGCCTTTGCTCACTACAGGTGGTAATCAATGACTAGAGAAGTAGATTTAAACAATTTAAGAAACATTGGAATTATGGCACATATTGATGCCGGTAAAACAACTCTTACTGAAAGAATCTTGTATTACACAGGTAAAACATACAAGATTGGTGAAGTCCACGATGGAGCCGCTGTTATGGATTGGATGGAACAAGAGCAAGAACGAGGCATTACTATTACTTCAGCTGCAACTACATGTAGTTGGAACAAGCACACAATTAATATAATTGATACACCTGGCCACGTTGATTTTACTGTCGAAGTTGAAAGATCTTTAAGGGTTCTTGATGGTGCAGTTGCAGTATTTGATGGTGTAGCAGGAGTTGAACCGCAGTCAGAAACTGTTTGGAGACAGGCAGATAAATATAATGTTCCAAGGATTTGTTTTGTTAACAAGCTAGATAGAACTGGTGCAGATTTTGATTTTGATGTTCAGTCAATCATAGACAGGTTAGAGGCGAAACCAGCAGTTCTCCATATTCCAATTGGGTCTGAAGCAGATTTTGTTGGTGTTATTGACTTAGTAGAAATGAAATCTCACACATGGTCTAAAGATGACGGTTCTGAGTGGGAAATAACAGATATTGCTGATGACATGCTAGAGGAAGCAAATACAAAAAGACAGGAGCTTCTAGATGTAGTTGCTGAAGCAGATGATGAGGTATTAGAAAAATACTTTGCTGATGAAGAGCTTACTGTTGAAGATATTAAAAAAGCTATTAGAAAAGGTACCTTAGAGGGCATGTTTGTTCCAGTACTTGCTGGAAGTGCATTCAAAAATAAAGGAGTTCAGCTTCTACTTGATGCTGTTGTTGATTATTTACCATCACCCCTTGATATCGAAGATGTAACAGGTTTTAAACCTGGAGATGAAGAAAATGAGATTTCAAGATCTCACAGTGATGAAGAGCCATTTTCTGCATTAGCTTTCAAAGTAGTTAGCGATCCACATGTAGGTAAGCTTACATATTTTAGAGTCTACTCAGGAACTCTTAACAAAGGGGACAAAGTTACCAATACTACAACAGGAAAAGAAGAGAGATTAGGAAGAATTTTAAGAATGCATTCCAACTCTAGAGAAGATATAGATTTTATTTGCGCAGGAGACATTGTTGCGGGTGTTGGCTTAAAGAATGCTAAAACTGGAGACACCTTATCAGACTCATCACAGTTAATTCAACTTGAGTCAATGACTTTTCCTGAGCCTGTTATTTCTGTAGCTATTGAGCCTAAATCAAAAGCTGATGAAGAAAAATTATCAGAAGGTTTACAAAAACTAGCTGAGGAAGATCCAACTTTCCGCGTTCAGTCTGATGAAGAAACCGGACAAACAATTATATCTGGAATGGGTGAATTACATTTAGACATCTTAGTTGATAGATTAAAGAGAGAATTTAAAGTTGAAGCAAATATTGGAAAACCTCAAGTAGCTTATCGAGAGGCTTTAAAAAAGAAAACAGATGTAGAAGCAAAATATATAAGACAAAGTGGTGGTCGTGGTCAATATGGTCACGTAATTATGGAACTAGAACCTATTGATGATGGGTATGAATTTGTAGATTTAATCAAAAGCGGAAGAATACCTAAAGAATACATACCTTCTGTAAATGCAGGAGTTGAAGCTGCAATGGAAACTGGAGTTCTAGCTGGATATCCATTAGTAAATATAAGAGCAACCCTTAAGGATGGAACTTATCATGACGTTGACTCTTCAGAAATGGCTTTTAAAATTGCTGGATCAATGGCACTTAAAGATGGTGCAAAAAAAGCTGGTGTTAAATTGCTCGAACCAGTTATGACTGTAGAGGTGGTAACACCAGAAGATTTCATGGGAGATGTTGTCGGAGATCTTTCCTCAAGAAGAGGAAAGATAGCTGAAATGGAGCAAAGAGGATCTGCAAAGGTTGTCAATGCTAAAGTACCGTTATCAGAAATGTTTGGATACGCAACTGATTTGCGTTCTCGAACTCAAGGCCGTGCAACATTTACGATGCAGTTTGATAGTTATGAAGACGTACCAGACAGCATAACTAAAGAAATAACTGCGAGTATTCGTGGAGTAGAGGTAGAAGTTTAAACCTTAAGAGGTTTAAATTTTAACAAAAAAGGAGAAAATATGTCAAAGGAAAAATTTGACCGTAGCAAGCCTCATGTGAACGTTGGTACAATGGGACACATTGACCACGGTAAAACCACATTGACGGCCGCTATTACAAAAGTCTTATCTGAAGCTGGTGGAGGAGACGCTACTGCTTTTGAAGATATTGACAAAGCCCCTGAAGAGAGGGAAAGAGGAATCACAATTCAGATAGCTCACGTTGAGTACGAAACTGAAAATAGACATTATGCTCACGTAGATATGCCTGGTCACGCTGATTATGTAAAAAACATGATTACAGGTGCTGCACAGGTTGATGGAGCAATTTTGGTTGTTTCTGCAGCTGATGGTCCTATGCCACAAACAAGAGAACACGTTCTACTTGCTAGGCAAGTAGGTGTACCAGCTATTGCAGTATTCCTTAACAAAGTCGATCAAGTAGATGATGATGAACTTTTAGATCTTGTAGAGATGGAAGTAAGAGAATTATTAAACGAGTATGACTTTCCAGGAGATGATGTCCCTGTAGTTAAAGGATCAGCACTTGCTGCTCTTGAAGGTAAAGAAGAAGGTGTCAATGCTGTTAAAGAATTAATGGATCAAGTTGATGCTTACATAGAAGAACCAACAAGAGTTGTTGACAAACCGTTTTTGATGCCTGTTGAAGACGTATTCTCCATTACTGGTAGAGGTACTGTTGTTACAGGAAGAATTGAACAAGGTATTGTTAACGTAAACGAAGAAGTCGAGATTGTTGGAATTAGAGAAACATCTAAATCAGTCTGTACTGGTGTTGAGATGTTCAGAAAACTTCTTGATGAAGGTAGAGCAGGTGACAACGTCGGTCTTCTCTTACGTGGAGTCGATAAAGAGGATGTTGAAAGAGGACAGGTTATTGCAAAACCTGGCTCAATTACACCTCATACAAAGTTTGAGGCAGAAGTTTATGTTCTTACTAAAGAAGAAGGTGGAAGACACAATCCATTTTTCAAAGGATATAGACCACAATTCTATTTCAGAACTACTGACGTTACTGGTGAAGTAACTCTTAGTGAAGGTACTGAAATGGTTATGCCTGGTGACAACGTTTCTATCTCTGTAGAACTCATTTCTCCAATTGCAATGGAAGAAGGAGTGAAGTTCGCAATTAGAGAAGGTGGTAGAACTGTTGGAGCTGGTCAGGTGACAAAAGTTATCGAGTAATAAAAATTAACCGGGAGTAGACTTCATACTCCCGGTTTTTTTTGAGGAAAAAATGGCAAAAGGACAACAAATTAGAATAAAGCTTAAAGCTTACGACAACTATGTTGTTGATGAATCTGCACGTAAAATTGCTGAAACAGTTCTAAAAACACAAGCAAAAGTTAAAGGTCCTGTGCCATTACCAACTCAAATACATAGATACTGTGTAATCAGGTCGCCTCACGTAGATAAAAAGTCGCGTGAACATTTTGAAATGAGAATTCATAAGCGACTAATTGATATAGTTGAACCAACCCCAAAGACTGTTGACTCTCTTATGAGACTTGATCTACCAGCAGGCGTTGAAGTAGAGATTAAATTATGAACACTTTAATAGCCAGAAAAGTTGGTATGACTCAGATATTTGATGAAAACTCCAAAGCTCTTGGAGTAACTGTTCTAGACGTTTCAGATTGTAGAGTAGTTCAGATTAAAAACAATGAATTAGATGGATACAGCGCAGCACAGCTTACAATAGGAACCAAAAAAAATTCTACCAAACCTCTCCAAAATCATTTTAAAAAATATAATTCTGAACCAGGCGAAATTGTTTTAGAAGTTGAAGTTGATGAAAGTTTCGAATTAGATCCTGGGGCAGTAGTGAAAGTTTCAGACGTGTTTGAGATTGGACAAAAAGTAGACATTTCTGGTATTTCAAAAGGAAAAGGATTCGCTGGAGTAATGAAAAGACATAATTTTTCAGGTCAAAAAGCTAGTCACGGTGTTCATAAAGTTCATAGAGCAGGTGGTTCCATTGGTAATGCTTCATATCCAGGACATGTATTTAAAGGTCAAAAAATGGCTGGAAGAATGGGAAATGAAAAGTCAACGATTCAATCAGTCACCATTGTTGGGCTCAATGAAGAAAAAAATTATTTATTGGTAAATGGTTCAGTGCCTGGCAACAAGGGAAACATTGTAAAAATTCAAAAAGCTGTAAAGGTTAAGCAATGAGTGTTAAATTAGATACCTTAAATACAAAAGAAAACAAAGTTTCAAAAAAACAGTACAAATTTGAACCTATTGAAGAAATAAACATTGGCCTTTTGCATCAAGTAGTAAAGGGAAGTAGAACAAACTTTAGAAACAACACTGCTTCAGTTAAAACTAGGGCTCAAGTTTCTGGTACTGGTGCAAAACCTTGGGCTCAAAAAGGAACAGGACGTGCACGTCAAGGTTCTTTAAGATCTCCACAATTTGTTGGTGGTGGTGTTGCTCATGGTCCTGGAACTAGGGTATATAAAGACAGGACACCAAAAAAAATGAAAAGCAAGGCATTAGCAATGGCGATTTCTCAAAGAATTTCAGAAGAATCGGTTTTTGTAATTGACGGGAATGGTATAGATTCTCCATCTACTAAATTAGCTGCTTCAGCTTTAAAAGAATTTGATATTAAAAGAAGCTTTACATTGGTTTATTCTGATGAGGACGAAATTTTATTCAAGTCATTCAGAAACTTGGAAGATTCAAAATTAGTTTCTGTAAGCAAAGTTGCTGCAATTGACATCATATCAACCGATGATACAATTTTTTCTGCAAACGCTATCACAAAATATTTAGGGGATGAATAATGAAATACCTTGAAGATGTATTGATTGCACCTGTGATTTCTGAAAAGTCTTATGATAGAATTTCTGACTCAAATTCTTATACATTTTTTGTTCACCAAAAACCGATAAGCCTCAAATCAAAAAAGCTGTTGAACAAATGTTTGATGTGAACGTACTCAGAGTTAACACAATGTACCGCAAAGGTAAGAAGAAAAGATTTGGATATGTTTTTGGCCAGCAAAGTACTAGAAAAATAGCTATAGTTACACTTTCTGAAGGTGAAACTATTGAGGCTTTTGGAGTTTAATTATGGGATCAAAAAAAATTAGACCAGTAACTCCAGGAATGAGAGGACAGGTTTCAACAGACTTTAAAGATATTACAAAAAAGAAGCCTGAAAAATCGTTGCTACAGTCTAAAAAATCTTCTGGTGGAAGAAATAATAAGGGTCGAATTACATCTCGCCATAGAGGCGGAGGACATAAACAGAAATATAGAATTATAGATTTTAAGAGAATTAAAGATGGGATTCCAGCTAGAGTAGCTGGAATAGAATATGATCCAAACAGAAATGCAAGAATAGCACTTCTTCATTATGTCGATGGTGAAAAAGCTTATATCATTGCTCCAGATGGTGTTCAAGTTGATTCAATTATCGAGTCAGGTTCTAAAGCAGATATAAAAGACGGAAACTGTCTTCCATTGAGAAATATTCCTGCTGGTACATTTGTTCATGCTGTTGAGTTAAGACCTGGTGGGGGAGCTAAAATGGCTCGATCTGCAGGATCTTCAGTACAGTTAATGAGCAAAGAAGGCGACACAGCATTATTAAGACTTCCATCTGGTGAAATGAGAAATGTTCCTATGGACTGTAGAGCAACTGTCGGAACCGTTGGTAATGCAGAGGCAGAATTAACAAAGTTAGGAAAAGCTGGACGAAATAGATGGAAAGGTGTTAGGCCACAGACTAGAGGTGTTGCTATGAACCCAGTTGACCACCCACTTGGCGGTGGAGAAGGTAAATCTTCTGGAGGCCGTGTTCCTGTAAGCCCATGGGGAAAACCAGAGAAGAAGACTAGAAAGAAAAATAAATACAGTAAAAAGTCAATTGTTAGAGGTAGATCTCAAAAGGGAAGAAACTAATATGTCAAGAAGTTTAAGAAAAGGACCATTTGTTGACGAGCATCTTCTAAAAAAAGTAGAAGAAGCTCAAAATACTGGAAACAAGGGAGTCATAAGGACTTGGAGTCGTCGCTCAACTGTTGTTCCTGAAATGGTTGGTTTAACAATAGCTGTACACAATGGAAGACAACATTTACCAGTATTTATAACAGAAGCAATGGTTGGTCACAAACTTGGAGAGTTTTCACCAACAAGAACATTTAAAGGACATCCAGGACAAAGCTAATGGAAAAAACAACCGTAAAAGCACAAAGTAAATATTTAAGGCAATCTCCATATAAAATGAGACTTGTTTTAAATCTCATTAGAGGACTTG
>OBOH01000035.1_pt1 | contig 8978 bp, 5 predicted proteins | sample 1535091 | NCBI WGS metagenome assembly OBOH01 (sample SAMEA3275610, study PRJEB22092) | marine metagenome | biome: ENVO:00000447; feature: ENVO:00002042; material: ENVO:00002010 | collected 2014-06-19T13:00:00+00 | depth 0.1 m
TGAAATTGAAGAAATAAATAATATGAAGTCGAAAAGTGATGTTAATCCTTTTGAGTATAAGAAACAACTCGGAAATTTGATAGTTACTGAATTATACTCCAAGAAAGATGCTGACCAAGCAGAGACTAGTTTTAATTCAATAACTATTAATAAAGCAACTCCATCTGAAATTGATGAATACAAGCTTGAAAGATTAGAAAATATTCATCTACCAAAAGTCTTAACAGATTTTAAATTAACAAAATCTAATTCTGAAGCTAGAAGGCTTATTGAGTCTGGAAGTTTTAAAATAAATAATGAAAAATTTGATAATTTTGATATAAATTTTGATGATTTAATAAATAAAACTTTGCAGTTAGGAAAAAGAAATTATTTCACAATATTAGAAAAATAATGTCATGTTAATCTACATTGTGTTATTCTCAATATTACGAAAAAAATTGGCTTTTTGACAACTGAGTAATGTATGAACGCCGGTAGTGCAGATAGAAATATCTAGCACTCTTTTTTTGTCAACTTTTAATTAAGTTGATTCAACTTTCAAAGTTGAAATGGGTAAAACCCATGTTGATTCTTTGGTCAGATTTAAATTATTCAAAGATTATGTTGGAGAGTTTGATCCTGGCTCAGGACGAACGCTGGCGGTGCGCCTTATGCATGCAAGTCGAGCGAAGCTTTTCAGTAGTTTACTACAGAAAATGACTGAGCGGCGAACGGGTGAGTAACGCGTGAGCAATCTACCTTAGTTACAGGGATAGCCCGAGGAAACTCGGATTAATACCTGATATTCTTTTTATCTCGCATGAGATTTTAAGGAAAGGTCAGCCGAACTAAGATGAGCTCGCGTTCTATCAGCTAGTTGGTGAGGTAAAAGCTTACCAAGGCTACGACGGATAGCTGGTCTGAGAGGACGATCAGCCACACTGGGACTGAGACACGGCCCAGACTCCTACGGGAGGCTGCAGCAGGGAATATTGTGCAATGAACGAAAGTTTGACACAGCGACACCGCGTGTGGGATGACGGATCTAGGTTTGTAAACCACTTTCAGGAGGGAAGAAAATGACGGTACCTCCACAAGAAGCCCCGGCCAACTACGTGCCAGCAGCCGCGGTAATACGTAGGGGGCGAGCGTTGTCCGGATTTATTGGGCGTAAAGAGCTCGTAGGCGGTTCAACAAGTCGGTCGTGAAAGTTCAGGGCTCAACCCTGAAATGTCGATCGATACTGTTGTGACTAGGATACGGTAGAGGTGAGTGGAATTCCGAGTGTAGCGGTGAAATGCGTAGATATTCGGAGGAACACCAATTGCGAAGGCAGCTCACTGGACCGCTATCGACGCTGAGGAGCGAAAGCTAGGGGAGCAAACAGGATTAGATACCCTGGTAGTCCTAGCTGTAAACGATGGATACTAGACGTAGGAACTGGATTGACGGTTTCTGTGTCGTAGCTAACGCGTTAAGTATCCCGCCTGGGGAGTACGGTCGCAAGACTAAAACTCAAAGGAATTGACGGGACCCCGCACAAGCGGCGGAGCATGCGGCTTAATTCGATGATACCCGTAGAACCTTACCTGGACTTGACATATAGGGTCTAGCTATAGAGATATAGTGTGCATTAGCGCCCTATACAGGTGGTGCATGGCTGTCGTCAGCTCGTGTCGTGAGATGTTGGGTTAAGTCCCGCAACGAGCGCAACCCCTGTCCTATGTTGCCAGCATTTAGTTGGGGACTCATAGGAGACTGCCGGTGATAAACCGGAGGAAGGTGGGGACGACGTCAAGTCATCATGCCCCTTATGTCCAGGGCTGCACGCATGCTACAATGGCAAGTACAACGAGTCGCAATACCGCGAGGTGGAGCAAATCTCTTAAAGCTTGTCTCAGTTCGGATAGGAGTCTGCAACTCGACTCCTTGAAGTTGGAGTCGCTAGTAATCGCAAATCAGCAAAGTTGCGGTGAATACGTTCTCGGGGTTTGTACACACCGCCCGTCAAGTCACGGAAGTCGGCAATACCCGAAGCCAGTGGTCCAACCCTTTTAGGGAGGAAGCTGTCGAAGGTAGGGTCGGTAACTGGGACTAAGTCGTAACAAGGTAGCCGTACGGGAACGTGCGGCTGGATCACCTCCTTTCTAAGGAGAATAGAACTTATGTTCTAAGGTCAATCGTCGGTTGTCTACAAGACTGATACATTACTCAGCTGTGAAAAAGTCAAATTGGCTTTTTGAAAATTGTATAGCAAGCGCAATTGCAAAGTATTCATATAGTTCAAGCTACTAAGGGCTATTGGTGGATGCCTTGGCGCTGGAAGCCGATGAAGGACGTGGAAGACTGCGAAAAGCTACGGGAAGTTGTCAAACAAGCTTTGATCCGTAGATGTCCGAATGGGGAAACCCAATTTATTTTAATAAATTACTCCTACCTGAATATATAGGGTAGGTAGAGGGAACTAGGGGAAGTGAAACATCTCAGTACCTAGAGGAAAGGAAAGCAAAAGCGACTCCCTGAGTAGCGGCGAGCGAAACGGGAAGAGCCTAAACCAAATTAATGTCAAGACTGATGTCGTTGTTTTTTTGGTGTTGTGGGGTCCTTTTGAGAGAGCATCAGATCTTTCAATAAGTTACAAATAAAGAGATTAGAAAAATTTTCTGGAAAGTTAAACCATAGTGTGTAACAGTCACGTATTCGAAAATCTCTTTACTTATTAAGGCCACCCCGAGTAACAAGGAGGATATTCCTTGTGAATCTGCGAGGACCACCTCGTAAGGCTAAGTACAACCAGCGACCGATAGTGAACAAGTACCGTGAGGGAAAGGTGAAAAGTACCCCGGCGAGGGGAGTGAAATAGTACCTGAAACCAATAGCTTACAAGCAGTAGGAGGGATATTTATATCCTGACTGCCTGCCTTTTGAAGAATGAGCCTACGAGTTATCTGTATGTGGCAAGGTTAAGGAGTAAATCCGTAGCCGCAGCGAAAGCGAGTTTTAATAGAGCGTCTAGTCGCATGCAATAGACCCGAAGCCAAGTGATCTATCCATGGGCAGGGTGAAGCGGAAGTAAGATTTCGTGAAGGCCCGAACCCACTGATGTTGCAAAATCAGGGGATGACCTGTGGATAGGGGTGAAAGGCCAATCAAACTTGGTGATAGCTGGTTCTCTCCGAAATGTCTTTAGGGACAGCGTTATATGTTGCGCTTTGGAGGTAGAGCACTGATTGAGCTAGGGGGCCAACAAGCTTACTGAACTCAGTCAAACTCCGAATGCCAAAGTGTTTAAATATAGCAGTGAGCCTATGGGGGATAAGCTCCATAGACGAGAGGGAAACAACCCAGATCATCAGCTAAGGCCCCTAATTGTATGTTAAGTGTGAAACGATGTGAGAGTGTTCAGACAGCCAGGAGGTTGGCTTAGAAGCAGCCATTCCTTTAAAGAGTGCGTAACAGCTCACTGGTCGAATGTTCTCGCGCGGAAGATGTAACGGGGCTAAACATACAGCCGAAGCTATGGGATCTTACTAATCTTGATATTTATATCCAGGAGGTAAGATCGGTAGGAGAGCGTTGTATGGACAGCGAAGCAGCAACGTAAGTTAGTTGTGGAGACCATACAAGTGAGAATGTAGGCATGAGTAGCGAAGGAAGAGTGAGAATCTCTTCCGCCGAATGTCCAAGGGTTCCTGGGGAAGGTTCGTCCGCCCAGGGTTAGTCGGGACCTAAGGCGAGGTCGAGAGACGTAGTCGATGGATAACAGATTGATATTTCTGTACCACTAATAAAACGCCCAAACCGAATATATGTTGCTAAGGAAAGCCTTCGGGCCTACCGAACCACATATTTTTAGATTAGCAATGGAGCGACGGAGAAGGATAGATGATCCCAGGCGATGGTTGTCCTGGGGTAAGTGCGTAGGGTAGTTAATAGGTAAATCCGTTAACTTTATACCTGAGACACGATGCCGAGCCGCTTTTAGGCGAAGTCATTAATTCCATACTTCCAAGAAAAACTTCTAGTTAGTTTTTTTAGTGCCCGTACCCCAAACCGACACAGGTGGACAAGTAGAGAATACTAAGGCGAGCGAGAGAACTCTGGTTAAGGAACTCGGCAAAATAGTTCCGTAACTTCGGGAGAAGGAACGCCTAAGTAAAGTGATTAATTAACTTTAAAAGCTTGAACAGGCCGCAGTGATCAGACTCAAGCGACTGTTTATCAAAAACACAGGAGGGTGCAAAGTTTATATACAACGTATACCCTCTGACACCTGCCCGGTGCTGGAAGGTTAAGTGGAGAGGTTAGCTTCGGCGAAGCTTTGAAATTAAGCCCCAGTAAACGGCGGCCGTAACTATAACGGTCCTAAGGTAGCGAAATTCCTTGTCGGGTAAGTTCCGACCTGCACGAATGGTGTAACGATTTGAGTACTGTCTCAACCAGAGACTCGGCGAAATTGCAATGTGAGTAAAGATGCTCACTATGCGCGACAGGACGGAAAGACCCCGGAACCTTTACTGCAACTTGATATTGATGTTTGGTGTGCAGTATGCAGGATAAGTGGGAGACTTTGAAGCAACTACGCTAGTGGTTGTGGAGTCATCCTTGAGATACCACTTTCTTCATATTGAGCTTCTAACCTAGATCCGTAATCCGGATCAGGGACATTGTCTGGTAGGCAGTTTCACTGGGGCGGTGGCCTCCGAAAAAGTAACGGAGGCGCTCTAAGGTCACCTCAGCGTGGACGGCAATCACGCATTGAGTGTAAGTGCAAAAGGTGGCTTGACTGTGACACATACAAGTGAAGCAGGTACGAAAGTAGGAACTAGTGATCCCATGGTTGCATGTGGGTGCGCCATGGCTCATCGGCTAAAAGGTACTCCGGGGATAACAGGCTTATACCCCCCAAGAGTCCATATCGACGGGGGTGTTTGGCACCTCGATGTCGGCTCTTCTCATCCTGGGGCTGGAGCAGGTCCCAAGGGTTAGGCTGTTCGCCTATTAAAGAGGAACGCGAGCTGGGTTCAGAACGTCGTGAGACAGTTCGGTCCCTATCCGTCGCGCACGCAAGAGTTTTGAAGAAAGTTGTCCCTAGTACGAGAGGACCGGGATGAACAAACCGCTGGTGTGCCAGTTGTTCTGCCAAGAGCACGGCTGGTTAGCTACGTTTGGAAAGGATAAGCGCTGAAAGCATCTAAGTGCGAAGCCCCTTCTAAGATAAGAACTCTCACCGGATTAACCGGGTAAGACTCCTTATAGAACATGAGGTTGATAGGTCAGAAGTGTAAGTACAGTAATGTATGTAGCTGACTGATACTAATAAGTCGAGGGCTTGAACTGAAGACGGCGTAAACGCGCTTGCTATAGAATTTTTAGAAACCAGTTTTACGGTGGTGATAGCAATGGGGATACACCCGTTCCCATTCCGAACACGGAAGTTAAGCCCATTAGCGCCGATGGTACTTGGGGGGCAACCCCTTGGGAGAGTAGGACACTGCCGATTTTTAAAAAAGCCCTTAGATTTCTAGGGGCTTTTTTATTTTATTTTATTTAAGTAATCTCTAATTCCTATTACTTGCATTTCAAAATTACTACTTAAGATATAGTTATTGATTGTATGATCATCAATGTTTAAAACTTTGTAATTATTTTTTACCCATTTTTCTATTGCAAAAGCAGCATCACTATTATTTAATTCAGGTAATTTTTTAATAAATGATACCCATAGTTCAATATTTTCAATTGCATTATCTATTAATTCATACGGTTTAGAATGTATTCCAAAATGAGCTAAAGCTATATATTCTAAATCTAATTTTTTAATATTAGTAAGTGTATTAATCAATAATTCTTTGTTAAAGTCTGGGGGTGGTAAATTTGGTTGAACAAAATCACCGTGTGGATAAATTAGACCTAATGCATCTCCCATAAATATTGTTTTAGATAAATTGTCATAAAATGTAAAGTGATGTTTTGCGTGACCTGGACTGTAAATTGTTTTAAGCTTCCTGTTACCTCCTAGATCTATACTTTCGTCATCATTTAATTTAATAATATTATCGATAGGAGTTGGTTTAATAATACCCCAATTATCTAATAGCCAGTTTTCAGAATAAACATTAGCTACAGCTTTCCATAATCTTTCAGGATTTGGTAAGTGCTTTAAACCTAGCTCGTGAACATAAACAAAGTGATTTTTATATTTTTCTACAAGGTGTCCAATACCTCCTACATGATCTAAATGTAGATGAGTAATAGCTGATCTTCTGATATTGTTTATTCCTAATGATTCGATTCCAGAAATTAAATATGGAAAAGATTTAGAAGGACCAACTTCAATCAAAATTGGATTACTTGAGTCGATGAAGTAACAAGACATCCTATTGCTTTTACCTTCCATAAAAACATCTATTTGATATACATTTTCATTAAACTTTTTTACTTCTTGATGCATATTATTATTTTTGCATAATGACTTTGTAAACTACAATGTTTTGTGTGAAACTTTCTTTGTCTAGTACATCTTTTTATAGTAAAGAAGCTGCAGATTCAATAAAAGATTTAGAGCCTAATGCAGCTGATCTATTAATAGTAACAACGCTCACCTCGTTAGTAACTGACGTAGGTGTTGTGTCACCTACATCTGGAGGTTTATTAATGTACCATAATGGTTTAAAAAATAAAAATTATTCTCTAGACGGATACTTTGTTGCTCCAAATAATTTCACAGGTAATGATCACGAAGAACATAGAATAACTTTAACTTATGGTGGACATGTAGAAACTTGTAAAGGAGCAAACACTTTTGCTATACCTGGAATTTATAAAATATTAGATTATGTTTATAAAAATTTTGCTTCATTACCAATTTCTAAGCTTACCGAATTTCCTATATATATTGCTAAAAAAGGTTTCAAATTAACTCAGCCTTCTAAAGACTATTTAGTTCATTCATTATTACCTTTATTTTTTTGGCATGAGGAAGCAAAAAAAACTTTTAAATATATTAATGAAGATATTAATGAGGGAGTAGTTCATTTTTTAAAACTTGCTGATACGTTTGAACATATCTCTAATGTTGGTTTTGAAGATTTCTATTCAGGAGATATCAGTAGAGAACTGGTTAGTACTATTAAAAATGAAGGCGGACATGCAACACTTCAAGATTTTAATAACTACAGTCTTATTGAAGACAATATATTTAATTTTAAATACAAAAACATAAAATTATCCGGCCTTTCTGGACCTAGTATTGGCGGATTGATGGTTTTAAAATATTTACAAGCACTTGAAAAATCAAATTCAATTATAAATGCTTTTAAAGATGTTTATATAGAACGTAAAGCTAAATTTGAAAAATTTGGAAATAGAGATGATTTAATAAAATCTGAAATTGAAAAGTTAACGCAATCACCTTCTACAATACAAATCTCAACTTCTGACGAAAATGATAATCATTTTTCATTGACTTTTTCAAGCGGTTATGGTTCAGGAGTTCAGTGTAAGAACACCGGTATGTTTTTCAATAATTCATTAGGTGAAATTGAATTAAATCCACAAGGGTTTCTAGGAAATACATTTGGAGATAGACTTATTTCTAACATGAGTCCACTTATTGTTTCAAATGAAAATTCTATATCAGCTATTGGCTCACCTGGAGCAGATAGAATAAGTAGTGCGATGGCATTAGTTTTAGATAAGTACAATAAAGATTTTGATTGGAGAAGTTCAATTGACTCACCTAGATTTCATGTCAATAAAGATGGTTTGTTAAGACATGAACCAAATATAAATTTTGAATACAATAATTCAGAAATAACAAAAGAGTTTGATATGTATTTCGGTGGTGTTTGTGTTACTGGAAAGTCAAATTCAATATACGCATTTGGTGACAAGAGAAGAGGAGATATATCCTGGATAAACTAAGGACGATGCCTTATAAATTTTTATTTTATTTTGGCTTTATAGTTATTATTTTCTTTATTTATTTGTCATTCTGGCAATATTCAAAATATGTAGAGATTAAAAACCTAGAAGAAAAAAATGTTAATGAAGGTATCGTTAATATAACTATTTCTGAAATTAATAACTATAATAAACAGACTGTAATAGAGTCAACTGAAACATTAATTCTTGAAGAGAATTGGTTACTTAGATCTAGAGTCATGAATGGAGAAAGTGGATATAATCTTATACAGCTTTACAGCAACTCTAATAAATATGTAATAGTAAACAGGGGATGGGTTCCTTTAAATGTTGACCTTAATAATTTAAATTTAGAATTAATCAGCCCACTAACCGGAATTTTAACTGAATATGACGTACAAACTATTGGACAGGATGATATAAACGGTTCTAGCTATTTATTTAGAATTGATAAAGAATTTATAGAAACTGAAAAAAATTTAGAACTTCCAAAATTATATGTAACAATGACGAATAATTGCGGTGTTCAAATCATTTGTTTAGATTTATATGATTCATACAACCCACCTCACTTCAGCTATGCAATGCAATGGTTATTTTTTTCGTTTTGTTTATTGATTGTCATATTACGAAAAAATAAATTTATATGATAAAACATTTAGAGATAGGAAAAGTTAAATTAGCATATACCTCTGAAGGTGAGGGGAGTGATGTACTTTTGCTTCATGGATTTCCATCCAATATTTTTTTTTGGAATGATATTAAAAATGAATTAATAAAAAGTTTTAGAGTTACTGTTGTTGAGCAAAGAGGTTATCCATTATCATCAATTAAAAATGCTCAAACTACTGACTTTAATATAGAAAATTTAACTATTGATATTGAAACTCTAATTGAAAAATTAAATCTAAAAAACAATCTAGTAGTTGTGGGCCATGACTGGGGAACTATTGTTGCGTGGTCGAGGACGTAGCCGACGAACCCGATGAGGGAGCGGGAGTAGGTCGCGCCGATCGTCTTCGGGATGATCTCGGAGATCGTCAGGATCAGGAAGGTGAGGATCCCCGAGA
>OBOH01000039.1_pt1 | contig 8841 bp, 7 predicted proteins | sample 1535091 | NCBI WGS metagenome assembly OBOH01 (sample SAMEA3275610, study PRJEB22092) | marine metagenome | biome: ENVO:00000447; feature: ENVO:00002042; material: ENVO:00002010 | collected 2014-06-19T13:00:00+00 | depth 0.1 m
ATACCGTTACCAATTTATATTTCTATTGCGGGAGCAGTTGGAATAGGAATTTTTCTAATGATTATTTTAGATATAGTTCATCCACCTGCTGGTGGAAATCCAATAATGGTTATCATTGGAAGTGCATCCTTTGAATATTTGATTAATCCAATTATTTTGGATGCATCTTAATTTTATTAATTGCAATTATAGTAAATAAATTTTTATTGAAAAAAGATTACCCTACTAAAAAATAATGCATTCAAAATATAAAGTTAATAAATTTAAATCTGACACACATGAAGAAAAAGATGATTTAATTTCAATTGAGGAACCCTTGGAGATTTCTTTAAAATTTAAAAAAGAAAACAAAACGATTACTCAATTATTATCAATTACTATGAGAACGCCAGGACAAGATGAAGATCTAGTTCGTGGTTTTTTATATAATGAGCAAATTATTAAAGACATCAAACACATATCTTCAATTGAAAAATTTGGAGATAAAGTAGGACAATATAATATTCAAAATAAAATACTTGTTACTTTAAACAATTCTTCAAATGTAGATATTACAAAAATAAAAAGAGACTTTTTAACTAATTCCTCTTGTGGAGTTTGTGGTAAATCTTCATTGGATGCTTTAGAAGTTATTAAGCAGGATAAAACTCCTAAACTTGAGCCAAAACTTAATAGTAAAATCATAATATCTGCACCAGATATTTTAAGAAACAACCAGACTGAATTTGCACAAACAGGTGGTATTCATGCAAGTGGATTGTTTAATAAAGACGGAACACTGATTAATGTTAAGGAGGATGTTGGTCGACACAACGCCTTAGATAAATTAATTGGAAATGCTCTAATTAATGGGCAAATTGATCCTAGCAATCAATTCATTACTTGTTCTGGCAGACTAAATTTTGAATTAATTCAAAAAGTGCTGATGACTAATATTGGTATCGTCATTGGAGTTGGTGCGCCAACTAGTCTAGCTATTGATTTAGCGAATAAGTTTGACATGACCTTGATCGGTTTCGTAAAAAAGGACAGCTATAATGTTTATACAAATAGCCAAAAAGTTATTTAAGACGAACAAACATAAGGATTTAAGTGTCAAAAAACATAAGTAACTTATCGGGTAGAATTGGCCTTAAAGACAATTTGTTTAAAAAAATCTCAGAAAATTCACTTAGCAACTCTCCAAAAGATATCAAAGACATAGCTAAAGAATATAATTTAGGAGTTTCAACACTTCATGGTGCTGAAAGTTTTTATGAATTTTTAAGACCTTCCCATAGAGAAAAAAAAGCTTTTGTGTGTAATGGCAGTGCTTGTATGTGCGCTGGCACTCAAGAGAAATTAAAGGAAACTTTAAAATCAAAATTAGGTGATGATAAAGTTGGCGAAATGTTTTGTCTTGGACATTGCTATGAGAATAAAGCATTTCACTACGATGGTGAAAATTATGCTGGTAACGATATTGAAAAAATCGACCAAATCATAAAAGGTGAAAAAATAGATCAAGTTAAATATTTTTCAAAAAGTTTTGCATCAACAAGTTTTTTAATGGATGATAAATTATCGACTATTGAAAAATTTAAAGATCATTTAGATGTTGTTCTTAAAAAAGATAAAAAAGAAATAATTCAATCTTTATTAAATTCTAATTTAACAGGTAGAGGTGGCGCAGGATTTCCAACAGGAATGAAATGGGATTTTTCAGTAAAGCACCTGGAGATAAGAAATATGTAATTTGTAATGCAGATGAAGGTGACAGTGGAGCTTTTTCTGATCGTTATTTATTAGAAGACCAACCATTAAAAGTTATTTTTGGAATGGTAATGTGTGGTTATGTCATCGGAAGTAATGAAGGTGTGTTGTATATTAGAGGTGAATATCCAAAATCTATTGAAGCAATAAACGGATGTATCAATCAATTAAAACAAGATGGATTGTTAGGTGAAAATATTTTGGGAACTAATTTTTCTTTCGATTTAAATATTTGCATAGGACAAGGAGCGTATATATGTGGCGAAGAAACTGCTCTTATAGCATCAATTGAAGGTAGAAGAGCTGAAGTGGATGTAAGACCTCCATTTCCAGTTACTGAAGGATTATATAAAAAACCAACTGTTGTAAATAATGTTGAAACCTTAGCAGCTGCTGCTGGTATACTTTTAAATGGTGCAGAAAAATTCTCAGCAATAGGTAATAAAAAATCTGCTGGAACAAAATTGGTTTGCCTAGATAGTTTTTTTAATAATCCCGGTATTTATGAAATAGAAATGGGAACACCAATGAAAAAAATATTTGAGGAAATTGGTGGAGGTTATAAAGAACCAGTTAAAGCCTTTCAAATAGGTGGTCCACTTGGAGGTGTTGTTCCTTTAAGTGAAATAGATAATTTAAATTTAGATTTTCAAGAGTTCACTGCTAAAGGATTTATGTTAGGTCATGCAAGTGTTGTTAGTATTCCAAAAGATTTTCCAATGACTGAATACATTCATCATTTATTTGAATTTAGTGCTGAAGAGTCTTGTGGAAAATGTTTTCCAGGTAGACTTGGATCTTACCGAGGAAAAGAAATGTTCGATCAATTTAAAAACAAAACAGCTAAAATCCCACTTAAACTCTTAAATGAGTTATTGGTGACAATGCAAAAAGGTTGTTTATGCGCACTTTGTGGAGCGATCCCTACTCCAATCATGAATATTCTTAAATACTTTGGTGATGAAATGAAAAATGATATGGTTAAAGACAATTAATGAGCTCAGAGAAAAGAAAAATTGCATATATTGACGGAAAACCCTACGAAATTGGGGCTAATCACACTTCAATTTTAAAGTTTGTAAAAAGCTATGTTGGGGAGAAAAAAGTTCCAACATTGTGCGATGATCCAAACTTAGCACCTTATGGCGCTTGTAGAGTTTGCTCAGTTGAAGTTGCTCTTGAAAAAGATGGTCCTACAAAAGTAGTTGCTTCATGTCATACCCCTGTTGCTGAAAACCAACACATCTTTACTACAAATGAAAATTTACATTCACTTAGAAAAAATATTGTAGAGCTTGTTTTAACCGATCACCCAATGGAGTGTGATACTTGTGAAGTAAATAATAACTGTGAATTACAAACTGTAGCAAATGATTTAGGAATTAAAGATCATAGATACAACAGCCCTAAACAACATAAAGGAATTCCAAGAGACACCTCTCATGATTACATGAGAATGAATCTTGATAACTGTATTAATTGTGGAAGATGTGTAAGAGCTTGTGATGAAATTCAAGGTTCATTTGTCCTTACAATGTCTGGTAGAGGTTTTGAAAGTAGAATTACAACAGACAACGACATGATGTTTGGTGATAGTTCATGTGTATCTTGTGGAGCTTGTGCACACACTTGTCCAACTGATGCAATATCAGATGTATATCAATCAAAATCTGCAGCGGTTGATAAAAAAGTTAGAACAACTTGTTCGTATTGTGGAGTAGGTTGTAATCTTGAAGCGTCAATTAAAGATGACAAGGTTGTTGCAATCGATACTCCAAAAGAAACTGAAGTTAATGCAGGGCATACTTGTATTAAAGGAAGATATGCGTTTGGTTTTTATGATCATCCTGACCGATTAAAAACTCCATTAATAAAAAGAAATGGAAAATTTGAAGAAGCTAGCTGGGATGAAGCATATGACTTTATTAAAAATGAAATGCAAAGAATTACAAAAAATCATGGCCCTGATGCTTTTGCTGGAATTTCTTCAGCGAGATGTACTAATGAAGAAAATTATATTTTCCAAAAAATGATTAGAGCTGTTGTTGGAACCAATAGTGTGGATTGCTGTGCAAGAATTTGTCACTCACCTACTGCATGGGGTATGCAACAAACATTTGGTACTGGTGCTGCAACAAACTCTACTGAAGATATTTATCATGCTGATTTATTTTTAGTTATTGGTGCAAATCCAACTAATGCACATCCTGTAACAGGTGCAAAAATTAAACAACAAGTGATGAAGGGTAAAAAATTAATTGTCCTTGATCCAATTACAACCGAACTAGCTAAACTTGCAGATTACCATATCAAATTAAGACCTGGAACCAATGTTGCAGTGCTTAATATGATGTTACATTTTATAATTAAATCAAAATTATATAATGAAGATTTTGTAAGAGACAGAACTGAAGGTTTCGATAACTTTATTAAAGAAATTGAAAGACAAGATGTTGATCAATTAGCTAAAGCTGCAGGTGTTGATAAGCAATTAGTTAAAGAAGCTGCAATTGCATATGCAACAGCTAGAAATTCAATGGAGTTCCATGGCTTAGGAGTAACTGAGCACGAACAAGGCTCAAAAACAGTGATGTTAATTGCTGATTTAGCAATGATTACTGGGAATATTGGTAGAAAAGGAGTTGGAGTAAATCCACTTAGAGGTCAAAATAATGTTCAAGGTGCTGCCGATATGGGTTGCCAGCCACACCAAGGTGCTGGTTATTTTGAGGTAGCTGATGAGAAAAATCAACAATTTTACAGCGAAAAATATGGGGTAACACACCCAAAAAAAGCTGGATTAAAGATCCCTCAAATGTTTGATGCTGCAATTAAGAAAGAATTAAAAGGACTTTGGATTATTGGAGAAGATATTGTTCAAACAGATCCTAATAGTTCTCATGTGGTTGAAGCAATGAACTCGTTAGAATTATTAGTAGTTCAGGAAATATTTATGAGTGAGACTGCAAAACTTGCAACTGTAGTTTTACCTGGAACAACGTTCCTTGAAAAAGATGGAACATTTACCAATACGGAAAGACGAATTCAAAGAGTGAATAGAGCAGTACCACCTCTGCCTGGAACAAAACCTGATGGAGTTATTGTTACTGACATGATGCAAAAATTAGGTTTTGATCAACCTACTTATGATGCTGATAAAATGTTAGCAGAGATTGCAGATGTAGTTCCATTCTTTAAAGGAGTTACAAGAGAAAGATTAGGAAAATTTGGTTTACAATGGCCAGTAAAAGAAGATGGAACTGATACTCAAATTTTACATACAGAGACTTTTAAAATTGGAAAAGGAAGACTTAAAAATTTTGATTGGAAAGAATCTACAGAAGTTGAGACTAACAAAAAAGATTATCCATTAATTTTAACTACTAGCAGAGTATTACAGCACTATAACGCTGCAACGATGACAAGAAGAACAAAAAATATTAATATAGTTGATGAAGATATATTATTAATCCATCCAAAAGATGCTGCAGATAGAGATTTAAATACAGGCGATATTGGAAGATTATATTCTGGTAGAGGTGAAGTGGCTTTAAAGGTTGAAGTAACCGATAAAGTTAAGCAAGGAATAGTGTTCACTACATTCCATTTTCCAGAACACATGGTTAATATGGTTACTGGTCATGGAAAAGATGAAGAAACGATGTGTGCAGAATATAAAGTTTCAGCTGTTGAAGTACAAAAAATCTCAAATCAATTCAAAACAACAATTGAGCCTAAAGATTACCAAGCTGAAGTTAAATAATTAAAATGACCATAGGTTGGCATTTTGATAACACATACTCAAAGTTACCTAAAAGCTTTTTAGAGAACATCAAACCTGTTCCTGTTAAAGATCCAAAACTAATAATTCTAAATAAAAATTTGGCTGAACAATTAAATTTAGATTTTTCAAAATTTTCAGATACTGATTTAGCAAAAATTTTCTCAGGTAACAGCTTGCCTGAAGGTAGTGAAACAATTGCTCAAGCTTATGCCGGACATCAATTTGGTCATTTTACTATGCTTGGTGATGGTAGAGCTGTCATGCTTGGTGAGCACTTAGATAAAGAAAATAAACGTTTTGATATACAGTTTAAGGGTTCAGGCAGAACTTCTTTTTCAAGAAGTGGAGATGGTAGAGCTGTCCTTGGACCAATGTTAAGAGAATACATAATTAGTGAAGCAATGCATGCACTTAATATTCCAACTACGAGAAGTCTTGCAGTAGTTTCAACTGGTGAAGAGGTTATAAGGGAACAAATGTTACCTGGTGCAATACTTACTAGGGTAGCCTCTAGTCATATACGAGTTGGCACTTTTCAATATATTGCAGCTACTCAAAATGCTGATGATCTTAAAACATTGTTTAACTACACGATTGATCGTCATTATCCTGAAATCAAAGATTCTAAAACAAAAGCATTAGATTTATTGAATTTATTAATGCAAAAACAATGTGAGTTAGTGATCAATTGGATGCGTGTTGGTTTTATTCACGGCGTAATGAATACAGACAATATGACCGTCAGTGGTGAAACTATTGATTATGGTCCTTGTGCTTTTATGGATCAATATCACCCACAAACAGTTTTCAGTTCAATCGATCAAAATGGAAGGTATTCTTATAACAACCAACCTCGAATTACTAAGTGGAACTTAGCAAGATTTGCAGAATGTATAATCCCTTTAATTGATCAAGATGAACAAAAAGCAATTTCGATTGCAACAGAAACGATAAATAATTTTGAAAAACTGTATGAAGAAAAATGGCTTAATATGATGCGAGATAAATTGGGTTTATTTGGTGAAGATAAAGATGACAAACACTTAATCTTTGAATTGTTGACTTGGATGGAAAACAATAAAGCTGACTTTACTAATACATTCTGCAACTTAATGGACATTCAATCCATAAAAGATCCTATCTATCAAAATCAAGAATATTTAAATTGGACAGCTAAATGGAAAAAAAGATTAGAAAAAAATAATACTGAAAAAGAAAAATACTTGGAACTTATGAGATCTGTAAATCCTATATTCATCCCAAGAAATCATAAAGTTGAAGAAGCTTTAAAAGATGCAAGTGAAAACAAATTAGAAACTCTCAATCAGTTATTAGAAGTTATAAAGTACCCATATAAAGACAATGGAATGTTAATGGATTATCAACAACCTATGTCTAACGAAAATGGTAATTATAAAACTTTTTGTGGAACTTAATTATAACACATAAGGCTCTGGTCTAGCCTTTTGCTCTAACACTCTTTCAACTGCGAACACACTGACATCTATAGTTTGATAAGAGCCTGTTGTTATTAATTCTGTTAAAGCTCTTCCAATACCTGGTGCTTGTTGCAAACCTCTACCGGTAAAGCCTGACGCCATATAAACGTTTTCATATTTAGGATGTTTTCCAACAATTGCATTACTATCTAATTTATTATGATCATAAAAACCTGCCCATGCTCCTGTTAATTTTAATTCTTCAAACGCAGGTATTCTTTTTGCTAGAGCAGGCCAAACAATTTCTTCAAAATCATCCCATGCTGGTTCAAGATTTGAATCATCGAATGTCCATTTAGGTGATCCTGCTAGATATTCTTTTCCCTCAGGTCTCCAATAAACACCCGTTGTCAAATCAGCAGATAGTGGCATTTCTTTAATATGGGTTGGGCATTTTACCCTAAAAACAGTATGTTTTTGAGGAACTACTGGAATATCTTCTAATAGTTTTTTAGTCCAACAGCCTGCAGCAGAAACAATTGTTTTTGCATTAATCTCAGAGATATCTTTCACTTCCCCTTTAATAAATTCTGCTCCAAGTTCTATTGCCTTACTTTTTAAAGCGCTATGAAATAAAAAAGGATCAATCCATCCTTCACTTTTATCATCTGTATATGTAGCAGTTTCAATGCCTTCAGAGTTAATATATGGAAAAATTTTTGAAAGTTCTTCTCCAGTAATATTCTTAGTGCCCGCATCACAAGCTTTATGATTTTCTAATGCTCTATATTGTTCTTCAGCATGTTCTTTACCAAACATTAACAGGTACCCATTTGGTACTACACTAGCGGTTGGGTTTGGGTTTTTTTCAGTTTTTAGTAATTCTGGAATTTGAAAGATAAATTCTTTAGCAAATTTACCTAATAATATATTTTCTTTTTGAAAAAATTGTCTTCTAAAACCACCTAATGATAATGGAAAAGATGCAGTTTTATAAGTGGGATCTCGCTCAATTACTTTAACTTTTCTTCCTTCTTTAGATAAAAAATAAGCAGTGGCTGCCCCTATTATTCCTCCACCAATTATTACAACATCATCCATATTAGTTTAATATTAGTAAGCTTGAATTTAAAATTAATGCAAAACAAGTCCATAGTAAATATGGCACCATTAAATAACTACTCATCTTTTTGACACGTCTAAATCTAATTATGAGAACTATGATTAATGAAATCAATATTATCAATACAATCAAGGCTAAAACAATGTTGTGATAGACAAAAAAAACAATGCTCCAAGATGAATTAAAAACTAAATGAATAAAATAGATGTAGACTGTATTCATATCTTTATTCTTAGAATGCCAATACAACCATATTGAAATCGTCATCATTAAATAAAGTGTGCTCCAAACTGGACCAAATACCCAGTCTGGTGGATTAAATGAAGGTTTGATTAAAGTTGAATACCATGGTTCTTTGAAAGTAACTGTGGCCAACCCACCAATTAGCGAGGAGCTAAAAGTGATGATAAAAAATAAAATAAAAGTTAAATATTTATTTCTAAGCATGTTAAGAATATACACAAAATAATATGAATAAAAAAACTATTTGGATCACGGGTGGAAGTACTGGAATAGGTAAAGCCTTAGCTATTAAATTTGCAAGCAAAGGTTGGAATGTTGCTGTTTCAGCTCGAAGAGAAGAATTGTTAAATGAATTATCTGATCAATATGAAAATATTTCTGCTTTCCCACTGGATGTAACTGATAAACAAAAATGTGCTGAAGTTTTTGATCAAATAAAAAAGAAATACGAAAATATTGATATTTGTTTTTTTTCAACTGGCACTTGGAACCCTAAAAAA
>OBOH01000040.1_pt1 | contig 8702 bp, 7 predicted proteins | sample 1535091 | NCBI WGS metagenome assembly OBOH01 (sample SAMEA3275610, study PRJEB22092) | marine metagenome | biome: ENVO:00000447; feature: ENVO:00002042; material: ENVO:00002010 | collected 2014-06-19T13:00:00+00 | depth 0.1 m
TAGCGGGTACTTTAATCCTTTACATAAAGGACATTTGGAGTTATTTAGAAAAGCAAAAGAAGTAGGAGACTTACTTTGTGTGATTGTTAATAACGATGTTCAAAGAGAGTTGAAAGGCTCCAAAGCTTTCCAAGATCAAGATGAAAGAATAGAAATAATTAGAGAACTAAGCATAGTTGATATGGCTTACCCTCTTTGTCGATAGCCCAAACTTCATTGTGCCAAATAGCAAAAAATTCAACGTTAGCATTTGCGTGCGTACCGCCACCCACATCGTGGGTGGTGAAAGTAAAGGTGCCCCCGTTATCTGGTGAAGTAACGTAAGTGTATCCGTTCTCTCCGCGAGCAATTAAAAGATAACTGTCTGTTGAATTTGTATAAACAATTGTTTGAGTTGTTGCTTCAGTCAGCGTAGTCAAAGATGCAGACCACGAATCAGATGGATATAGATACTGGTATACATTTCCGGTAGCAACAACTGCCAGAAGAGAGCCGTAAAATTCTGTAACTGATTTAATTTCTGCTCCAGCAGGATTATTAGAAGCAGTTATTTTTTTGGCTGGAAGTAGAACGTGACCCTTAAATCTAGTCTGGCAATCAGTCCACCAAGTCCTGTCTATGGTTGATGGGTCAATACCTCGCTCCCATCCAATGCCACCACGGAAGTCATTCTGCGTAAAGATAGAAGCTCTAGGGTCAGCGCCACGCTGTGTGTCACCGATGGTGAACCTAGGCGCAGCAATGCTAACTAGAGTCTTGCGTACTGGCCCGCTAATTGGATAGCGCTCATTATTAAGAAGGATTTCGTTCTGGCCAATAACAGAAACCATTAGTCCACCATCTTCGTGCCGGGTCTTAGATTGGGCAGCGAGCGTTCTGCTTGTGCAGCAATGGTTTCAAAGTAAGCAGCCCGCCTGTCGTTATCATCAGGGTCTGTAGACCTGCCTCTGGCAAGGCTAAACAAACTCTTAGCTGTTGCTCTTGCTGTAATCAAATCAGAATCTATCTCTGCAACACTCGAATCTGAAGACAAAAGAGACGGCAGTCTGTAACCAATAAGACGAATTAACTTGTAGCCAATTTCTCTTCGAGCGTCTTGACTGAGAATAACCTCACGGGTCTCTCGCTCCACCCTGTAAGAACCCGGCCAAATTCTTGTGTACGTTCCAGAGCCAGAGTCAACGACATTCAAGTCGTTTAGCCATAGGTATCCAGTAGATGCGCCACTTGCATACTTAATACCAACTGAAAGAATTGCCGTGTCTAACTCTGGGTTAGCAAGACTGAGCTTTACATAAGTCCAAGTTCTTGCAGTAAGAGCTGGTATGTTAATAGTTTCTGTTGCAGTTGCTAGACCTGTGGTAGAGCTTGTAACAAATGTTAGCTCTCCACTAGAACGTGTTACAGAAGACTTAATCCAAAATTCTACTTGATTATATTTTGCAAGATTGACTGAAGTAATATCTTTGTAGCCAATTGTTCCAGCACTAACACCTGACAAATAAAATCTACTAGAGCTACTAAAAGCCTTGTAGTCTTCGCCATCGGTGCTAGTTGTTACATTAGTGCCAGCAGTCCAAGCAGTATTAGCTTGGTCAATGCGAACTCCAGAAATACTATTTCTATAATCAACAGCAGCTAGGGCAACCATGGTAGAGGGAATAGGGTGCCTAGAATCTAGCGGGTGGCCAAAGTTAGATTCATCTTCATCAGTCACAAGACCCCTAGGAGTCCTTTGAATAATCGCCTGATTGATGAACTCGTGAATACGCTCAGGCGGGTAGTCTGCTCTCCAGTATTCGTATGTGTCTGAAGAAGCGGTAGCAGTCGTTGCTGCTGGCTTGAAGGTAAATGTACCCGTAGAGCTAGAGTAGTCTGTGACCCTGCGAATCAGGCCGTCATTAGTACCAGACGTAAATACAATCCATCCGCCGTTGTATTCATCGTCTCCGCCAAGATAGTTGGCGTCAATTAAAGTAGTGGTGGTTCCTGCATCTGTTGCAGAGCTAGCCGGAACTTGGTCTAAGTTTGCAGCTATTGCCCGACGGATTTGCTCTCTAGTTCTGCTTTGAAATGCAGCCACGTTGTACCTACTTTGTTAGTCTGCGCTTTCTTCTCCAGTCAGCAATAGACTTTAGCGCACCCTTAAGGTCGTCTAATTCTTCTTGGCTAACCGGTTTGGTTGGCTGGCTTTTCTTAAAAGCCTTTAGTTCTTCTTCTGAATCTTCACGCTGTTTATGAAGAATCTCTTCCAGTTGGTGGCCTTCAAGTCTAGAAGCACCCGGAATGTATACTTGTCGCCCGTTGCCGACATCAAAAGTTTCTTCACTAGGCTGCCCTATTATTCTTTCAACATTTTTAGAGAGGCTAACTTGGTTAAGCCCCGCCCTTCTACCGGCTGACACAGGCAACCACAATTTAGCTTTTGCCAAGTTAGCCCCTCTCTAAAAACTAAGCTCGAATCTTAAGGTCAACCAACGAGTAGTCAGTGGTTACAGCCGCAGCCATAACTCCACCAATCAAGCTAAGAGCTGAGGTGTCTGCTGCGCTGGGGCCAGCAGCCCCATCAGTCGCAGCGGTTGTGTAAACTTCCTTGCCAAGCACAACTGTTCCTGAAGTCAAAACAGCAGCCGGTCCAGTGGTCTGGTTCCAGAAGTATTCACCAGATGCAACGTCGCAAGCAGGGACGCCAGTCAACACTCCATCCACATCGTTTGCATCGAACACTTCTACTGAAGCGCCGAAAGGCTTGTGAATTCCAACCAAAGAAGAGGTTGTCAAAGCAGTGCGAACTGAGTCGTTAGGCGAAAGCGTAAACACTACAGAAGCACCCGTTGCAGCAGCCGTGTTGCTTGCAATGGTAAAGATTTGACCTTCACCAGCATCGTCGTTTACAAACAGGTATCCGTCAGCATAATCATCAACTGCAATAGCGGTTGAGCCACCATTGGTAACAGTAATTGTCTTGTCACCTGATGCCGCAGCAGATGCTACTGCCAAGTCCATAATGTGGTCTGTTGCAGTCTGCGTCTGCATTGTCACCTTGCCAGCAGTAATTGCTTCTGCTGCCTTAGAGTAAACAAAAGTTCGTCCGTCAGGAAGAACCATCTTGGTTCCAAGTCGATGCTTCTTTGAGGTAGAAACACTCTTCTCAAAACCGGGTACACCAGAAACAATATTTGGGAAAGCCATCTTTTTTCCTTCTTTAATTACAGGCTTTTAATCCTGCGATAGTCCGATATTAAAGGCTCGGTCTATCGTTACACCTTCCTAGAACGCCTAGGTCTTCCGCCTTTGTTCTTCCGAACAACAGGTGGCTCGCCTGTAAGAATACCTGATTCAACAGCTTCTGCAAATGTTGGCACAGGTTCTTCTGCTTTTTCCTTGGGGGGCTCGGTAACAAAACCTCTGTTTAGATAAGACTGCAAAAAAGACTTAGGCAGATTAGGGCACTCGACCCAAACACTGCCTTCTTTTTTCCAAAGGGAAATCTTTTGAACTCCCCCTACAGACATTTCTATTCTAGGTTTTAAAACCATAAAGCCCCCCAAGGTTATAGGGCGTAACACCCCCCTTTAGGGGGGGGTGTTACTACCACTTATTAAGCGTTGTTAGTTGCCGGGTCACCAATCTCGTAACGAAGCGCAGCGCCCCTAGTGTCGTCAACTTCAAAGACTGCGTAGTCTTCAGTTACGATGATTTCGTAGGCACGAAGCGAAGCATCACGCTCTCGCTCTTCGTTGCGGCCACTAGCAGAAAGATGGCCAATAGCCGTACGGTCTGCAATGACACCATAGCCAGAAGCGGTAGCGCTAATCGCTTCAATGTTTCCATCCTCAAAGAACGGAACACCAGACAGCCGGATACCAGTGAAGTAATCCTTAACCGCTGGCTTGTTGAAAACATCTGGAAGCGGGTAAGTGCTAACAGTGTTGCCAACACTCGTTGCCAGCTTCCAAATTGCGTTCGGGTGGTGAACTGCAAAGAGTTCTGTACCAAACTTGTTTGCCTTAGCATTTGCAATAATTGCAGATGCGTTAGCAAGAGTAAGTTCAATGTTGTCAGCTCCAAATGCAGTACCGCCGTTCAGAGTTGGGAACAGAGCAATAATGTCTGTGTCCTTCTTCCGAGCCATAGCGTCACCCATCTGGCGACCAATAATCTTGTAGACATCTTCGTTGTTCTGGCGAAGAAGAGTGTCAGTAATAATAACCTTAACGCCAACTTCAGCAGTAGTAGCCGTAATAGTGTTGACGTTAATGTCTTCACTATCAACCATGTCTACGCCTTCCACAAGGTCTTCAGCAGACATCTGCCCGACCTTAGGAATCTCCAACTTATATTCGCCCTTACCAAGATTAAACTTTTCAATAAGTCCAACCATTGGAGCGTTGTGTTCTTCAGTGTATCGTGCCTGTGCAAGCATGATACGGGACATGTTCTGAAGATTGCCGGAAGTGCTAGTCTGCACAGCCATTTAACTTACCTCAATTAAAAATTGAGTAACCCATCTTTTTTGCAGCGGCTCTCGCCATCTCTGTTGTCACCGACGGGTCACCTGCGTTGTATCTATCAAGAACGCTTGCAGCGTTTGTGGGTGCAACATCAACAGCAGGGACTCCACTATCAAATGTCTGCGAGCTATAAGAGCCTTGCAATCTAGCCTCAAGCTCTTTAATTTGCTTAAGGGATTTAGCGTGGCGCTCCATCTCTTGTGGATTACTTATGTCTTGCAAATCTGAAAACGGAATTCCGTACTGAGAAGAAAGCTCATATGCCCTCGCAAGCTGTGTGCGTGAATTGAGTTCAGTCTCAATATCTCGCTGCCTACGATTCATCTGGTCAGCGCGCATCTTTGCCAAGTAGGCTTCTTTTGCAAAGCCAGCTTGTTCATTTGCCATCTGCTGGGCAGTTACATCATCAAGTCCCTGATTTAGAAATTTATTACGCAGGGTCTGCGTATACTGATTAACTTCTGCGTCAAGTGTCTTGAGGCTTTCCTGCTCTTGGAGCTTTGACCTTTCAGAACGTTCCTGCTGTAGCTGTCGCTCCAATTCTGCCATCCTCTTATCAGTAGAAGATTGATACTTCTTAAATTCAGGAGTAGCAAAAACAGAATTGGTTGACTCTTTAGTGGTTGAAGTTTCTGTCAGATTGATATCACTACCGGACTCACTTGCTTCTAGATTGCCTTCTACTTCTTGAGCAATGTCATTGAATGTAGTTTCTAGTGAGCTTGTGGTTTCTCCGATAGTGTCTACCGAATCATCAGCAAACATGCTTCCATTATTAGTAGTCATAAGTTTCTCCAATTACATAACACCAGTTAGATGTTAAGTAACAATTGTTTAGGTTTTAATATAGTAGCACGTTGTTAGCGTGTTGCAACAGCTTCTGTTAGGCTTACATAATCTTGAACTTGAGGGAGTTGGTATCTGCCCTGTTTAGTAAACCACTCTCTTGCATTATTAGATTCGACCATTTTAGCCGCTACGGAATAATAATAATCACTCCAGTTTTGTGGCTGTCCGCCCTTACTAACTATTAACTCCAACATCTTTTCTTTTCCGGGTTTAATTAAATCATAAATTCCATCCGGCCTCATGTAATTATTTTTACTAGCAAGAATATACATTTTTTCTTCTTCAGTAATAGAATCAAAGAACGCTTCTTTTTCTGATTCAATGTCTTCAGAAGAGTAAACAGCAACACCTTCTGAAGAATAAAGCCTATCTAGCATTTCAAAATATCTATTTCTTGCCGATTCCAATTTGTTGGAAACAGTTTCAGTTTCAGCAAATTCTTTATCGCCCAAATAAGCTCTCCGAAGAGCATAGACAGTAATATCAAGGGTGTCGTAAAGTCGGTAAATTTTTTCGGCCTTGTCCGAAGTAGACAAAGTTTTGCTATTTAAAATATCGCTAGCAGTTTTAAAGACTCTGATTTCTTCTTCAGATTTTGCCTGAATATATTCACTTGGCGCAAATTGACTATTAGCATAATATATTTTGTTAATATAATCTTTTTCCCAAGGATACAAATCTTGGTATTTCATTCCCATAATTTCATTAGACAAATCGTTTCTGTCTGAGTAAATGGTAATACCAGTACCAATTGAAGATAGTCCGCCAATTGCTAAAATTTCCGGCTTGTCATATTTATTTTCAACAGCGTCTTGGATTGCGCTAATTGTTATTGGAGTTAGATTTTTTATATCTGCAAATCCCGGAATCAACAGGTCTCTACTTCTTACTTCGTCGCCATAGAAATCTTCTCCAGTTGCAAATGCAAGTGCCGTTGAGCCAGCAGGGCTTAATTTTGATTTTACAAAATCACCAAGGTCTTTTGAAAAACCTTTAATACGGTTTTCACCGTACTGATATTCATAACCTTCTTTTGAAACAGCTTTATTTGTTGTAAGTCCGTAAATTGCTTGTGCTATAAATCTAAAAATACTGCCCATTCCAAAAGTAAAGTCAAGACTTAATTTACCTTTTTCTACTTTTCCAAAACTAGGGCTACGCCAATCAGTGTGGACCGTAAAACCATTAAGTGCTAGTAGCGTTACTATCGAAGTGTAAATGCCAAAAGAAGCAACAAGCATTGTTCCTATAGCTTTAGTAAGATACATGTTTTTAATATTTTTAGGGTCTTTAGCTGTTGCTATAGACTCTTTGCCAATAAGCCTAACAACTTCATATGGAACCTGTACCCTAGAAGCCAAGTATCTTGGTGCAAATATAAAAGTAGACAACTCTCCAGATAGTTTATTTAGCGGCCCAAGGCTTCCTCTTCCGCTTGCGCGATTTATAAAAGTTGCATAATCTTTTGTTTTTGAAAGAATTTCAGCTTCTGGAAGGCCAGACTTTATAAGTTCTTTGTAAAAAATATTTAGACTTTCGTAACGAAGTTTGTTTAGATAAAAACTGTGAAATCTAGAGGCGCTATTAAATCCATAACCTACTGCTCTAACCGGAGCAACGCCTGCCTTTACGCCAATTCTAAAGACCGCCGGAAATTTTTCTGACCATTTTTCAATCTCTGGCATAAAGCGGAAAATGTTTCCAAGAAAATCTTCTTCTGCTCTTGAAATACCAGAATCAATGTTAGATATAAAAAGGTCAGTGAGTTCTGTAAGAAAAAGAAAATTAGGGTCTGATTGGAGTACCTTCATCTGCTGGTGATAATTTCCAGCAGTAAATGACGCAATTACACTTCTGCCCAATGAATCAAAATACTTTACAGGCTTAGTTAGAGCCATAGCGGCTGAAAGCATATAGCCTTGGTTCATGATAGAACCTACATCAAAAAATCCAGCAATAAGAGTTCTTGTTGCATTAAGGAACTGAATAAAAAGACTTCTTAAAAACTGTACTCTAGTTTTTGGCTCAAGAAGATTAACTGAATCTTCAATTCCAAAACCCCTTGATAGTATTTGAACTTCTCTTGGTGTAAGCGGAACGCCCGGTTGAGTTGGAAATAACGGAAGACCTCGAAGCAAATCTGGAACGTTTTGTTTTGCAGCCTCCTCTGCTGTTGGAACTTCCATTCCAGTTAGCTTCATTATTGCTTTATCAAAATCATTTTCTGTAAAGCCATAAATATTCTTTTCTCCTGCAACAGCTTTTGGGGGAAAGCCAAGCCTTAGCTTGTTCTTGGCATCTTGCATGAGAAGTTTTAACTCAAATGGATGCAATCCAATTGGTTTAAAAGTTACAGCATCGGCTCTAGCTGATGCCGCAGCCGCCTTATTAAATATTTCTTTTTGTTCAGCAAGATTTATTAGGCCAGCTTCGTAATCTTTAGTGGCTTTAGCAATACGAGCGTTAGCTTGTTTTCTAGCTTTGTCAATTTGTTCTTGTTTATTTTTAAGTACCGTTTTATATTCAGGGTCATTTAGTAATTGAATTATTCTTTGCCTAGCAGCATCTGAAACCTTTTTTACACCATCAGGGGTAAAATGGTCACCTTGTCTAAATTTACCACTTACGTCGTTAAGGACTTCTTCTAAGGCATTTCTATCAAGAGCAGGTAGAGGCTTGCCATCGACTTGGAAAAACGAATTCCAGTTCGCATCACTTGAGTCTGGAATTACATTTAGATTGTCTGTCTTTCCATTAAACGTATACGCTTGGTCGGCAACTTTATTAATTAAATCAGTTGTTTCAGCCGTATTAGTTGAAGGATTGTCTACATATCGTCCTGCTGGTACAACTTTTGATTTTTCTAGCTCATCCAAAATTTCATTAGCTTTAGCTAAAAGTTGTTCACTTTTTTGTTTTAGCTCTTCACCAGTAGAACTTAATTGAGTCTTAACCTCATTTGGATTAACAAATTCAGATTGGTCATCTGCTCTGCGATACAGCGATGGTGTAGTGCGTGGTTTATCTTTTAGTCTAAGCGGAATAATATTTGAGTTAATAACGTCGTCTTTGCCAACAAGTATGACTACATCATGAGGGGCTCCGCCCATAACAACTCCGCCATAATGAACTAGGGCTTCAACTCCAACTTTTTCATAAATATCGTTTAGTTCATCTACACTGTATCTATAAAAAGAATTTTGGAATAAAGACAAGTTTCTGTATTCAAACAGCGCACCAACACTAAGGTCTTTAAGGCCACCCCTAGCTGATGCTGTTTTATAAATGTCTGCTTGTTCTGCGGATTTAAAAAGACTCCAAACAACTTGCTCATTAATA
>OBOH01000047.1_pt1 | contig 8175 bp, 8 predicted proteins | sample 1535091 | NCBI WGS metagenome assembly OBOH01 (sample SAMEA3275610, study PRJEB22092) | marine metagenome | biome: ENVO:00000447; feature: ENVO:00002042; material: ENVO:00002010 | collected 2014-06-19T13:00:00+00 | depth 0.1 m
TAATTTATCAAATTATATAATTTAAAATATCTTTATGGACCAAGTCCCCTTAAGTAGAGTTACTGTCTTAAAAGACGAAACACCAAATATTACAGAATCTTCCTACGTTGTTTACTGGATGATAACTTTTAATCGTATACAGTATAACTATGCCTTACAAAGAGCAGTTGAGTGGGCAAATAAACTATCTCAGCCTTTAGTTATTTTCGATCCTTTAATTTTGGATTATCCAATGTCATGTTTAAGGTTTCATAAGTTCTCTTTAGATGGCATGAAGGAAGTTTATGAAGACACAAAGGAATCGAAAGTATTTTATTATCCATTTGTAGAAAAAAATGCGAGAGAATCTGAAGGTTTACTAGCCGAGCTTTCTAAAAAAGCATCAGTTGTAATTACTGATGATTATCCAACTTATTTTGTTCCTCAGATGACTGCAAAAGCTTCTGGTGATTTAGGTTGCCGATATGAACTTGTTGACTCAAATGGATTAGTGCCTATTAGGCTATCTGATAAAGAATATATTCGAGCTCACGATTTCAGACGTTATTTACATAAAAATCTTGAAGATTTTTTAGTCGAAACACCTCAAGAATTCCCACTCCAAGCATTAGGAAAAAAATTTGATACTAATTTAATAAAAAATGTATTAGATAAATGGCAAATATTTGATTTTGAAAAAATAAATGTTGATACATTTCTTAAAGAATTAAATATTGATAAGTCAATCACAGTAAGCCCTATTAAAGGTGGGTATTCAAGCGCTCAAAATAAATTGGATAATTTTATTAAAACTGGATTTAATGATTATGCTCAGTACAGAAGTGATCCATCAAAGAACGCGGCAAGTGGACTTTCACCATATTTTCATTTTGGTCAGATCTCTACTCATGAAGTTTTTGATAAAATTGCAAAACTCGATTCTTGGAGTCCAGAATTAATTAATCCAAAAATGGTTGGAAGAAGAGAAGGTTGGTGGGGTGGCTCAATAAACTTTGAGAGTTTTATGGATGAGTTGATAACTTGGCGAGAACTCGGATATCATACTTGCGTTAGAAGAGCTAATTACAATCAATACACTTCGCTTCCTGAGTGGGCTGTGAGAACATTAGAAGAGCACTCTACAGATGATAGAGAATATATTTATTCATTAGATGAATTTGAATATTCAAGAACACATGATGAAATTTGGAATGCAGCACAAAATCAGTTACGTAGTGAAGGAATTATTCAAAATTATCTCAGAATGTTGTGGGGTAAAAAAATTCTCGAATGGTCACCAAATCCTCAAACTGCTTTATCTTATATGATTACTTTAAATGACAGGTATTCACTTGATGGAAGAGATCCAAATTCCTATTCAGGAGTGTTTTGGATATTAGGTAGATATGATCGTGCTTGGGGTCCAGAACGAAAAATTTATGGAAAAATTAGATACATGACCTCAGATTCAGCAGCTAGAAAATTTAATTTAACTCCTTACATAGACAAATGGGGAAATAAAGACTAGTTTTTATAGATAGAATTCAAAAAAAAGTTACCTAAAATTTTTTAAATATTTTAAAAAATAATTCACAATTACACAAAGTATTTAAAATTGTTATATATGGAAGACCAAAAAATAAATTAAGGAGTTAGCTAAATGGCTGAATTAACTTACAGACTTTTTATGGTCGCAACAGTGGGAATGTTGGCTGGAACAGTATTCTTACTTATGTCATCTAGAGAAGTCGATCCTAAATGGAGAAGAGGTGTATACGTCTCTGCAATTGTTACAGGTATAGCTTGGTATCATTATCAAAAAATGACTGTTTCTTTTGCTTCAGGAGATTTTGATACACCATTAAGATATGTTGACTGGATTCTTACAGTCCCATTAATGCTTGTTGAAGTTATTGCAGTAACATCAGTTGGGGCAGTAGCAGCAGCAAAATTTAAGAATTGGGGACTAGCAGCAGTTGTAATGATTGGTGCTGGTTATTATGGTGAAACTGCAAGTGCAGGATCACAGCAATACTGGATAGGATTTGTTGTCTCAATGGCTGCTTATGTCTACATCCTAAGAGCATTACAAGCTGAAGGTGGAGACCTAAAAGCTGCAGAATCAGAGCAATTTGAAAAAATTAAACAACTCATTCTCGTTGGTTGGGTAATTTATCCTGTAGGTTATCTTGCACCTTTAGTTGGTGGAGACCTAGGAGACTTAAGAGAACTACTATACACAATTGCTGATATGATTAATAAAATTGGTTTAGGTGTTTTAGTATTAGGTATGGCTCGTATTAAGTCAGGCGAAAAAGCTTAAAAAGTCAATTTTACAAGTTTCAATAGGCGGCTAAGCCGCCTATTGTTTTTTATGAGGTAATATTTGGTATGGATTTAATCTCATTCTTTAATGCATTATTTGGATTTTTTACTTTAGTTTCTTGGATTATTAGCTTGGTTTTATTATATGCATTAATTTTCAACTTTAAATTACCTGAAGTAATAACAGAACAACTTTATAACTATGCGACAAGTGTTGCAGTTTTTTCAATGATAGGAAGTTTAATCTATTCGGAAGTAGTTGGATTCATACCTTGTAATTTTGCTGGTATCAAAGATACATAATGTATCCTTTAGCAATTATTCTACTCATTGGTTTGTTTAATTCTAAGTTTATGAAGTTAGGGTATTTTAGTGTTATTGGATTCTTGATTGGACTTTATCATATATACTTACAAAATGGTGGAGGTTCTGGTGGTTCCTGTGCTGTTGATGTACCGTGTAACTTAAAGTATGTAAATATCTTCGGTTTTATAAGTATTCCTGTAATGGCAACTAGTGGATTTTTAACTATATTTTTAGCTCTCTTGTATTATGATTTATCAAGGAAAAAAATTAATGAATAAAAATTTTATCATTGTTGGAGCAATTGTATTAGTAGTTGGATTAGCAGTTGCAATTGGTGTCAGCTTAGTAGATGAACCTTTAGATGGTAATTTACCTGAGGGCGAAACTACCATCTCTGGAGATGCATTACCTGAATATGCAGGAGAAAATGATATTAATATATCAGTTGGATTACAAGCCCCTTCTTTTTCTGGGCCAGATCAAAACTCTGAGATTATTTCATTAGAAAAAAATGGCAAGTCAAAAATTTTATTATTTTTAGCGCACTGGTGTCCACACTGTCAAGCAGAAGTACCTGTGGTTCAAGAGTATATTGATACTTTTGGTCTTCCAGCTGATGTAGAAGTTATTGGAATACTTACTTCAATTGATAGATCACGAGATAATTATCCACCTCACGACTGGTTAGTTAAAGAAGGTTGGTCGGAAACTCAAATTTATGATTTAGATAGGGAAATAGGAACTGCATATGGTCTGAATGCCTTTCCATATTGGGTCACACTTGATAAGGATTTAAAAGTTGTTAATAGAGTTACTGGTAAGTTAACACCTGATCAAATTACAGTTTTGATTAACGTACTTATTAACCAGTAAATTCGGCTAAATAAACAAAACCAAAAATACCCATCCTAAAAATTTTGTAAGATTCAAATGGATTATTAGCAAGGTTTTCTTCGGGTTGTGAATATTTATCTAAGGAGTGATGTAAGAATCTATACTCTTTTAAATTTAACGTAACTAAACCTACTAAAGTCGTGACCATAAAAGTTCCTAAAAAATGTAGATAACTTAAAAATTCATTTTTAGGCCTTGTCATATCTAGCAAAATAAACTTGCCACCTGGTTTTAAAACTCTTCTAATTTCACTGAGTGCTTTGTGTGTATCATCTAGATTTCTCCAAACAAAAGTACAAACTACACTATCAAAAGTATTATCTTGAAAAGGTAAAGATTCTGCTTTTCCAACCAATTTATTTTTAAATTCATTTAATTTAAGCATTTTTTCATCAGGATCAATAGCAGTGACATCAAAGTCGTTCAAGAGATTAAATGCAGCACCTGTTCCGCTTCCTAGATCTAATATATTTTTACCAACGATTAAATTAACAGCTCTTTTTCTCCATTTAGTATCAAAACCTAAAGTGACTATTTTATTTATTAAGTCATAGAACTTATATATATTCGAAAAATTAGCTGAGGGAGCCAATTAAAGAATATATGCTACTGTTAATAGAATCCCAGTTAAGAAATGTATTCCAATAGTTGAGACGTTAACTAAAAGTAGTTCGTAAGGTACTTTTTGTCTATCTGCTTCTGGATTATTCCACTTGATCATCCACTCATCAGCCATTTTGAAAGCTTTCCAAACTAAAAAAAGCGGAAGTAAAGCAATAAAAGCAAATGGTGTACCAAAATCAGTAAAGAAGCTCAAAGATCCAATGATTGCAACTGAAATAAAAGCTTCAATCATGAATTGCTTATAAAGTTTAAGTGGTTTTTCAAGCTTCATCCACTCACCTTTTTCTGCAGTTCTTACAACCCAAGTATTTTTACCTACAGCAGCATCAGATGGAGCATCTTGAAATTGGTTAATCCAAACTATCAACATAACAAGAATTGCAATTGGAACTGATGCAACTAAAGCTTCAACCCAGTTCCATGAAGCTAATACATTATTGTGGAGTGGTGCAGTCAAAACATAATGCGCACCCATAACCATAACTGGACCAAATCCAAGGGCAATTGCTATCTCACCAAAGCCTTTATATCCAAGCCTTATTGGATCTCCGGTATATCCAAGGGCTAAAAATGTACCAAGGATTCCAGTCCATAATATTGGAGTATTTCCAAACACAGCTCCACTTATTTGAAGATTTAAATATAAACCGATTGCAATTGTTCCTGCAATGCTTACAAGTGCAGTGAGTAAAACTTGACCTGATGTCATAAGTCCAACTTGAATAACTCTGCTACCACCATTGAATGGGCTAGCTACTTTGTTAATTTCATCTGCATTTGAAGTATGATCAAAGTAGTCATTTGAAGAGTTAGTAGCAATTTGGGCAAGTGAAGCACCAGCTAGAACAAGCCAAAACATTTTCCAGGACCATGAATTATCTGCTCCTGCTTCTTTGATATCATTCCATGCAACTGCAGCACCGATGAAAATTGGAGCAAATGTTGCAGTCAAGAAAGGAGCTCTGATAGTTCTTAACCAAAGACCAACTCTTTTTAATCCAAGCTTAAATGCCATTTTTACGGCAGAAGTTTTGTTAGCTGGATAAGTTTTCCATTCAAACTTTTCCTCTTGATAAAAATTTACATACTTAATTGTGGTCGGTTTAATTCTGTAATACCCAACGACGTCATTTTTAATGAGAAATTCATCCTCCATAAATTCTTTGAATGCTTCTGTAGTATTTAGAACTAATTCATAAGCACGTTTCTTTTCTTCCTCATCTTTTATTTTGTAGCATTCACCATCAATTTGAAGACCTTCAATACCTTCTTGACCCTTTGGCCAAATAACCACGTGTACTCTTGGATTTAATCTTATTTGTTCAGCTTTTCTTGTAGGATGAAAAGTAAAAAATACTAAATCTTCACCATCTCTACTAAAAAATACTGAAGCACCTGATGAATTGCCACCAACACTTGTTGCAATAAACATTCTGTCAGCAGAATCCAAAACATTTTCAATTTTTTTATCTAACACATCAACCATAAGAATAAGATAATACGCTTGTGAAATAATGCACAAACTAAAACACTTATAAATTTTTTAATTTCAAACTCATATATGATGAAAAAGTATGTTTAAAGTTTTCAAAACACCTGAATTCAAAAAAGCTCTTGGTTTTTACTCTGAAAGTATTAAAGAAAACAAAAAGAATTTTATTATCTCGATGGCTTCAGCTACAGCATGGGTGTTTTTAGTCATTGTTCAACCATATTTGATAAAAAGAATTATTGACGATGGTATTGTTTCTGGGAATCAAAGCATCCTTATTATTCTTATTTCCTTTATGGTTATAGCCGGTTATGTAAGGGCTATTTCAATCGGAACGAGGAGATACTATGGAATGCATGTATCTTATAATGTTGAAGCTGGAATTCGAAATAGAATTTTCACACACATGCAAAAGCTTGCTTTTAATTATCATGATCGAGTACCTACTGGGGAATTGATGGCAAGAGCATCTAGTGATGCTTCTCAAGTAAGGTTAGCATTTGCAATTGCACCTTTGGCAACAGCCAATGTGTTATTACTTTTAATTCTGAGTGTAACTTTATTAAGCTTAAGCCTTCCTCTTGGTGGATTAGTATTGTTGTCTATTCCATCAGTATTATGGCTAGCTTCTAGTTTTTCATCTAAAGCTATGGGAGTTTCATTAAAAGTCAAAGAAGCAGAAGCAAGAATGACAACTGAGGTAGAAGAACAATTAGGTGGAATCCGTGTTGTAAAAGCATTCGGCAATGAAGAAGTTGCAGCAGAAAAAGTTGATGAAGCAATTAAAAGTATATATGACACATCCTTAGATTATTTAAAACTTAGAACACGATTTGTACCTTTATTTGAATTAATTCCAATGGTCATAACTTTATTAGTTTTATTACTTGGTGGATATTTATCAATAAACAACTATGTATCACTTGGAGAATTCATTGCGTTTACTCAATATGTTGTCCTACTCGTTTGGCCATTAAGAATCACAGCTTGGTTTTTGTCAGAAATACCTTCAAGCGTTGCTGCTGGAAACAGAATTTTAGAGCTACTTAGTGAAGTTCCTTTAATCGTTGATAACATTGAAACAAAAAATCTTCCAAAAGATGGAAATGGCAGTTTAAGTTTTAAAGATATTACTTTTAAATATGGCAATGACAAAATATTCGACAATCTTACTTTTGAAATTGAAGGTAAAAAAACGGTTGCTATTGTTGGTGCTACTGGGTCTGGTAAGTCTACTTTAGCCTATTTATTACCAAGATTATATGAAGCAGAATCTGGAAGTATCGAAATTGATGGAGTAGATATAACAGAATTAAAACTTGATGAATTACGAAGTAATGTTAGTCTCGCATTTGAAGAAAGCTTTCTATTTTCTAATACAGCTAGAGAGAATATTTCACTTGGCTCAGAAAATGTATCACAAGAAGAGATTGAAAATGCTGCATTAATAGCAAGAGCTCATGAATTTATTTCACAATTACCGGAGTCTTATGAAACTAAGGTTGGCGAGAGAGGTTATGGTCTATCAGGTGGTCAAAGACAGAGAATTGCTTTAGCAAGAGCAATTATTAGAAAACCAAGAGTTCTAATTTTAGATGATGCTTTGTCAGCAGTTGATGCATCAACTGAAGAAGAAATTAGAAATGAATTAAAAAGTGTTATGAATAATATGACTACTTTAATCATTACAAATAGAGTTCCAACTATTGAACTTTGTGATGAAGTTGTATTTTTAGAAAATGGAAAAGTAAAAGCTCAAGGTACTCATACTAACTTACTTGAAGAAGTTGAAAGTTACAGAGCTTTATTTCTTGAAAATCAAAGTACAGGAGTTAAATGAAAGATGTAACTTTTCTTAGATCTTTCAGACTAGTTCCAGAGATCAAAAAACCATTTTTATGGAGCTCACTTATTGCTTTAGCTGGAACTTTGATACGTATGATAGGCCCACAATTAATTTCTAGAGGTATTGATGATGGTGTTATGAAATCTGATTACAACTATTTGCTTATTCAAAGCGGGTATTATTTTTTAACTTTGATTGCACTTTACTTTGTCGCAAGTAAAGCTCTTCTTTCTATTGGTTTAGTTGGTGAACTTTATGTTAAAAATATAAGATCTAAGCTATTCAAACACCTATCTTCACTAGATATAAATTATTTTGAAAAAAATAAGACCGGTGTATTAGTTGCTAGGATGACATCCGATATGCAGAGTTTAAATGAATTTGCAAGAGAAGGTGCAAGCAGCATTTTAACTTCTTTATTAACAATATTTGGGGCAACTATTGCAGTTTTCTTGGTTGATGTTAGATTATCTCTTTTATCTTTCTTAATATTGCCTCTACTTGGCATTGCAACAAAAATTTTTAGAAAACATGCAGATAAAGCTTATTGGTCAGTCAGAGAATGGATTGGTCAAGTTCTTTCATCACTTCAAGAAGGAATATCTGGTGTAAGAATTATTCAAGCATATGCAGATGAGAATGCTCAACTAAATAAATTTAAAAAAGTTAATAACGAGCATTTAAAAGCAAATATGCAATCTGCTAAAAA
>OBOH01000052.1_pt1 | contig 7804 bp, 4 predicted proteins | sample 1535091 | NCBI WGS metagenome assembly OBOH01 (sample SAMEA3275610, study PRJEB22092) | marine metagenome | biome: ENVO:00000447; feature: ENVO:00002042; material: ENVO:00002010 | collected 2014-06-19T13:00:00+00 | depth 0.1 m
GGATATCCAAATTGCGGCCTTCGACCTTCGCCTGCGCGCGTTCTAGCGATTTGTTCACCCAAGGGTGTTCAATGGCTTCGCCTTCTTGCATACCCAGCGTACCCAAAATTTTATCAAGACGTTCAGAGCCAAAGATACGCATCAGGTCATCATCAAGGCTTAAGAAAAATGACGAACGGCCTGGGTCACCCTGACGGCCGGATCGACCACGTAACTGATTATCAATCCGGCGGCTTTCGTGGCGTTCTGTGGCCAAGACGAACAAACCGCCTGCATCTTTGACTGCTTGTTCATCCGTTTTGTGAGCTTCTTCGATTTGCGCACGAATTTTGTCTGGGTTTTCGTCTGGGTTTGCGGCGATAGCGTCCATGATTTTGAATTCGACATTGCCGCCCAGTTTGATGTCAGTACCACGGCCTGCCATATTGGTCGCGATTGTAACGGCACCCAATTTGCCCGCATCCGCAACAATTTGCGCTTCTTGTTCGTGCTGACGGGCATTTAGAACGTTATGTTTTATTCCCGCATTTGTCAGTTGTTGGGACAACAATTCCGATTTTTCAATTGATGTTGTGCCAACCAAGATTGGCTGACCCTTTGCGTTGGCCTCTTTGATCGTTTTGACAATGGCATCATACTTCTCTTGGGTTGTACGATACACTTTGTCATCTTCGTCAAGCCGTGCAATCGGGCGATTTGTCGGGATCTCCACAACGCCAAGTTTGTAGATTTCCATAAATTCTTCGGCCTCTGTTGCGGCCGTTCCTGTCATGCCACCTAATTTGTCGTAAAGACGGAAATAGTTTTGGAACGTAACGCTTGCCAACGTGACATTTTCAGGCTGAATTTGGCAACCTTCTTTGGCCTCGATCGCTTGGTGTAGGCCGTCAGACAAACGGCGCCCTGCCATCATACGTCCTGTGAATTCGTCGATCAAAACCACCTGACCGTCACGCACGATGTAATCTTTGTCACGGGTAAAGAGTTTGAACGCACGCAAACCTTGGTTTACGTGGTGGACTATTGTAGTGCTTTCTGGATCATAGAGTGATTGACCTTCGGGGAGCACGCCATGCAGTTGAAGGATTTCTTCAAGGAAATCGTTGCCTTCATCTGTGAAACTTACATTTCGTGTCTTTTCATCTAAAGTGTAGTGTTCGTCTTTTAGCTCAGGGATCAACTGATTGATCTTGATGTAGAGGTCCGAGCGATCTTGCGATGGACCTGAAATGATCAACGGTGTTCGCGCCTCATCAACCAGGATGCTGTCTACCTCGTCGACGATTGCAAAATGATGATCGCGTTGGGCCATTTCCTCGATGCTGCCGCGCATGTTGTCGCGCAAATAATCGAACCCTAATTCGTTGTTTGTAGCGTAGGTCACATCACACGCATAGGCAGCTGATTTTTCCGCCTCTTCTTGCTGTGGATAAACAACACCTGTCGTCATCCCAAGAGCGGTAAACACATTTGACATCCAGTCGGCGTCACGCTTTGCCAGATAGTCGTTTACGGTAACCACGTGTACGCCGCGGCCAGTCAGGGCATTCAAATAGGCTGGGAAGGTCGCAACCAATGTTTTACCTTCACCCGTTTTCATTTCCGCAATGTTGCCGCGATGCAGGAAAATACCTCCGATCAACTGAACATCAAACGCGCGCAGACCAAGTGCGCGTTTGGCGCCCTCACGACAGTTTGCAAATGCCTCTGGTAACAACGCGTCCAGGGTTTCACCATTTTCATACCGTGATTTGAACTCGGCCGTTTTCTCGATCAATTGGGCGTCGCTCAGGGCCTCAAACTCTGGTTCCAGTGCGTTGATTTTTTCGATCAACGGACGAACAGATTTAACTTTGCGGTCGTTTTGGGTGCCAAACACCTTGCGCGTAATTCTTCCTAGACCAAACATCGTCACTCCGTTCATCTCGTACTATTTTTACATTCATTGTCTTGCTAGGCGTACGCGCAGCAATTAGAGAGGAATAGCACTGTTTTATATTGCTCTTAGCGATGTAAGGGGGCGAATAATAAGTGTCAACGGCGCGGGCTAATCGACAGGGCGAATATAGGAGTTTTCTATGAAACTATTGCAAATTATGACCAAGTTAACGGTTGCAGCAGGCTTATTGGTAAGTGCGGCAAATGCGCAGTCATCCGTTGACTCGGATGTTGTCGTCGCGACCGTAAATGGCGAAGAGATCAAGATGGGTCATGTTGTGATGGTGTACGATACCTTGCCGCAACAATATAAGTCATTGCCTGCAGAGCAAGTATTCCAAGGAATTGTTGAGCAGATCATTCAACAAACAGTGCTTGCCCAGGCGGCGGCCAATCCGAATTCGAAATATATTGAATTTGCAGTGGACAATGAGCGACGCATTCTAACGGCATCGCAAATGATTGACGAAATCACCACAGAAGCGACAAGCGAAGATAAGCTGCAAGCGTATTATGATGCAAGATATCAGAGCGTAGATTTAGGGCGTGAATACAATGCATCGCATATCTTGGTCGAAAGCGAAGAAGAAGCCAAGGACCTGATCGTCAAACTATCTGACGGTGCCGATTTCGCTGGCTTGGCGCAAGAGTTTTCAACGGGTCCGTCTGGCCCCAACGGAGGGGCGCTTGGCTGGTTTGGTCAGGGTCGGATGGTTGCGCCATTTGAACAAGCGGTGATGAGCCTGACATTGGGTGAGGTTTCTCCGTTGCCTGTGCAAACTCAATTCGGTTGGCATGTGATCATACTAAACGACATGCGGGCAGTTCAGGCTCCTGCATTTGAAGAAGTAAGCGGAGAAATCGCAGCCGAGCTTCAACGCGTCGCAATTGAAGAGCGTGTGAAAGTCATGGTTGATGGCGCTGCGGTTGTCCGTGTTGATCAATCAACGCTGAACGTTGATGCAGTCAAAACAGATATCTCAGAGTTGGACTAACACATGGCCGTTGTCACAAAGATTTCCCCACTGGCCCCAAAGGCGTTTCCAGATTTACCTGTTATTAAGGGGGTGCGGTTTGCAACTGCAGCTGCTGGTGTCAGATATCAGGGCCGAACAGATGTCATGTTGGCCGTTGCAGATGCAGGCAGCAGTGTTGCAGGAGTTTTCACAAAATCCGCCACACGGGCAGCGCCAGTTTTAGATTGTCAGGACAAAATCGGGAAATCCAGCGATGCGGGTGTGGCCATTTTGGTGAATTCTGGAAATGCCAATGCGTTTACAGGAAAATTTGGCCGTGCATCGGTAGAGGCAATTACCTCTGCCGTCGCTAATTCAAAAAATATGCCTGTTGAACGTGTATTCACGTCGTCAACGGGTGTCATTGGTGAACCATTGCCCCATGATCGCGTCATTGCAGTAATCGATGAATTGAACAGAAATTTATCCGAAAACGCGCTTAAGGATGCGGCGCGCGCGATAATGACAACAGATACCTATGCAAAAGGTGCGTCTGCTGTTGTCGAAACGCCAGCGGGACCTGTTAACATCGCTGGGATCGCCAAAGGCTCGGGCATGATTGCACCGGATATGGCGACTATGCTGGTTTATATTTTCACGGATGCAAAAATTGAACAGTCGGTTTTGCAACATATGATTTCGTCGATCACGGCTCAGACGTTCAACTGCATCACAGTCGATAGTGATACATCCACTTCTGATACATTGTTGGCGGTTGCAACGGGTGCAAGTGGGATCGCGATCGCTGAGGCAGATAAAGAATTCAGTGACGCGCTAAACTCGGTCATGTTGGAACTTGCGCATCTGGTTGTTCGGGACGGGGAAGGGGCCAGCAAATTTGTCGAAATAAATGTGTCAGGCGCCGCCAACGATGCCGATGCGAAAACGCATGCGATGGCCATTGCCAATTCACCCCTGATCAAAACTGCGATTGCAGGCGAAGATCCCAATTGGGGACGCGTTGTGATGGCAATTGGAAAATCGGGTGCGGCGGCAGATCGTGATAGTTTGTCAATTTTATTTGGGGATATCTTGGTCGCGAAAGAAGGCTGGGTTGCAGATGACTATCGCGAAGAAGATGGTGCAAACTACATGAAAAATGATCACATCGTACTGAATGTTGATGTCGGAATAGGTGACGGTGAATCAACAGTTTGGACCTGTGATTTGACGCACGGATATATCGAAATTAATGCGGACTATCGGTCATGAAGATAATTTTGGTTTCTGCTGTCGCACTTATTGACCCCGATGGACGCGTTTTACTGGCACAACGACCCGAGGGTAAATCCATGGCAGGGTTGTGGGAATTTCCAGGGGGCAAGGTTGAGGCCGGTGAAACACCTGAAGGCGCGCTTGTCCGTGAGTTGCATGAAGAACTGGGGATCGAAACATGGTCCAGCTGTTTGGCGCCACTTACGTTTGCGTCGCATACTTATGATGATTTTCATCTCTTGATGCCGCTGTTTGCCTGCCGCAAATGGGATGGCATTGTTCAGGGAAAAGAGGGTCAAAAATTGGCATGGGTGCACGCAAAAGATCTGAATAAATACCCGATGCCCCCAGCGGATATTCCAATAATTCCGATATTGCGAGATTGGTTATAAAAAACGCCCCAGATTGGGGCGTTTTCAATTTAATCTAGTGTACGTGCAACTTCTTCACGTTCGAAGATTTCGATCACATCGTTAGGTCGAATATCGTCATAGTTTTCAAATGCCATACCGCATTCTTGACCAGACTGAACATCTTTGACTTCGTCCTTAAAGCGTTTCAACGTTTTCAGCGTTCCTTCATGGATCACTACGTTGTCGCGCAGCAAACGTACGCCTGCACTGCGACGTGCAACACCCTCGGTCACGATACAACCCGCTACTTTGCCAACACCAGTAACTTTGAAGACTTCTTTAATCTGCGCGTACCCGATGAAGTTTTCACGAATTTCCGCAGACAACAGACCAGTTGCCGCCGCACGCACATCGTCCACCAAGTCGTAGATGATGGAATAGTAGCGGATTTCTACGCCTTTTTGGTTTGCTGAGTTACGTGCAGATGCATTGGCACGCACGTTAAATCCAATGACAGGCGCACCCGACGCTTCGGCCAAACCGACATCGGTATCCGTAATCGCGCCCACACCGTAGTGCAGGACGCGCACGCGCACCTCATCATTGCCGATTTTTTCCATCGCTTGCACGATCGCCTCAGCAGAACCTTGTACGTCTGCCTTAACCAAAATTGGCATTTCGGTAAGGTTTTCGTTTTCTTTTGCACGCGCCATCAATTGTTCAAGCGTTGTAGCGGCACCTGCCGCTGCACGTTTTTCTTTCGCAAGGTCGATACGATAATCTGCGATTTCACGTGCTTGTGCTTCTGTATCCACAACGTTCAAAACGTCGCCAGCTTCTGGTGCGCCATTAAGGCCAAGTACTTCAACAGGAACAGATGGACCTGCTTCTTTCACGCGCTCGCCTTTGTCATTGATCAATGCACGGACCTTACCCCACTTCCCCAGACTGCTGATTTGAAATTTGGCACAGTGATCGAATTGGGTCTATTTAAAACTGCTCAGACGGGCAGCATGCGTGCCTCTTGCGACACATCCTGCGTCATCACAATATCCGTTGATGAAAACCCAATGTGCAAAGTATATACTCCACCGTTCACATGCCAAGATCCCGTTTCAACGTCAAAATATGCGAAATCACGTGGTAAGAGCATCAGATTAACGGTGGTTTTTTCACCTACCCGCAAGGCCACTTTTGCGAAGGCACGCAGTTCTTTTTCGGGGCGATCAATGGCTGTACCATGATCTGACAGATAGAGTTGAACAACCGTCGATCCGTCGCGGCTCCCAATATTCGTGACGTCAACGGACACCACAACATCACGGTCATCTGCACGCGTTGAGACATTCGATAGGGAAAATTCAGTATAGCTGAACCCATGGCCAAATGGGAACAAGGGTGTGATCCCGTGTTTTTCATAATGACGATAACCGACAAAAACACCTTCGCCGTATCGCACTGTTCCTGCAGCACCCGGATATATTTCGGGGTCTTGGCTGTGGCTTGGGTTATCCTGCCAACGCGCGGGGAAGGTTTGCGGCAAACGGCCCCCGGGATCGGCATCCCCAAACAGGACATCGGCAATCGCGTTTCCACATTCTTGGCCTGGATACCATGCCTGTAAAACTGCGGGCGCCTGCATGACCCACGGCATTTCCACGGGTCCACCCGTTTGCAGAACAACAACCGTATTGGGATTTGCGGCACAAACCGCATCGATCAACACATTTTGATTGCGTGGCAGGTCGATGTTTTCCAAATCAGACCCTTCTGTATCCCATTCGCCCGAACGGCCCACCAAAACCACGGCGGTATCGCAGCGCGATGCCGCGGCAACCGCCGCATCAATTTCGGTTTGGCCAAGGACGCGCGACACACCAAAACGGAACGCCGTGAAATACAAATTATCCGCAGGTTTGGTGCGCAATTCCATCACGACGGAAACGGTCTGTCCCGCGCTTAGAGTAACATTTCCCGTGCGCTCATCACAGCCCTCTTCAAAGAATGTGCGCCCCTTGCTCCACGTGTCCCACGCATCAACAACCAATGCGCCATCAACGTAAAGTTTCGCATACCCCGCAGCATGCAGGCCAAAACTGTGTTCGCCGTCTTCTGTCGCCGTATAGGATCCTGATACGCGGACAGAAAAGGCGTTTGGATCGACTTTACTCTCGGCCACCTCTTCATGCCAAAAAACCACAGATCCATTTATTGTATCGGTGTGTATCGCAGGTCCGCGCAGGCCTTCATTATCGAAATATTCTGCATGGAACTCACCCTCAATCACAGGTTCCCAACGGTGATTTGCGCATCCCTTGGCAAATTCAATGCGGTCCTGACCGATGCGCTGGATCATTCCATCCAGCGGGGTGATCCGATAATGTGGGTTTAATTGCGCCGATCCGCCACCCATGATTTGTGCAACATCTGCGTTGGGACCGATCACTGCAACTGTGCCGCTGTCGGGATTTAGCGGCAGTGCACCATCATTCTTCAACAGAACCGTTCCTGCGGACCCTGCCTGTCGGATGAGGGCACGATGTTCGGGGCGATTGTCTGCATGTTCTTCAAAGGGTCGGTGATCAGACAAGGAACCGACACGTCCCATTAATCGCAAAATGGCGAGCGCACGTTCACGCACCGTTTCTGCACGCACCAATCCATCGTGAACCGCCTGAACCAATGTGGCACCCCGATCACGCGTTGGACCGGGCATTTCCAAATCCAATCCTGCATTCACCGTAGGGGCCGTTGTGCGAGATCCGAACCAATCGGACATCACAATGCCATCATAACCCCATTCGTCGCGCAAAACCTTGGTCAACAACCATTCATTTTCGGCGGTGTAGATGCCGTTCAATTTGTTATAGGACGACATGATGCCCCAAACATCGGCCTGTTTTACAGCGGCCTCAAACGGGCGCAGATAAACCTCACGCAATGTGCGTTCATCGATGGCCGAATTGATTGTCGTTCGCTCAATCTCGGATTCATTCCCGATGAAGTGTTTCACCGTCGCGGCCACGCCATTTCCCTGCAAACCTGTGATATAAGCAACGGCCAGATCGGCCGCCAATTCAGGATCCTCGGAATAGCATTCAAAATTCCGCCCGTTGGTGACCGTGCGATGCATATTAATCGTTGGCCCCAGTAGCACATGCGCGCCCTTTGATTTCACCTCATCCCCGATGGCTGCTCCGATGCGGCGTATCAAATCCACGTCCAATATTGCGCCCAGTGCGATACCAACAGGAAAACAGGCTGCCGTGACCCCGCCAATGA
>OBOH01000053.1_pt1 | contig 7744 bp, 9 predicted proteins | sample 1535091 | NCBI WGS metagenome assembly OBOH01 (sample SAMEA3275610, study PRJEB22092) | marine metagenome | biome: ENVO:00000447; feature: ENVO:00002042; material: ENVO:00002010 | collected 2014-06-19T13:00:00+00 | depth 0.1 m
ATTAATTAATAAGGAGGAAAATGGAAGCTGCATACGCGTTAATAGGATACGGATTAGCTGCGATTGGACCTGGTGTTGGAATTGGTCTTATTGCTGGTAATGCTGTACAAGCGATGGCAAGACAACCAGAAGCTGCTGGTATGGTAAGAACAACAATGTTCTTAGGTATAGCATTTACCGAAGCGCTAGCACTAATTGGTTTCGTTTTATTCTTTTTGGTATAGGAGTAAAAAGTGATTTTAAATTTAGAAAATTTGTTAGCAGAGGCTGAAGAATCTAGCTCAGGTTTAGATCTACTTCTCCCTGCAACTTCTGAACTTGTTGCTGGTGTTGCTGCGTTTTCAGTAGTATTTTTCTTTATTTGGAAATGGGCACTACCTGCATTAAATGTAACTTTAGAAAACAGAGCTGCTGCAATCGAAGGTCAGATTCAAGAAGCTGAAAACACAAAAGTAGAAGCTGAAAAATCTAAAGCTGAATATGACAAAATTATTGCAAATGCTGATGCTGAAGTTCAAAAAATTATTGATGAAGGTAAAGCTGCTGCTGAAAAAATTAAAGAAGAATTACTTGCTGAAGCTAAAAGTGAAGCAAGCGCTATTGTCGATAAGGCAAAAGCTGATTCTGAAGCCGAAAAAGAAAGATTGGCTTCTGATTTGAAAGGTGAAGTTGCAGAACTTTCACTTCAAATTTCTCAAAAAGTTGCATCAGCAATGTCTAAAGATGATCAACAAAAACTAATTGATAATTTTATAAAGGAATTGGGATAAGTTAGATAATGTCAGTTGAGTCATTTTCAAAAGGTTTAGTCGAAATAATCTCTTCATCTAAAGATTCAGAGAGAGTTGAAAACGAAATCCTCCAAGTTTTCAAATCATTGTCTGAGAGCTCAGAAGCTTTAGATGTTTTTAGAAATTTTGGTATTCCTGTTGAAAAAAAGATAAATGCTGTACAAGATTTGTTAAATTCCAGAGTACTTCCGCTAACGGTAGATTTAGTAACTCTCACAATTTCACAGGGTTATGCTGATAATTTACAAGATATACAGTCAAATGTTGCAAATTTTATCGCTAATAAAAGAGGTGCTTCGTTGGCTAAAGTTGTTAGTGCAATCGAATTAGACGACAAAACACAGAAAGCATTAAAGAGTGCTATAAAAAATAAACTTGGCACAGATGTTGAGTTAAGTGTTGAAGTCAATCCAGCTGTACTTGGTGGATTAAGTGTAAGTGTAGGAGAGAGAACATTTGATGGTCTACTCTCTTCAAAATTTTCAGATATTAAAACTGTACTAAAAGGTAGGTAGAATGAGCGATCTTAATATTGACGCAAAAGCCATCTCAGAATCACTGAAGTCATCACTTGGTGATTGGAAAGATTCTGTAAAAGATGATGTAGTTGGCTACGTCTCTGCAATTGCTGACGGTGTTGCAAGGGTAAAAGGTTTAGAAAATGTTATGGCATCAGAGCTTTTGGAATTTCCAGGAGGTCTTGTTGGTGTAGCGCTTAACCTTGAAGAAGACTCTATAGGTGTTGTATTAATGGGTGACTCAAATCATATTGAGGAAGGAATGCCTGTTAAGCAAACTGGTGAAGTTCTTTCAATAGGTGTTGGCGATGGATTTTTAGGAAGAGTTATAGATCCTCTAGGAAACCCAATTGATGGCAAAGGACCTATCGAGTTTACAGAAAGAAGAAGGCTTGAACTTCAAGCTCCATCCGTTGTTGAGAGACAACCTGTAGGAGAGCCACTTCAAACAGGTATAAAAGCTATCGATTCTATGATTCCAATTGGTAGGGGTCAGAGAGAGTTAATTATTGGAGATAGACAGATAGGAAAAACTGCAGTTGCTGTCGATACAATTATTAATCAAAAAGATACAGATGTTAAATGTATTTATGTTGCAATTGGTCAAAAATCATCAACAGTCGCTGAAGTTGTAGAAAAGTTTGAAGAGCACGGTGTTTTACATAAAACAGTGATTGTTAATGCTCCTGCTTCCGCTGCTGCTGCACTACAAATGTACGCACCATATGCAGGATCTGCAATCGGGCAACATTGGATGTATAACGGTCAACACGGTTTAATAGTTTTTGACGATTTATCAAAACAAGCTATTGCTTATAGACAGATTTCATTATTACTAAGAAGACCACCGGGACGAGAAGCTTATCCTGGTGACGTTTTTTACTTACACTCAAGATTATTAGAAAGATGTGCAAAAGTAAGTGAAGAATTAGGTGGAGGTTCTCTTACTGGTTTACCAATTATTGAAACTAAAGCTGGTGACGTTTCAGCTTTTATTCCAACAAACGTTATCTCAATTACTGATGGTCAGATCTATCTTGAATCTGAGCTTTTTTATTCTGGTGTAAGACCTGCTGTTAACCCTGGAACTTCAGTTTCTAGAGTAGGTGGTGCAGCTCAAACTAAAGCAATGAAGAAAGTTTCTGGTCCATTAAGAATTAACTTAGCTCAATTTAGAGAGCTAGAAGCTTTCGCAGAATTTGGTTCAGATCTAGATGCTGCTTCACAAGCACAGTTAGATCGTGGAAGAAGAGTAGTTGAACTACTTAAACAACCACAATACAAACCAGTTCCAATGGAAGAACAAGTTGTTTCTTTATATGCTGTTACACAAGGTTTCTTAGATATAGTAGAACCAGCTGATATACCAGCAACAGAGACAGCACTTATTGAGTTTATTAAAACAAGATATTCTGAAGTTTTAAATACTATTAAAACAACAGGTGAGTTACCAGATGAAATTAAAGATGCAGTTGAAGCGTTTGTTAAAACTTTGGAGAAGAAAGACTAATTAATGGCTAGTGCTGAGCTTCGAAAGATAAATCGACGTATCAAGAGTGTTAAGTCGACTAAAAAAATTACTAGAGCTATGGAGCTAATTGCTTCATCAAGGATAGTAAAAGCTCAACAACGCTTAAATACATCTAAGAACTATTCAAGAATTTTAGGTGAGATTATTCGAGAATTAGCTAATTCAGGAAGTCTACCTAAGCCCCCTGAAGTCTCAGGAAAAAAGAACGTTACTTTAGTGGTAATAACTTCTGATAGGGGTTTAGCTGGTGCATATAACTCTAACATCTTAAAAATTGCTGAGTCTAGAAGAAATGAATACCTTGCAGATGGAGCGGATGTTGAAATAGTAACTGTAGGAAAAAAAGCAGATGGGTACTTCAACTATAGAAGTATTAATCCAAAAAGTGCATTTGAAGGTGTTACTGATGAGCCAAAGTTTGAAAATGCTTTATCAATAATGAATCCATTAATAGATGAATATAATTCTGGTAAAACTCATCATATTGAGATTATTTACACTGAATATAAATCTGCGATAACGCAAAGAGCTGTTTATGAACAGTTGCTACCTTTTGAAGATAAAACATCTGATGAAGAAAAAACTAAAGGAAATTATACTTTTGAACCTTCAGCTGCCGAAGTGTTAAATGAGATAATTCCAAATTATACAAATGCTGCTATTTTTACAGCATTGCTTAACTCATCAACTTCAGAACATGCATCAAGAATGAGAGCAATGAAGGCTGCAACAGATAATGCAGAAGATTTAATTAAGATTTTGTCTAGACAAAGTAATCAAGCAAGACAAGCAGAGATAACTACAGAGATTTCTGAAATAGTTGGTGGAGCAGAAGCTTTAGCAGGATAAGGAGAAGAGTAAATGAGTGAAAATCCAGGAAGAGTTGTAAAGATTGCAGGTCCAGTTGTTGACGTTGCTTTCCCCCAAGACTCTCTACCAGAGATTACGAATGCACTTGAAGTTGATGTTGAGTTAGATAGTAAAAAAAGCACTATTGTTTTAGAAGTAGCACAACATTTAGGTGAAGGTCGAGTACGTGCAATTTCTATGCAAGGTACTGACGGTTTAAGAAGAGGAGCAGAGGTTACAGATACAGGTGCTCCAATATCCGTCCCAGTCGGACAAGAAACATTAGGACATATTTTTAACGTTTGGGGAGAAACACTAGATGTAGAGACTTCAAGTATTGGTGTAAAACAAAAATGGCCAATACATAGAAAACCTCCTCCTTATGAAGAAGTAACAGCTCAAAATGAGATGTTTGAAACAGGAATTAAAGTTATTGATCTCCTCATGCCATATGTACAAGGTGGAAAAATTGGATTATTTGGTGGTGCAGGTGTAGGTAAAACTGTTCTTATACAAGAAATGATTAACAGAGTTGCTACTCAACACGGTGGTGTATCAGTGTTTGCAGGAGTAGGTGAAAGAACTCGTGAAGGAAATGATTTGTTTCGAGAGATGCAAGAGTCTGGAGTTATCGATAAAACAGCACTGGTTTTCGGTCAAATGGATGAACCACCTGGAGTGAGGCTTAGAGTAGCTCTTTCTGCATTAACAATGGCAGAATATTTTAGAGACGAAGAAAAACAAGATGTTCTTTTGTTCATTGATAATATTTTTAGATTTTCACAAGCAGGTTCAGAGGTATCAACTCTTCTTGGTAGGATGCCTTCAGCTGTAGGTTATCAACCAACACTTGCTGATGAAATGGGATTCTTACAAGAAAGAATTACTTCCTTAAAAGGTAGATCTATTACATCACTTCAAGCAGTGTATGTTCCAGCTGATGATATTACAGATCCAGCTCCACATACTGCTTTTGCTCACTTAGACGCAAGAACAGTGCTTTCTAGATCTATTGCTGACCTTGGAATTTATCCAGCAGTTGATCCACTCGACTCATCTTCTAGAATCTTAGATCCAGGTGTTGTTGGAGATGATCATTATCAAACTGCTCGAGAAGTACAAAGAGTGCTTCAAAGATATAACGATCTTCAAGACATTATTGCAATTCTTGGTATTGATGAGTTATCTGAGGAAGATAAGCAAATAGTTGGTAGAGCACGTAGAATTCAAAGATTCTTATCACAACCTATGTTCGTTGCAGAACAGTTTACTGGTATTGAAGGTAAGTTTGTAACTATTAAAGATACGGTCGAAGCATTTAAAACTATTCTAAGTGGTGACTTAGATACAGTTCCAGAACAAGCTTTTTATATGACTGGTGGACTAGATGAAGTTATGTCCAAGGCAAAAGAATTGGAAAAAACTTCTTAGATGAACGTTGAGGTTGTCAGTCCTGAAAAAAATTATTATACAGGTGAAGCCACAATGGTTATTTCAAGAACACCTAATGGTGAGATTGGAATTTTAGATAATCACGAGCCAACAGTAGCTACATTACTTCCGGGTGGGTTGACCATAGAGAATAAGGACAATCGAACTAGTTTTGCTATCTCTGGTGGTGTACTACAAATCACTGGAGAAAAAGTAATAGTTTTAGGTGAGCTAGTAGAAGAAGTTGCAGAGGGTCATGAATCTGCAGTCGAGAGAGGCAAAGCTCTAGCTAAACAATCTCAAGAACTGTAATGCCTACACTACTTGCGTTTCATGCTCATCCAGATGATGAAACTGTCTCGACTGGTGTCACTTTAGCAAAATATGCAAATGAAGGTCACAGAGTAATAGTGGCTACAGCTACAGATGGATCTGCTGGTGAGATTCATAATTATGAGAATCCTGATGAATTATTTCCAAAGCTATCAGAAATTCGAAGAAGAGAACTTGAAGCTAGCTTATCTGTACTAGGAGTTAAGGAATTTGAATGGTTAGGTTATAAAGATTCAGGCATGATGGGGACAGAGGAAAATAATCATCCTGATTCATTTTGGAGACAAGATTATTTTGGACCAGTAGGCAAACTAGTTGACATTATTAGAAAATATAAGCCTGATGCAGTTGTTACTTACGACCCTTTTGGTGGTTATGGACATCCAGATCACATTCAAACTCATAGAGTTGGAACTGCTGCATATTTTGCTGCTGGTGATATAGATAAATTTCCACTCAAAGAAGGTCAAGATTTATGGATTCCTGAGAGACTTTACTACAGTGCTTGGTCAAAGAATAAGATTCAAGCTAGACGTGAAAAAATGTTTGAGGCAGGGATAATTTCTGAGGAAGAATTTAATAGATTTAACCCTGTAGGTAGTCAACATGAAGACATCAATGTTGAAATAGATGGCTCTCAATATGTTGAAACAAAAGTTGAAGCAATGCATGCACACAGGTCACAATTTAAAAAAGACTGGTGGGGGTTTAATGTTCCTGATGATTTAAAAAAAGATTTTCTAGGTTACGAAAATTATATTCTTGCCTTTAATAGGGGACATTGGTTTTCTGAAACTGAACTAATTTAATTAACTTTCAGTTAATTTCAGGTTTACCTAATTTTTACTTGAGTTTTATATATTTTCCTTAACAAATGAAATTTGAAAGGAAAATAATGAATAGTTCAAAATCCAAGTTTTGGTTTATCCTCGGCTCAACTATCGCCTTATTATTCAGAGTATATGAGCATATCATTATCTCTGCTAGGGCCCTAACTAGCTTTGAATTTTGGAAAAATCCCATTCATGAATTCAAGAAATATGATTTGCTGAGTATTTGCGTGCTAATGCTATCAATGGCATTAGGAGTTTTATTGTTCTCTAATGCTATTGTTTATATATTTGAAAATTATTCAGAGGTTTTTAATACCGTAATTGGTGTAACCATGCTGGTTATTTCTGCATATATTGTCTATAGAGCAACTAACAGGGAACTTTCATTAAATTTACTAGTTACTTTGGTTGTGGGTTTGCTCTTTGGCTATATCTTAGGAAATTTTAATTTTAGTTCTTCTGAGATATCTATCATTACTCTAATTTTAGCGGGAGTCATAGCCTTCAGCTTTTTTATTGTTCCAGGCATTTCTGGGAGCGCAATCTTAGTCGCACTTGGCTTTTATGAACTAATTATTAAAGCCATATCAGAACTTAATTTAGAGATATTAATACCCTTTGGATTTGGCTGTTTAATATCCTTAATAGTTCTACTAAGAGTAATCTTGAATATATATTCAAATTACAAATCATCTCTTGATATGTTTTTCGCTGGCTTAATTCTGATTTCAGGAATCCTATTGTTTTGAAGCCAATCTTTTTTTTATCGGCATTATTTTTGATTGGAGGCTGCCAACTAATTAGCACATCAGACGAAATTAATCCGAACCTTTTTCAAACATTAGCTTCCTCAGATTACATCTATGAGGTAAAAGAGAAACCAATCCACTGACTGGGTTGGCAACCTGTAGGTCCTTGATTCAGGCCAGTTTAACAAAGCTTCACACCGGTGTTCCTGGCTGGGAGTTTTCTCTTTGCACTTTTAGCCGCAATTGGCCACAGGCTGCATCTATGTCGTGGCCTTTTTCTCGGCGCAAGGTGGCCTTGATTCCCGTATTCAAAAGCCCTTTGAGAAAGGCTTCCTGAACCGCGAGCTCTGGGCGTTTCCACTGCAGGCCATCCACCTGATTGTAAGGTATCAGGTTGACTTTGGCATGGAGTCGCTGGGCCCAATTAGCCAGGGGGGCCACTTGGTCAAGCCCATCATTGACTCCCTCAATCAGGATGTATTCAAAAGTAATCATCTTGCCTTTTTCCTGCACGTATCGCTCGCAGGCCTGCATCAAGGTAGCCAAAGGGTATTTGCGGTTGATTGGCATGATCTGAGAACGTACCTCATCAGTGGCACCGTGCAAGGAAATGGCAAGTCGATATTGAATGGGTTGCCTAGCTAGCTGTTCGATCTGAGGCACTAGGCCACTCGTAGAAATGGTGATCTTCCGTGCTCCGATCTGACAC
>OBOH01000060.1_pt1 | contig 7484 bp, 7 predicted proteins | sample 1535091 | NCBI WGS metagenome assembly OBOH01 (sample SAMEA3275610, study PRJEB22092) | marine metagenome | biome: ENVO:00000447; feature: ENVO:00002042; material: ENVO:00002010 | collected 2014-06-19T13:00:00+00 | depth 0.1 m
GCCTTGGCAATGGTAGTCTTACCAATGCCAGCAGGACCTGCCAGGAGGAGGTTAGGGATCTCACCCTTGTCAAGGAAACCCTTGAACATGGATGCCGTTGCCTCAGGCAGGATACACTCATCGACAGTCTGCGGGCGATACTTTTCGACCCAAAGAAAGTCGTTACTCATAATAATTAGATCCAGTCGGGTTTACGTTCGGGTAGTCTAACATAGTTGTCTGCTACCCATGGTTTAGATGCAATGTACATCTTGTAAGCATCAAAGGTTGAGATGCTTGTATCAAGTTTATAGCAGTCGGGCATTGCCCTTACGAATGGTGTGCATTCTTTGCCACTGCGACCCTGTGGGTCTGCCGTAGGGAAGATGACAGATGCATGTTCCAGAGCAGTTTGGCAGTTATGAACCTTGCCATAGCGGACGGTGTACTCTTCACACAGTGCAAGACCATGATTGATTAACCATCGCCAATTTGTCACAAACTCACTTGCCCATTTTGTACATGGGTGGTTACGAAAAGCACCCTTCTCAGTGGCATAGGGCGTACCGTCTGCCTTGGGAAGGGTGCCGAAACCATGACCCCACTTGTCGGATGCCACGATAGAGAGCATTTGACAGCACTCTAAGGGCATTTTGACGATGTGCTTGTCGGGAAGCACGATCGCAGACAAGTGTGGACTGGGGTCAGTGACAAAGATGTTCATCAGTATTCAGAATCAGGTTCTAATGCAATCAGCAGTTCAATGTTCTCGATCGAGGATGCTGCGGACTCACTAATGATACCTGTCAGACGAGCAATTTTCTGCTCAAACAATTCCACATTGTAACCTTTGGCAGCCTTGCAGGGACCACCACCAGTGAACAGGATGGAGATGTTCTCAATCTTCATGCAGAAGCAGAAGTCTTGATCAGTCTCACCCAGTTCGATCTCCAAGGTGTTGGAAGTAGCATTACGCTTGTCGGTTACAGCAGCATACAGACGACCATCTTTACCAGAGAAGCACAGATCAGGAAGTTGATAGAGTGATGCAGTCTGCTGAATCTGCATCAGTTGACTGTTATTGATCTCAGTGACAACAGCAGCAGCACCAAGACTGCCAATTTGGTCGGGAGGAAGAGTGATGTGACGTTCGTCAGCATAGTAATACTTCATGTGACTACGACCATGACTGATATCCACACGACTGTCAGTAAAAGTCACCTCAGGCACTTCACGAGAGTCACGAGAGAACAGACGGATCGTCTTCATCATGTTACCCAGGTCGTAGATAGGTGCCTTACGCTCAAACTCTACGTCCTTGAAGGTGCAAGCACCGAAGATGCTCTTGTTGTTTGAAATCGTGGAAACCTTTTGCCCAGGTTTGAACATGATCGAAGGATTAATGTTCATAAAAAGACCCAGGATATCCATCTGGGGTTCGGAGAATTTCATACAAGTCATCGATTAGGGTATTCTTCAAGTTTGGCGTTTTTGTCGTTGAAGTACATCAACAGTACACCATAGTGTAGCACCTTCATGATATCACGTCTAGCGGTGCCCTTCTTATCGTAGCGAGAAGCATATTTCAAGATATTGCTTCGGCAGAATGCCTCACCATCACCACATGCATCAATCAAATCAAGTGTTTGAATCTTGTCATCACCAGCAGAATAATGCTGCCGATATGTATCCGTGATATAGTCACGCAATTCTTGGAGGATTGCCTCCTCATTGTACTTGTTTGCCATAATTAACAGAAACGTTCAAGTTGTGAAATGTAGAGGTCAGTCTTTTCATTGCCTGATGCATCAAGAGCAATAACAGAATCTCTGATAAACGGATTCTGAATGTTTGATTGATCCCACCAGTGAATGACCTTACGAATACCAGACTTAACTGGTTGGACTCTGTGAAGGAGACCCGTTGGGTATATGACAGCATACCCTGCTGGTAATTTTACACTAACACAGAAGTCACCGAAGCGCAAATCAAGTTCTCCCCCATCATACTCATCAGGATTATTCAAGAAGAGTGTGGTTGAAACATCTAGTCTTAGACCATCGGAAGAAACTACCTCATCTGAGTGCCACCCATAACTCTGACCTGCTCGGTACTCTTTGTATGTGTACCCTGTGCGGGCATTACTGAGGGTCAGGCGTTGATGGTCACTGGCATCGACTTCGTAGTCAAGTTCCTCAGCGGCAAACCCACCAAGAGAAGAACCATATCCCAGAAGTTCATAACAATGTTTGTCTGGGGTGTTTCTTTTGATAAGAGTTGCTCCGACAGCAGAGGCGAGGGTACGGTTCACCTCGCTCTCATTCAGGATTTTAGTTCGATACAGCATCAGTCTTGGAGAAGGGGAGACTCGGACAGGTCAATCTTAGCATCAATCTTGCTGTACAGTTCGAGGAAGGACTCTTTGGTCTCGTCATCGAAACGGTTGAGGCAGAGTTTGATTGCTTTCAGACGGTCACCAAAGATAGAGAATGCACGAATGACGTGAACCAGACGACGAGTGGAGATAACCTCATCAACACCACCCTCAGCAAAGGTCTTACGAATGATCTCTGCCCAGGTAGTCAGGTTCTCAATGTACTCATCGTCGCAGCAGTTGAGTTCCTTGCAGTAGTTGTTGAGCATCTTCTTCTCAACGGAGGGGGTGGGATACTCTTGCTCGAAGGTGAGGGGGAAACGCTCCAAGAATGCTTCGTTGAGGACGTTAGTGCCAATGAAACGACCATCGTCGCTGCCCTTACCCTTAGTGTTAGCGGTGGCGATCACGGTGAAACCTTTGGCAGGAGTCACAGTGCGACCAACTTTCTTCAAGAAGACACCCTTACCTTCCAGAATAGATTGAAGGCAGAGGATCTTGTTAGAGGCAAGGTCAATCTCGTCAAGCAGAAGAACAGCACCACGTTCCAGTGCTTCGATGACAGGACCGTTGTGCCATACAGTATTACCATCGACGAGACGGAAACCACCAATCAGGTCATCCTCGTCAGTCTCAACGGTAATGTTGACACGGATCAGGTCGCGACCCAGTTGAGCACATGCTTGCTCAACAGAGAAGGTCTTACCGTTACCAGACAGACCAGTAACGAACACAGGATAGAACACCTCAGAACGAATGATCTTTTTCAGATCATTGAAGTTCCCGAACGGGACATAATTGGAGTCTTTCTGAGGAATCAAGTTAGTATTTTCCCGATCGGTAACAGGAGTGGCAGCAGGTGCTTCATACGCACGTTGGATTTCCAGTGCAGTCAGGTTCCACTTACCACGACCAGACTTGTAAGAATCAAGACGCTTGGCAATGGTGGGGTAAGAAACGTTGAAGTGGTCAGCAGCACGAAGCAAGTGGTTGGTCTTGACATCTTCGCCAAAGTTACGAGAGAGGAAGTCAATGATATCGGTGGTGGTCACGTCAGCAGTGCGAGGCATGATGTCGTCTGTTGTTTGGTATGTGAATAGTATAGGGGAGAAGGGGGGCAGCAGACCCCCCTGGGGGACACTACGCGATCCGTCCAGCGAAGGAAGAGAGCATCTTGCGATTGACCGACTTAGACTTCAAGGTTTTCTTGAAGGCATTGCGGATCTGACTCTTGGTAGCATCTTCATTAACGTCCATCTCTACTTCGGAAGAGTAAGAATTCGATTGAATTACATACAGTTCGTTGTAGGGAGAGTTGTTGACAACAACAGATTTGTCTCGTTTGAAGACTTTCGTATATTTATCAACACTATTCCACAGACCAAAAGAACGAAGGTAGTAACTCAGACCACGAGTGGTGCAGATACGGAACCCAAGGACACTGCTGTTGGGATAGGAGTCACGAATGATACGAATCAGAGTATTTGTCATACCTTGATTAGCGTCATGGATATCAGAGTAATAACGTCCCTTGTGTCGAACCACAGTGTTGTAACCAACGGTGCTCGGATAAGGTGCATCGAAGTATGCCGTCTTTGAATGGTCCTGAGCAGAACCGATACACTGAGACTCACCATCAGTCAGGATAATCAGGTGGGATTTCTCAACACCATTACGAGTCTGCCACTCAGGAAGATACTGATGCATAGCAACCAGTGCTTCATTAAGAGGAGTGCCACCCAGACCCATGAAGTAAGGAGGTGCAGGACGGAACTTGTAGTAAGTGTTACGTTGATGCCAATAGTTTGCCACACGATACATGTTGCGACACTGACGTTTGAAGTCTTTCTGATTACCTTCACTGGTCAGAAGATTAACCAGTTTGAATCGATTGTCGATCCACAACTGACCGATTTCATGACTAGCAACATCGGGGAGATTATTAACACGCTCATCAGTCTCACACCCCACGAAGGGATTGAGTGCTGCATCAGTCACAAAGGAGTACACATCAAAAGGAATACCAACCTTCTTACAGAACTGAACGAGGTTGATGACCTGGCAAACAGTCTCAAAGATCTCCCCTGACATAGAACCAGACCAGTCAAGTAAGAATACAAGACCATGATTCTTGCCATCAGTGGTGCGAGTCACTTTTTTGAAGATGTCGTCACTGAACTTGTAATTATGCAGTTTGCTGGTATCCAGAACACCAGTGCGAGAGGTAGAAGAACGTGCATAGGCAGATGCAGACTTCTTGCACTCGAACTCCTTGACCAGATAGTTCACATCTTTGGCAGTTTTGTTGCAGAAGTCGTTGAACTCAGAGTCAACACCAGCAAAGACATCAACACCTTCGGAAGTTTCAGTTGCATAATACTGATCCCAGTATTCTTCTGCTTTATCCCAAAGTTGCTTGTTGTTGACAATAATTTTGTCAGAGTGAATCTTGGGGAACTGAACATAAGTGGGAGACTGAGCATGACGATCGATCAGACTCTCAGCAGCACGGTCGAAGTTACGTTGAGTGGTGACGTTATCGATATCAGGATCAGCATACTCATAGGAAGGAGTATCAAGATCAGCAGCGTCGCGATCATCATTGCCCTGATCATCTCCATTATCACTCTCTTCATCAAACCAGGGGCGAGGAGTTTCACCCTGACCTTGCTGCTCGTCACTTTTCTCAGAAGAAGTGGTGCTTTCCTCAGTAGAAGAAGAACCACCACCAGGAGCACCTTGGGGTTGAGGTGGAGTGCTTTGCTTTTGCTCTTCGCGTTTCTGCTTGGTGAATTGGTAAATAGCGTCAGCAGCAGCGATTGCCTCATCAAACGTCTCAGCAGCGCCCACAGCGTCTCTGAGAGGGGTCTCAGAGTCATCAAAAGGCATCATTGAATATGCACCGATCTTATAGTGCAGGTTGACACGATCAATCAAAGGAAGCAGTTCGAGTTTCTCATCCTTGATAAGGAAGAAATCTTGATCGTTGAGTTCCTGATATCCACCGTAGAAGTCCTTAGAGAGACCAGGAAACTTACGCTTCATCAGTTTCTCAATGCGAGCATCCTCAGTCACGTTGACATAGGACTTGGGGCAAGGAAGTTCATCAAGACCTTCGTTGGGGGTGTAGAGGGCATGACCAACCTCATGACCAACCAGCATGGTGTACACAGTATCGCTTGCCTTCTTCCACAGGGGTAGGGTCAGCACACGCTTCTCAACATCAAAGGAAGCAGTGGGGACTTGTTTGTGCTCTACCAGCAGGTTCTCGGTAGCAAGCAGGCGGGCGAGGTTGCCCTTGATCTCTTGGGTGTTCATCGGGGTTCCGTCTGTATGCAGATAGTATAAGACCCCCCAGGAGGAATCCTAGGGGGTCTGTGCCAGTCATCCGACTGGTCGTTTAATGGTCTGGTAACACCATTTTTTACTTAGTAATGCCTTTCTCATAAATGTAAATGCTTCATGAGGATCTGTGTGTTCACCACAGGTAAAGGCATCGCACACTGCTTCTCCATTTTCTGGCCAAGTGTGAATACTGATATGACTCTCCGCTAACATGGCGATAGCGGTAACACCCTGAGGATCAAACTTATGAGATTGAATACCCAACAGGGTGCTGTTTGCACATTGTGCTGCTGTAACCAGCATGTTGCGAATGTAAGACTCATCATCTAGGAGAGCGGAGTCACATTGGCGAAGAGTAAAAACTATATGTTTCATCCTTGAATAGGCGTCATTACAGAAAAGTCTCCTTCTTTGGCGAACTGTACGATACGTTCAAACTTATCATACAGAACGTCTCCTTTGTGTGAAATAACAAAGAGGTTAGTCTTTTCTCCGAGACCTTTGAGGATTCTCATAAGTTCATCAGTGGCAGACTGATCGAGCGATGAATCAAACACTTCATCCAAGAGGAGAAGATTTGTAGACACACTGTTTTTGAGTGCAGCAACTTCTCTCCAAGTGAACAGAAGTGCTAGATCGATCTTTTGCTTTTCACCTTCTGAGAAGGATGCATAAGAGAAGTCATCACGGAAACGAGAGAGAATCTTCTCGTTAAAATTATCATCAAGCGTGAAGTTCACATAGAAGTCCATGCTTTGAAGATATTTATTGATGCGCTGGTTGATGACGGGAATGAACTTAGAAATAATCTTAGTCTTGATCCCGCCATCTTTGAGCAGACCAGCGACAACTTTAAGATGATCAGTCTGCTTGTTGATATTAGAACATGATTCTTGTTTTTTGTCAAGTAGTCCTTGCATCTCAACCAGTTCTTGCTTCTCCTTTTCCAAATTAGTGGAGTCACTACCAACATCACTCATGATCTTGGTGTTCTCTTTCAGGAGGTGCATCTCCTCTTTGGTGAGTGACTGAATCTCATACCGATATTCGTTGACCTTGCTCGCTTTGTCGCGAAGTTCTTTAACAGTCTTACTGAACTCATTGATGTTGTTAAGGATCTGTGTTCCAGCATCATGTAGTTCTTGGCATTTGAGATTTAGTTCTGCTTGTTTATCAATCCGAAAGTCTTTCTCGATGTCCTGAGTACACACAGGACATGTAGTATTACTGACGAAGAAGTCATAGTCTTTCTTAGACTGATCAAACTTAGAGATGAGTTTGGTACGCATCACTTTGAACTTTTCGTGCTTCTCAACAGCAGCATCAAGTTTTAGAATCTCAGGTTCGATCTCGGAGATCCACCCATTCAATTCTTTGACTCGACTGTGAATATCAACTACACGATTCTCGTTCTTGATAAACCGTTCCTGCTTGTCTTCGACATGCTTGGCATCAACTTGTTGGAGATTCTCAATGTTACGAACCTGCATATCAACTTTCTGCTGTGCAAGTTCTAGTTCATATTCACACTGCCTCTGCTCATCCTTGACATCTTTCAGTCGTTCTTTGAGCAACGAATTCATTTGCGAGAAGATTTGAATGTCTAGAAGATCTTCGATAACTTCTCTTCGATGAGCAGCAGGCAACTGCATAAAAGGCACAAAAGTGCTACTACCAAGAATAACAACCTGAGTGAAAGACTTGAAGTTAAGTTTAAGTATGCTCTGTTCCAGGTGCTTCTGATAGTCCTTATTTGCTGCATTTTGATCTACCAGTTCGTTGTTAC
>OBOH01000061.1_pt1 | contig 7394 bp, 6 predicted proteins | sample 1535091 | NCBI WGS metagenome assembly OBOH01 (sample SAMEA3275610, study PRJEB22092) | marine metagenome | biome: ENVO:00000447; feature: ENVO:00002042; material: ENVO:00002010 | collected 2014-06-19T13:00:00+00 | depth 0.1 m
CAATCTGAGATATGACTTGATTAAAGAGGAGCTGGCAGAACTAAAAGATGCAATGAAAAAAAAGGATTTATTGGAGGTTGCAGATGCTTTAACAGATATTTTATATGTCACCTATGGAGCTGGCCATGCTTTTGGAATTGATTTAGATAAATGTTTTGAAGAGGTCCAAAATTCAAACATGAGTAAATTAGATGAAAATGGCAAACCTATTTATAATGAATCTGGTAAAGTTATGAAAGGACCAAATTATTTTAAACCAGACCTTTCAAAATTTGTTCGTTAAATTTCTAATTTAAAGTCAATTGCTCTAACGCTATGAGTTAGACTGCCAATAGATATTCTATTAACTTTTGTTGATGAAATTTTTTTTATATTTTTAGAATTTACATTTCCTGAGGCTTCTGTTTCATATTTATTGTTAATAATTTTCATACTTTTTTTAAGGTTTTGGATACTCATATTATCTAATAGCACTGTATCAAATTTAAGACCTATGATTTCCTTTAGTTGATTAATATTATCAACTTCAACAGTAATTTTTCTTCCCTTTTTATTTTGAATAGCTTTTGAAACCACTTCTTTGATATTTGAACTAGCAATATGATTATCTTTTATTAAATATTCATCACTCAAATTAAACCTATGGTTTGTTCCCCCTCCAACTTTAACAGCATATTTTTGGATCAATCTCATATTAGGAATTGTTTTTCTAGTACAGCAAATTTTACTTTTACCTTTTACTATTTTTACAAAATGATTTGTTTTAGTGGCTATTCCAGAAAGATGAGACAAAAAATTTAAAGCTACTCTTTCCGCTAACAAAATATTTTTTGCCTTACCTTCTATAATTGCAATTACATTGTGTTTTTTGACTATTGATCCATCTTTTTTTAAAATTTTGAATTTAATTTTTTTATCAATTAGTAAAAATGATTGTTTAGCAAATTCTATTCCAGCAACTAAAGCATTTTCATTACTAATAATTTTTGCTTTAATGACTCTGTTATTATTTATTAAATTTGAAGTGATATCACCATTAGGGTAGAGGTCTTCATTTAAGGCAAGTTTTACCGTATTGATTATAAAATTCTTGCTAAGAATAATTTTGGACACTCAGTTTATCTTCCAATAGCTGCCATTCTTTCAACTGAAGTTCTCGCTTTTTCAATTGTTTCTTGATCCATAATTATTTCTCCAGTCTCATTTTCGAGACAATCAAGAATTTTTGGAAGAGTAATCTTTTTCATGTGAGGACACATATTGCAGGGCTTGATGAATTCTACATTTGGGTTTTCAATTTGAATATTATCACTCATAGAGCACTCTGTAACCATCATTACTTTTTTTGGTTGGTGATCTTCAACATATTTTATCATTCCTGAAGTAGAGCCCGCAAAGTCACTTGCTTTGATTACATCTGGCGGACATTCTGGATGAGCAATTATTTTTATTCCTGGATTATTTTTTCTGATTTCGTGAATTTCTTTTTCATTAAATTGATCATGGACTATGCATATACCTTTCCAGGATATAATTTCGACATCAGTTTGAGAAGCTACGTATTTTGCTAAATAATCATCTGGTAAAAAAATTACTTTTTTAACACCTAAAGATTTAACAATTTTAACTGCATTTGCTGAAGTGCAACATACATCAGTTTCAGCTTTAACTTCTGCAGAAGTATTTACATAAGAAACTACTGGTACTCCAGGATATTTTTCTTTAAGTAATCTTACATCTTTTCCAGTTATAGAAGATGACAATGAGCATCCTGCATCCATATCTGGTAAAAGAACTTTTTTGTTTGGACTCATTAGTTTTGCAGTTTCAGCCATAAAATGAACACCAGCCATTACAATTATATCAGCTGAAGTTTTTGATGCCTCAATTGCTAATGCTAATGAGTCAGCTGAAAAGTCAGCTACACCATGATATATTTCTGGAGTTTGATAATTGTGTGCAAGAATAACAGCGTTTTTTTCTTTTTTTAGTTTATTAATTTTGTGAATATAGGGCGCGTGCACTGACCACTCTATTTCAGGGATTACTTTCGAAATCTTTTGATATATCGACTCTGTTGATTTCTTTACTTCTTGTGTAAATTCCATGCAGAAATTTATCAATTTGAATGATAAATGTCATTCATTTATTGTGGGACATATTGCGGTCGTGCTGAAATTGGTAGACAGGCACGGTTGAGGGCCGTGTGGACTTAGTCCATGAGAGTTCGAGTCTCTCCGACCGCACCAAATTATTTGTGTTTTCTATGATTTAATCCAGTTTGGCTTGATAATTTTAAAAGATGCATTTTTTGTGGAATAATTTAAATTTTCATTAAAATTATCATCTAAATATTTTACCAAAGCAAAAGGAAAATCTTTTTCAATTAATATTTTTCCTATTTCAACTTCATTATTGTAAATTGGTTCATCTTGATTAAGTTTACCTATAGTTACTTGAATTGGTAATAATCTTTTGGATAATTTATTTTTTAATTTTATTCTTGCAGTATTTTCTTGGCCTACATAACAACCTTTTTTGAAATCAAGTCCATTAAGCTCCTCAAAATTACATTCAATGCCAAATAATTTATTTTGTAATTTATTTAAATCTTTGGGCACAATTCCAAGTTGATGGCTAATTTTATAATACTCTATTGGATCAGCACTTTTTAATCCTAATTTTTTAAGTGATAGGTAAAGTTTTTCTAAATTTATGATTAATCTGGCTCCTAGTTCTTTGTGTCTTGGATCTAAGACAATAGGGTCTTCTCTATATTTAACTGTATGACCCAAAACATCTTTAGCATTATCAAAACTTAAAAATTTTTCACTATCAAATACTGCAATAACAAACTCATTACTTAAATTTAATATTTCCACCTTAGATCTTAATTTGTAAATACTAAGCTGCTTAAATAAATCATTAGCCTGACTTTTTTCACAATCAATGAAGTATCCTGATTTATGTTTGACAATTATAAATTCAAATAGAAATTTTCCCTGAGGTGTTAGCAGTGAAGCAAAACAACTATTATCATCATTTACTTTATTAATGTCATTACTAATCAAATTTTGAAGAAATTCCTTAGCATCATCTCCATTTATATAAAGAATGGCTCTATCCTCTAAAATGTAAACTTGGTTATTATTCATGTTTGAATGATCCTTAAAATTAATATAAGTACTTTTTTTATAAATGTTAGATCTAATAATCAAAAACGGACAGTGTTACATCGAAGGTGAGTTAAAAGATGTTGATATTGCGATTAAAGATAAAAAGATTCATCAAATTGGACAAATTACTGAAGAAGCTAAAGAAGTAATAGATGCTAAAGGTCAAACTGTTTTACCAGGTTGTATAGACACTCAGACTCATTTTAGAGAACCCGGTTCAACTGATACAGAGGATTTGCACTCAGGAAGTAGAGCTGCAATAGCAGGAGGAATTACCAGTGTATTTGAAATGCCAAATACCAATCCACCAACTTCTAATATGAAAGAGTTTCAAAGAAAATTAGATCTTGCTAGGAATAGAATGTATTGCAATTATGCTTTCTATTTTGGTGCAACAGCAGACAATGCAAATGATTTAGCTAGCTTGAAAGATCTAGAGGGTTGTTGTGGAATTAAACTTTTTGCAGGATCTTCGACGGGAAATCTTTTGGTTGCTGAAGAAGATGATATTGAAAAAGTTTTTCAAAATAGTTCAAAAGTGGTTGCGGTTCACTCAGAAGATGAGGCAATCTTAAATATTAATAAAAAATTAATCAAAAAAGGTGATGTGCATTCACATCCAGTGTGGAGAAGTGCGGAATGTGCAATATCATCCACTAGAAGAATAGTTAGAATCGCAGAACGTTATAATAAAAAGGCGCATATTCTTCATGTTACAACAAAAGATGAGGTTGATTTTTTAACACAACACAAAGGAAATATTACATTTGAGATAACTCCCCAGCATCTAACTTTATACGCGCCAGATTGCTATGATAAACTTGGAACTTATGCACAAATGAACCCACCATTAAGAGATAAATCTCATTATGATAGATTATGGTATGCAGTAAAAAATAATCTAAATGATACTATTGGCTCGGATCATGCTCCTCACTTAAAGATTAATAAGGACAAAGAGTATCCAAATTCACCATCTGGAATGCCTGGTGTGCAAACTTTAATGCCAGTTATGCTTAATCATGTCAACAATGGAAGACTAACTTTAAATCAATTGGTAAATTTAGTGTGTGAAAATCCTATCAAGATTTTTGGAATTCAAAACAAAGGTTTTATTAAAGAAGGATTTGATGCAGATTTTACAATTGTAGATATGAATAAAACAATTGAAATTAAAAATGAAAATATTGAGAGTAAATGTGCATGGACTCCATTTAATGGATTTAAATTTAAAGGCACACCAACTCACACTATTATTGCTGGAAAAATTAAAATGAAAGATGGAAAAATTTTGGGAGATCCTGAGGGAACTCCACTAAAATTTAGCTAACCTTAATAGTAAAGCTATTTACTAAAATTACTCCAACCACAATCAAGAATAAACCTAACACAGCCTGCCAAGCTAATGTTTGTTTAAAGAAAATATATCCTAGTATTGCAATAGTAAAAATTCCAAGACCGCTCCATGTTGCATAGACGATTGCAATCGGAAGTTTATTTACAACAAATGTTAACAGGTAAAATGCACTTAGATAAAATATGGATAATGCAACTGTTGGAATGAGTTTAGTAAAGTTTTGTGAGACTGGTAACAGCATTGTGCCTGCAACTTCACAAAAAATTGCTCCTACTAAAAGTATATAAGTTTTAACCATTATTTAAAACTTGATGCTTGATTAAGTCTTGTTTGATTTCATCCAATATTGCAGGATCATCAATAGTGGGGGGTATATTAAACTTTTCATTATCGGCTATTTTTCTTATTGTTCCTCTTAAAATTTTACCAGATCGAGTTTTGGGTAGTCGCTTAATGACAATTGCTATTTTAAATGCTGCAACAGGTCCAATTTTATCTCTAACCATCTGAACACACTCTTTTGAAATCGTTGTATGATCTTTATCGACCCCAGATTTTAAAACAATTAAGCCAATAGGTAATTTACCTTTTAATTTATCCGCTACACCAAGTACTGCACACTCCGCAACTGACTGATGTTCAGACAATACTTCTTCAATTGCACCAGTTGACAATCTATGACCGGCAACATTTATTATGTCATCTGTTCTAGACATGATCCAGATATAACCATCTTCATCAATGTGTCCTGCATCATAGGTTTGATAATAACCTTCATAATTGGTCATGTAGTTTTCTTTATATCTTTGATCCGCATTCCATAATGTTGGAAAAGTTCCTGGAGGAAGGGGTAATTTTACAACAATATCTCCCATTTCATTTGGTTTTGCTAAAGTTTGATCAGGTTTAATTATTTTTACATCATAACCAGGCACAGCTTTACAAGCTGAACCATATTTTGTTTCCATCATTTCAATTCCAGTACAATTTGAGCTGATTGCCCAGCTAGTTTCTGTTTGCCACCAATGATCAATGACAGGAACTTTGAGTAAGTTTTCTGCCCATTTAATTGTATCAGGATCTGCTCTTTCACCCGCCAGAAATAAACTTTTAAAATTACTTAGATCATATTTTGAGAAAAATTTTCCTTCTGGATCCTCTTTTTTAATTGCTCTAAAAGCAGTAGGTGCTGTGAACAAAGATTTTACTTTATATTCAGATATAATTTTCCAAAAAACTCCAGCATCAGGAGTGCCAACTGGTTTTCCTTCAAATAAAACTGTAGTGCATCCTTTAAATAAAGGTGCATAAACAATATAAGAGTGTCCTACGATCCAGCCAATATCGCTTGCGGACCACCAAACATCATCTGTGTCAATATTGTAAATATTTTTCATGGTCCATTTTAAAGCAACGATGTGACCTCCAATATCTCTTACAATCCCTTTAGGGGTTCCTGTAGTTCCTGAGGTATATAAAATGTAAGCATAATCATTGGAGTTCATCTCCACACAATCAGTTTCAGAAGCATTTGCCATTACTTCATCAAAACTTAGTTCTTTTGGACCATTCAATTTAACTTCATGACCTGGTCTTTGAAATAAAATCAGCTTATCAATTTTATGTTTCGCTTGTTTTATAGCTGCATCTACTAAAGGTTTGTATTCCACAGTTCTCCCAGGTTCAAACCCACATGAGGCTGTTATTAGTAATTTTGCCTTACTGTCATCAATTCTACTTGCAAGCTCATTTGAAGCAAAACCACCAAAGACTACAGAGTGGATCGCACCAATTCTGGCACAGGCCAACATCGCAACTACTGCTTCAGGGATCATTGGCATATAAATTATAACCCTATCTCCTTTTTGGATCCCTTGATTTTTCAAAGCTCCAGCAAATATAGAAACTTTATGTCTTAATTCTTTATATGAGAACTGAGCTTTGTTACCTGTTATTGGACTATCATAAATTAATGCTGTTTTATCACCATGGCCATTATCAATATGGATGTCTAATGCATTATAACAGGTGTTAGTAATACCATCTTCAAACCATTTATAAAAAGGTGGGTTACTTTTATTTAAAATTTTAGTCGGTTTTTTGAACCAAAAGACATCATTAGCTGCTTCTGCCCAAAAATTTTCAGGTTTTTCAATAGATTGCTGATAAATTTTGTTAAACTTGTCTGACATACTAATTTGATTCGTTTTTTACTTTTTATTATGTTTTTAACTTATAAATTGTATTTAATTTTAAAAAATAAGTAAAATCAATGCTTATTAATGTCATTTAAGTCTTCAATATTCTAAATTTATTTGTTATTAGACCCGCAATCTTGGCTTTAGGAAACTAAAGCTTAGTTTATATAAACTAAAAAATAAAAACTAACTAAAGAGGGAGTTTTTTATGAAAAAACTAAAATTGTTTGCTCTTACAGCTGTTGCCCTAATGGGTGTTACAGGTGTAGCAAACGCAGAAACTGTGTTGTTAGCTTCTGATGATTTTGTTGGAATTTCGTTCTGGCTTGTATCAATGGCTTGTTTAGCAGCAACTGTATTCTTTTTCTTAGAAAGAAGTTCAGTTCCAGCAGGTTGGAGAGTTTCAATGACTGTTGCTGGTCTAGTAACTGGTATTGCATTCGTACACTACATTTACATGAGAGAAGTATGGATCATGACTGGTGAGTCGCCAACAGTTTACAGATATATTGACTGGTTAATTACAGTTCCATTATTGATGTTAGAATTCTATTTTGTTCTATCAGCAGTAAACAAAGCAGATTCAGGAATTTTCTGGAGATTGATGCTTGGTACATTAGTAATGCTAGTAGGTGGATACTTAGGAGAAGCAGGATACATCAA
>OBOH01000067.1_pt1 | contig 7163 bp, 6 predicted proteins | sample 1535091 | NCBI WGS metagenome assembly OBOH01 (sample SAMEA3275610, study PRJEB22092) | marine metagenome | biome: ENVO:00000447; feature: ENVO:00002042; material: ENVO:00002010 | collected 2014-06-19T13:00:00+00 | depth 0.1 m
TAAAAAAATCCACTCCCCCAAGCGCAAGCCAACCGCAGTCCCAAATATCGGGATTCCGATCACAATCTTCTATGAAGTTGGCCTTCGAAACTTGTAACCCTGATATGGCCAAGGCACTGTGCCCTCCCAGGCTGAAGCCTGCCACCGATATGTTTTCAGTATGCAACGATAGCCCTGCAATTGTTGGGGTTTCAGCCCAATTTAATATCGCGCTCAGATCATTTACCCTCTCCCAAAATCATAACGGTTTTTTCGGGCAAGCTATCACGTGACGTTGTGCCCGGATGATTTGCGGCCAGCACGACATATCCTTTCTCAGCCAGCGCTTCCGCCAACCATCCCACCTGAAGGGCGTTTCCGCCAGAACCATGGCTAAATACAACAACAGGATGCGTTCCTGACTTCGGCCGTGCATTCGGCCGGACATGGTGGCCATAGAACAACGCATTTTGTCCTATGAGTTCAGTCGGCCTGTCATCGTCTGTGGGATACCAAATAAATAAATTAAGAAACACGTCACGTTGAGGAACTTGAAGGGTCGTTGTCTGATAACCTGGCGAATATTTCCCAGGGCCGCGTTCATGTGTCTGGGCCATAAATAAGAAGCCAATGCACACAAATGCCAAAACAATCAAACCTATAGCAGTTTTTAACAATAGTTTTTTCAAATCGTAAACGTCCAAAATAAGTGAAATAAAAATGATTAATGAGTCTGTTACTCTATCTTTGAAAAGTAACATCAGAGCGTAAAATCGTCTATAGATTGAATTTACGATCTACGATTCAACTCAATTTATCTTTCACGCGCCCACAAAGGGCGTTTGGCGTGCATATGGTAATTCTAGGACACCCGCTCCAACGCGCGCTTAACCACACTTGGATCGCCCAAATGGGCCTCTTCGGACAACAATCTGCGCCATCCCCGTGCGCCGGGGCGGCCCATGAACAGGCCCAGCATATGGCGTGTCACCTGATGTAAACGACCACCCTGTGCGATGTGACGATCGATATAGGGCAGCATTTGCAACACAACCTCGTGCGGATCGCGAACCCCATCGCCCCCGTAAATCCGCGCGTCTGCGGCGCATAGGATATCACTGGGCGAATGATAGGCCGCGCGTCCAACCATGACGCCATCCAACCCCTGATCCAAATGCTGCTCTGCCTGATCCAGCGTTGTTATCCCCCCGTTGATCGAAATATGCAGATTGGGGTTATCCGCCTTTATCTGATGCACCAAATCGTAATCCAGCGGTGGGATTTCGCGGTTTTCCTTGGGGCTCAGCCCCCGTAACCACGCCTTACGGGCATGGATGATAAATCGTTTCACCCCTGTATCTGAGACGCGTTTGATGAAATCGGGCAGCACCTGATGGGCGTCTTGGTCATCCACACCAATGCGGCATTTCACAGTGACCTCAACGTCAACCGCATCCTGCATCGCGGCGCAGCACTCGGCCACCAAATCAGGGGTGCGCATCAACACCGCACCAAAGGTGCCTGATTGCACACGATCAGAGGGGCAACCACAGTTTAGGTTGATTTCGTCATACCCCGCATCTTCGCCCATCTTGGCCGCTGCGGCCAGTTCGGCTGGGTCCGATCCCCCCAATTGCAGGGCCACAGGATGTTCTTCCGTGTTATAATCCAACAAATGCAAGGCACCACCTCGCACCAAAGCGGGTGAGGTTACCATTTCCGTATAAAGCAAGGTTTCCCGCGACATCAAACGATGCAAATACCGACAATGCCGATCCGTCCAATCCATCATCGGCGCAACCGATAAGCGCGCTGATGTGTGAAGCGATTGATGTTGGCTATCCTGCACCATGATCCTCATGCAACTGTTTTGCGGCCAGATAACATATATCTGCGGGAATTGTAGAGCAAGAAATCCAAGACACCCATAATTCTAGTGAAAGCCACTGCAGCATAACGAACCCCCTGCACGATTAGGGGAGCGCCTGACTGGGTAGGCGCAAAAGGGTGGCGGTGCAAAATGCCAATGCAAAGGACAACAGGCCAACGTTTCAAAACGGTGATGGCGTGCAAGCGCCTGCCGAGGGGTAGGCAGGCGCTCCCCGGCGGCACCGCCGGGTGAAACAGGATTGTGAATTCACGACACCCTGGCGATGCCCACCTTACCCCTTCGCCACAAAATCAATCAGGGCCGAGGGGCCAGAGTGGCCGCGGCCTTCGTTTAGGGTGGCTGTATAAGCGCGGTTGACCATGATCTGCATGTGGGAAAAGGCATCTGCCAGCATGTCGGGTGTGTACATATGATCGGGATTGCCCGGCCCCCCAGTACCCAAGGCGACCTGTTCGGGGGTATATCCGTGGATCAGTAATGTGCCCCCTGCCCGCGTTGCGCGTGCCAGTGCGGTGAAAATTTCACCCATCCGTTCGGGCGGGACAAATTGGATAAAGATCGCGACAACATTGTCATACGCCTCATCGCTCCACCCCGCATCGTAAATATCGGACAGCACAAATTCCACATCAACCCCTGCCTCTTTCGCCAAGGCCTTGGCCTTTTCTTGGGCGACCTGCGAATAATCTGTTGCGCGCACATCGTATCCACGCGAGGCGAGATAGACGGAATTGCGCCCCTCACCATCCGCAACGACCAGTGTTTTGCCACCAGCCACCAAATGCGGTTCAAGGGCAATGAGCCCCGCCGCAGGTTTCGTTCCAAAAAGGTAATCCGCACCCGCGTAGCGTTTGTCCCAGAAATTTTCCATGTCTCAGCCCCGTAGTTTACGGAACTGATCTATGGATAGATGCCGAAATTACAATGCGACGATTAGGTCACAGGATCGCGGGGCGCCTTGCCGGACATGATCGCGCTTAGGTTTTCCATCGCCCGCATCCCCATTTCAACGCGGGTTTCATCCGTTGCACTGCCCAGATGCGGCAGCATCACCATGTTTGGCGCATTCAGAGTGTCAGGCATGATGTTGGGTTCGCCGTCAAACACGTCCAATCCCGCACCCCCAATCGTGCCATTCTGCAGTGCTTGGGCCAGGGCAACTTCGTCCACCACCTCACCACGGGCGGTGTTGATCAGGATCAGACCGGGTTTTGAATGGGCCATGATATCCGCGTTGATCAGATGGCGATTCTGAGCCCCACCCGGACAATGAAGCGAGATCACATCACAGGTTTGGAACAATGTTTCCAAATCAGGCACCTGTGTTGCGTTGAATTGATCCAATTTGTCTTGGGCCACTTTTGATCGGTTTTGGACAAAGATTTCGCAATTAAACCCAAAATGCGCACGGCGTGCAAATTCCTGACCAATGCGGCCAAATCCCACAATCCCAACCTTTTTATTGCTGGCCTTTTTCCCGACCAGATGGGTTGGGCGCCAACCGCTCCATGCGCCTGCGCGGACCTCTCGTTCGCCTTCCCCTGCACGGCGCGCCACCATCAACATCAGTGTCATGGCGATATCTGCGGTACATTCGCTTAGGACATCGGGTGTGTTTGTCACCGTAATGCCCGCCGCCTGCGCTGCAGGAATATCAATGTGCGAAAATCCAACGCCATAGTTACAAATCGCCTTTGTGCGAATGGTATCGGTGTCAAAAACGGCCGCGCCCATGTTGTCCGTTACAGTGGGCAATATGGCGTCATATTCACCCAAGGCCGCGCGTAGTTCATCAACCGTCATCGCGACATCGCTGTCGTTGCATTGTACGTCATAGTGTTTCTGCAACTCTGCCTCGACACTGGCGGGCCATTTGCGGGTGATAAGGATTTTTGCTTTGCTCATTCTGCCGCCAAACTTGCCTGAAGGGACCCAATGATCTGATCAACTTCTGCGGGATCATATGATCCGCCTAAATCCACCAATGCCGCGCCAAAACGGGTGACAATATCTTCGATATCCGCGTTACTAAGTAGGTTTAGGATACCGACGCGCACTTGGGTTGGCCGTGACAAAGTCGGCCAAATACCGAAATTTTGCGACCGACAATAGGTGACAAATTCCATTTCGCGCCCTGCCATATTTGGCGGCAGGTTCAAAACAACCAAAGAGGTCATGTTTGACGTTACCTCGCATCCCATGGCCGTGAAGGCGCGACGCAAGATATCCTCGCAGGCCGCATATCGCGCTGCGCGGTTTGGCAATCCTTCGGCCAGTGTCAAACGCAGCGCTTCATGAAAGGCAGCAACGGCATAGGCGGAATGTGTTCTGTGATAGGCGCCTTTTTCAACGTCTTGGCCATCCATAATTCCCCAATGACGCGCTTCCATCAGCGGGTGGTGCACAAAACAACGTGCGCCTGATTGGTTTAGCACATCAATATACTCTTGACGAAAACTGACAGGTGCATAGGTCAATGGCAGGCAAGAGATCCCTTTTTGTGGGCAGGATGCCCATGCGGCTACACCTGGGTAATCATCAATACGAAAATCGGCAACGCCAAGCGAGCTGACCGCATCCACCAGCCCCAAAACACCATGACGCAAACAGGCATCTGAAAACCCCTGTATGTCATTGATCCGACCCGAACCTGTTTCATAATGCGCCATCAGCGCCCATTTGGGTTTGTGGGTGGCAAGCGCCTGTTCAATCGTGTCGCCATCCACGGATGTTCCATGGGCAATGGTGATCACATTCACAGAGGCCGCAACTGGATCCGTTGGATTTGCGGACAATTCCTCGGCCGAGGCGGCCTTCATCCGTAATGACAGGGCATCAATCCCTGAAAACGTGCCGTTCACAAAAACAACGACGCTGTCGCCCGGTTGAACAGCCGCGATCATGCAATCCAGGCCGCTCCACCCCGTGCCAGCAACGCCAAAAGTGTATGTGTTTTCCGTTCCCCAAATCGCACGCAGCATATGTTTGCATTCGATCATTCCGTTCAACACATCGGGATGCATGTGATCGGCCAAACCTGCGCTGGCGAATTGCTGTAAAACACGGGGGTCTGTATTGCCGGGCCCTGGTCCTGCGGCAATCGTGTTTGCGATTTTCAACTGCTCGTACATTTCTGTCTCCTACGCCTGTGCAGATTTACGAATAAAGGCCCGCGGTGCGCGCACGCAGCCGGATCAGACCCAAAACGGTATCAATGGTGGGGGTGGGCACCCCCGTGACGCGGCCCAATTCCTGAACCGAGGCTACAAGGGCATCAATTTCCATCGGACGCCCCTGATCCAAATCCTGCAGCATCGAGGTTCGGTGCGCCCCAACGGCTGCCCCCCCTGCGATGCGACGATCCACATCAATTGGGAATTTCACGCCCAATCGCTCTGCGATTTCCTGCGCCTCAACCATCATATTGCGGGCAACTGCACGGGTGCCCTCATCAGTGCACAGAACGTCAAGTGTTGCATGGGTGAGTGCAGAAATTGGGTTAAACGATAGGTTCCCCCAGAGTTTCACCCAAATTTCATCACGCAATTTTGGACGCACAGGGGCCTTTAGCCCCGCGTTGGCAAGGATTTTTGACAATGCCTGTGCGCGGTCCGATTTTGACCCATCTGGTTCACCAAGGGAAAACCGATTGCCCTCGATATGTTTAATCACACCGGGTTCAATCACCTCTGCCGCAGGGTAAACCACACATCCCAAAACGCGATCAGGGCCAAATCCATCCCATTGCACATTGCCAGGATCAACGCTGTCTAATCGGGTGCCTTCATGCGCGCCCTCTAATTTATGGAAATACCACCATGGAACACCATTTACACCGGACACAATCGTGGTGTTTGGCCCGATCAAGGGGGTCATTTTGGACACAACGGGGGGCACAGAATGCGCCTTTAGCGTGACGATCACATAATCCTGAACACCCAATGCCGCGGGATCGTCCGAGGCCGTGACGGGAACCGTTGTGGTTTCGCCCTCTTCGATCAGGGTCAGGCCCTTTTCCTGCATCGCGGCCAAATGTGGTCCACGGGCAACCAGACTAACATCTGCGCCCGCCTTGGCCAATTTAACGCCCATATACCCGCCAATGGCGCCTGCCCCAAAAATACAAACTTTCATTCTCTACTCCGCAGCAACAAGGCCAAGTTTTTCCGCCATGCCGATCCGTTGCATTTTACCTGTGGCTCCTTTGGGGATTTCATCCATGATGATAACGCGACGCGGCACTTTGAAATCGGCCATACGTTCAGCGGCAAATTCGCGGATTGATTTTTCGCTTGCCTCATGTCCTTCGCGCAAAACGGCGGCGGCGGCGACCTCTTCCCCTAATTTGGGATGGGGCAATGCGAATGTGACAACCTGTTGAATGCTGGGGTGATCCATCAGGACACCGTCAACTTCTAACGGTGAAATCTTTTCCCCGCCGCGGTTGATGATTTCCTTTAGGCGGCCTGTCAGTTCCAGGAAACCATCGGCGTCGAATGCGCCCTGATCGCCTGTGCGGAACCACCGTTTGCCTTCAAATTCGAAAAAGTTCTTTTCGTTGGCCTCTGGGTTGCTTTCATATCCAGGCGTGACGTTTGGACCTGAAATCACAACTTCGCCCGTACCACCGACAATTCGGTTTTCGATTTCATGTGCAATCGCCACTTCTGGCCCTGCGGCAACGCCAACAGATCCCGGTTTTTGGCGATCCAGCGGGTTACAGCACATCTGGTGCGCGGCCTCGGTCATGCCATAGGCTTCGATCACGGGCGCGTTGAATGTTTTGTTCAACTGCTCCATCACCTGTGCGGGCAATGAGGCCGAGGAAGAGCGTAAGAAGCGCAGCGGCACATCCGCAATCACATCGGCATTGCGTCCCGCACGGGACAAAATCGCCTGATGCATCGTCGGGACGGCCGTGTACCATGTTGGACGCGCCTCTGACATCATCGCAAAGAAATTCATGGCGTTAAAACCATGCGTGCAATAAATTGACCCGCCCGATGCAACTGTCGCCGAGACGGCGGCCACCAAGCCATGGATGTGAAACAAAGGCATCACGTTCAAACAGCGATCCGTTTCAGTCAGCGCGAGTGACGCTGCGATATTTTGCGCAGACGCGGCAACATTGCGCTGCAACAGGGGCACAATTTTTGGACGCGATGTTGTGCCCGATGTATGCAAAATCAGCGCAACATCATCCTCGGTTGGGGTAACATCCTGCGCGGCGTTTGCATCGGGGCCTGCCAATGTAAATTCGCCCGCGCGCGACGTAGGGATCAAGTTCAACACA
>OBOH01000068.1_pt1 | contig 7156 bp, 9 predicted proteins | sample 1535091 | NCBI WGS metagenome assembly OBOH01 (sample SAMEA3275610, study PRJEB22092) | marine metagenome | biome: ENVO:00000447; feature: ENVO:00002042; material: ENVO:00002010 | collected 2014-06-19T13:00:00+00 | depth 0.1 m
AAAATGATAAAGATTTAAATCAAGTCAATAAAGAACTAGCAGAAGTACAAAGTAGATTAAATGCAGCTGAGAAGGCTCTAGAAGATGCTTTATCAAACTATGATGAGTCATTAAATAACCTAGCTGCTGTTCAACAAGTAATTGTTGAAGAGCAAATAAAACTTGGAAAAATAAAAAATGAAATAACAAATGTTACTGATGAATTGTTCGATACTCAGAAAGAGCTTGTAGTTGCTGATGAAAAACTGCAAGAACAAGCAGTTAGCCTTTATATGAATGGAGTGATGAGTCCAACAACTGCCTTATTTATTAATTTAGATTCTCTTTCAAGTTTTTTAGTAGCACTAGGTTATGCTGGAACAGTTGTTGATACAGCATATGAAATTGTTGAACAATTAAATGCATTACAAAACTTAGCCTCAACCCAAACTGTTTTTTTAACTGAAAGAGAAGAAGAAAGAGCTGAAATTGTTTCTAATTTACAAAATGAGGAAGAAAAAAGAACTCAAATTTCAATTGAAGCTGAAGATTTTGCAGATGAAGTAGAAACCCAGAAACAAGCTGTAGAAAGAGAAAAGGCTCAAGTCGAAAATAAAAAAGCTCAAGTATTAAAAGCTAGGCAGAATGCTCAAAATTTACTTAATCAGGCTAACAAAGAGTTAGAAAAACTTGATAAAGAACATGCAGATTTAGAAAAACTTGAGGATGCGATACAAGCTGATATCGACAGATTAAGTAGTTTAGGTGGAGTAGCTCCTAATCAATTAACTTGGCCAATAACAACTGGTTATGTTTCAAGTGGATATAAATGGAGAAGGTTAGGGGGAACAACAAGTTTTCATGGTGCTATAGATATTGCAGCTAGTAGAGGTACTCCAATTAAAGCTGCTGCTGGTGGGGTTGTAATACTTGCAAGATATTACGGTTTAGCTGGAAATACAGTATTCATTGACCATGGTGGTGGAATGACCACACTTTATTTCCATATGGATAAAATTCAAGTAAAAGTTGGCCAGACTGTCATAACGGGTGATCAAATTGGTACAGTAGGTACCACTGGTAGGTCTACAGGTCCACATTTGCATTTTGAAGTTAGACTGAAAAACCCTTCGTCTGCTGGATGCTCACTTCCATATTTAGATCCTACTTCTAGAGGGAGAGTAAATCCTTACTGCTTTTTAAACTGATGAAAGTATTTGCAGAAAATAGAAAAGCTCGAAATTCTTATGAGTTTATTGAGTTTTATGAGGCAGGTATTGTATTAACTGGACCAGAAACTAAAAGTATTCGACAAGGTGCAGTTTCAATTGTTGATGCTTTTGCAAACCTAGAAGGCGAAGAAGTCTTTATAAGGGAAATGAATATAGAACCATATAAATTTTCATCATTGATCGACTACGAACCTAAAAAACCAAGGAAACTTTTATTGCATAAAAATGAAATCAAAAGATTGATTGGTCTGATTTCTCAAAAAGGTTATACATTAGTTGCTACTAAATTATTTGAAAGCAATGGTTATGTAAAAGTTGAGTTAGCGCTAGCTAAGGGAAAAAAAGATTATGACAAAAGAAGTAAAATTGTAGACAAACAACATCGAAAAGAGATCAAGAACTACTAAATACCTTTTCGGTACCAACTCTTACATCAGATACTCCTTTAAAATTTTTGCTAATTTGGTCTTTATAAATAATTGAAACTGGACCGTTACCTTTTTTGAGTTCACCTAAATTTTCAATCTCATGTCCAAGAGCAGTGAGCTCATCATGATAAATTTTGCTTATATGTTCAAATTTTAATTTTGAATTTGTCTCAGATGTAAAATAGTCAATTGTCCATCTGGGTAATTTAACAATTTCATCAAAGCTCATTTTGTTCAGTAAGTAAGGAAGTATAGTTTGAACTAGTAGCTGAGGTTGATATCTACCACCACGAGTTCCAATAATGAACTCTAGATTATTATCTTTACTCCAAATGGTAGGAGATAAAGTGTGTAGAGGTTTTTTACCTGGTTGTAAATAATTTGGATGTCCTTTTATTAAATTAAAACCACAACCTCTGTTATGTAGAAAAAAACCATACTTTTCTACACCTATTCTGCTTCCAATACCATAAAAATTTGATTGTATAAGTGAAACACCTAAACCATTCTTATCAACAGCATTCATATAAGCAGTGCCTCCACCGTGTGCTTTTGGAGCCGTAAAAGTACTTGATTTATTTGGATTATAAAGCTTGGCTTTCTCTTTGAGATAATCTAGATTGCATCCTATAAAACTATTTTCATAATCTTGATAATCATAAGTAATAGCATCTCGATCTGCTGCGAGTATTCTATAAGATTCAATTAACTGATGAAGTTCTAAATTAGTTGTGCCGAGAATTTCGTAAAGTTTTAAAGTGCTTAAAGTTAAATATCCTTGTGTAGAAGGTGGAGTAGTCCATCCATCGTATTCATAAATTTTTAGGTGCAGAGGCTCTCTCCATTTTGAATTAAATTCTTCCATATCTTTTTTTGTAATGACATTTAAAACTGACCTTGAAATTGCTTCTGCAATTTCTCCTTGGTAAAAGGACATTAATCCATAATCTCTTAATATTTCTAAAGTTTTTCCCAATTGGACTCTTCGTATATGCTGACCAGCAAGAAATGGTTCATCGTTTCTATAAAAGTGGTATCCAGATGCTTGACCACTAAGCTCTTCTTTATGATGATTTAGTGTTTGAAATAATTCTTCTGAAATTTGAAAACCATTATGACAAAGTTCAATACCTAAATCTAAAATTTCTTCTATTGGAAGTGATCCAAATTTCTCATGAAGATTGTTCCAGCCAGCTACTGCTCCTGGAACGGTTACAGAAAATGGATGATTCAATGGAATTGAGTCGTGATTACTTAATTCTTCTGGGTTAACATTAGAGCCAGCATAACCAGAAGAATCTAAAAAATGTGGCTTATTCTCTCCAGGTACCCAGACTAATGCAAACAAATCTCCGCCAATGCCGCAAGTTTCAGGAGCAACAATACCTTGTATAAGGTTAGTTGCAATAGCAGCATCAACAGCATTTCCACCTTTATCATAAATTTTTGAAGCAATATCTGTAGATAAATAATGAGGTGAAACGATAACGTTGTTCATCCCATTAGTATATAGAAATTCTGATATTTATTTTCTTAGATATTTACGTGTATAAACAAAAATACAATAAAATAAATAAACAATTAAGGAGAATGAATGAAAGATATAAACGCTCAAGAATATTCAGAGTTATTAAATTCCGAATCACCTGTTGTAATTGATTTTCATGCAACTTGGTGTGGTCCATGTAAAATTTTAAGCCCAATTTTAGATGAAATCTCATCTGAAGTTGATGGAGTTGAATTTGTTAAATTGGATGTTGACCAGTATCCAGAAATTGCTGGAGCAAATGGTGTTATGGGTGTTCCAACTGTAGTTATGTTAAAAGGTGGAGAGGTTAAAGAAAGATTTGTTGGTGTTCAACCTAAAGAAACAATTAAGGCTAAAGTTACCGCGTTACTCTAATTGTTAAAACTAGTTCTTTTTTTACAAGTTCTAATAATTTCAATGTTATTAGCTGCTGGCTACTTTGTTTACCTTGAATTAGGTGCAATATCCTCAGCAATACAGGATGCTTTAGGTGTAATTGCAGATATTAAGGAAATACTTCCAAAGCTTGATTCTGCTATTAATACAATCAATGAATTGGATTCTGTATTTGAAAGCTTATCAGGGATTTCTGAAGTTTTAAATATTCTATTAGATCCATTCCAGAGTAATTCATGAGCTCCAAGGTTAGTTTTTATTCAACTGATTGGTGCGGAGATTGTGTTCGTTCAAAAGCTTTATTAAAAAAACATAATATTTCATTTACTGAAATTAATGTTGATAAAGATTTAGAGGCTAATGAATACATCAAAGTTTTACAAAACCAACAAAGAAGAATACCAACAATTGTCTTTGAAGATGATTCTTTTTTAGTTGAGCCAAGTGATCCTGAATTAGAACAAAAACTTAAAAATTTAAATTTAATTTAGTTAAAGGTACTGACCAGGTCTATCATCTTGTTCATCAGAACTCTTTGCTTCAATAGCTTGCGTTCTCATTTCAGCAAATTTAGCACGGGCCAAAGCTTCTTGTGAAAATAGAGATGCTTGAATTCCATGAAACAAGCCTTCGAGCCAACCAACTAATTGTGCTTGAGCTATACGAACCGCACTTTCAGAAATTTGCTCATCTTTTAATGGTAAAAAAATTGTTTCTAATTCTTCCTTGAGATCATCAGAAATTATTTCTTTAAGCTCGTTCAATGATCTTTCATGAATTTCAACTAAAAGGTTTCTACCAGTTTCATCAATTGGCGCTCTTCTTACTTCCTCTAACATAGCTCGGGTCATTGATGCAATACGAATTAATTTATCTGGCTGGTTAACAGTTGAATTATTTTTATTGTTTTCTTCATCCATATCTTTTATTTTAATTTATCTTTATACAAATGAGTATTGACGACCATAAATCGATTGAATTTACAGAATTTATTAATAATGTCTTAGATGAATCTGGAAAGATTGCATTAAAATATTTTCGTCAAATTAGAGATCTATCTCTCAAAGGCGACCTTAGCCCAGTAACTCTAGCTGATCAGGAAATAGAGGAGTTCATTAGAGCAAGAATTAATGAAATTTATCCTGAACATAATATTGTTGGAGAAGAGTTTAAAGATCATCGAGCTTCATCACAATATACTTGGTACATTGATCCAATCGACGGAACTAGAAGCTTTATTGCTGGAAAGTATGATTTCGGAACCTTAATTGCTCTAAGAAAAAATGAAGAATTAATAGGTGGTGTTATTGATTGTCCAGCGCTAGAAGAGAGATGGATATCGTTCAAGGATTCAGAAACATATGTAAATGGTAAACAGGTTAAATGTAAACCAGTCACAAAACTCGAAGATGCAGTTATGGCTACAACCTCAAGTCACGAATTTGGATATCAGAAATGGAGAGCATATCAATCACTTGAACAATCAGTAAAAGTTACTACCACTGGAAGTGATTGTTATAACTACGGACTACTAGCTAGTGGTTATGTGGACATTGTTGCTGAAAGACTTACTGCACCACATGATTACCTACCTCTAGTTAGAGTGGTTGAAGGGGCTGGTGGTATCATTACAGATTGGGAAGGAAAAAAACTTAAGTTTGAAGATAAATTAGTTTATGTATTAGCTTCAGCTTCAACAGAACTACATAATCTTGCGCTTGAAAAATTAAAAGGGGTTGAATGAAAATATTGGTCTGTGACCAGCTTCAAGAAGTAGTTTTAAATCAACTACTCGAGTTAGGAGAAATTACAGATATCTCTAGTTCATCAAATAAGCATGAAGAACTTTTGAAGCACATAATTGAAGCAGAAATAGTTGTAATCAGAAGTGCCACAACTTTGACAAAAGAAATATTAGAACATGCAAAAAAAATAAAAATTATTGCAAGATGTGGTGTTGGAATAGATAACGTAGATATTGAATTTGCCAAATCAAAAGAAATTTTTGTCACCAATGCACCAACTGCTAATTTAATTTCACTTGTTGAACATACAATCGGACTAATTCTTTCAACAGCAAGAAGAATTCATGAATCAAATGTAAGTACAAAATCTGGAAAGTGGGAAAAAAATAAATTTGTTGGTCTTGAGTTACATAAAAAACAACTTGGAATTATTGGGTTTGGAAAAGCTGGAAAATTATTATCAGAGAGATTAAAAAGTTTTGGGATGAAAGTAGTATTTTATGACCCTTTTGTTTCTGATTGGGAAGGTGAAGAACAGGGTGTTGAACTTGACTATTTATTAAGTAGTTCAGATGTAGTATCTGTACATGTTATCAAGACTCCTCAAACTGAAAACTTGCTTTCAAAAGAAAAGCTTAATCTTCTCAAACCTAATGCAATCTTAGTCAACACCTCAAGAGGAGGTGTTATTGATGAAGAGTATTTAATTGAACTTGTAAATTCAAAGAAAATATTTGGAGCAGCATTAGATGTATTCGACAAGGAACCTATAGAGGAAAATAATAAAATATTGGACTCAGATGTTTTATTAACTCCTCATATTGGAGCATCAACCATTGAAGCCCAACTTAAAGCAGGATTAGACACAGTTCAAAATATTAAAAAGATTTTAGATGGAGACACTTCACCAGCTTTATAAAAATTTAAAAAAACCTGTTGTAATAAAATATCTTTAAGACAATAATTAAATTACAAATTTAGTTGTTTAGGCTGGCACCAATGACTAAATCTCAATCATCAAAGTTGGCATAAACTATTTCATAAACGGGCCAACCATAAGGTAAGCAACCATTTGTTCCTTTGCTTTGTTGCATCATCACAGGTGCAATTGCTCCTTCTTTTGGACACTCTTTATGTTGCCAACCAAGTAAATGTCCTGTTTCATGATTTATTAAATAAAGCCTGTATGTTTCAATATCTCTGCCAAAATCTACAGCCCCTTCTTTCCATCTAAAATTATTGATTATTATTTCTGTCTCATTTCTGCAAGAGTAAATTCCATTAGTTTCAAGTGGGTAACATAATTCATCTGTTTTTTCAGGTGTGGCAAAAATAAAAACGAAATCGCTATCCTCTACACTTGTTAATTGAAATCCCTTACCTGTTACATTTGTCCACCCTTTTTCATTATTTAAAATTAGAAAAAGTAAATTCTTCATACATAATGGGTCTAAATTTATTTCCGATTGTATTTTTAAAGCATAATTAATTTTTTTACTATCTCTAGTGTTAACATTATCAACTAAATTCCATTCCTCTTCACTCTCTTGAGATAGCTCGTCAATGTAGCATCCACTAAGAAGATCCTTACTTCCTATATCTCTAGCTTTTTCAATTGAATCACTGGATAAAAATATGACTGTTCCAGGCTTCATTGGCCCTGCCGGCGACTGAATAAATTTGCACTGCCAGTGACGGCACAAAGAATGAATGCATCACATCATTGCCAGTAACCAGCAATTTGACGCGGGTGCCTTCTGGAACAACAAGCGGGTTATCCACGCTCAGCAACCGAATCTGACCAGCCTTTAAATCGGCTTCATCGACAAGGTAGCTGTCGAAACTGAT
>OBOH01000069.1_pt1 | contig 7084 bp, 11 predicted proteins | sample 1535091 | NCBI WGS metagenome assembly OBOH01 (sample SAMEA3275610, study PRJEB22092) | marine metagenome | biome: ENVO:00000447; feature: ENVO:00002042; material: ENVO:00002010 | collected 2014-06-19T13:00:00+00 | depth 0.1 m
ATCCAATCTGACAGCATCGCTCTTGCGTGCTGCTCTGGGCATTCCTGAATATGCTTCTGATAGTTTGGCAACAGCTGGTGGACTCGCTGCTGGTGATGTCTACTACAACACACTTTCTAGCAAATACACTACCGTCTGATAACCAATGGCATCTCCAACTTCTAAGGCAGAACTCAAAGAATACTGCCTCCGCAGACTGGGCAAACCAGTCTTGGAGGTTAATGTCTCTGATGATCAATGCGATGACGCTATTGATTACTCTATCCAAAAGTTTCAGCAATTCCACTACGAGGGTGCTGAACGTGTTTACTTGAAGCATCAGTTTACTGCTGCTGAGATCGCTGCTGGTAAAACAAATACAGATACGACTGCTGTTGATAACACAACAGTATGGAAAGAACAGAACACTTTCTTATCGGTCCCTGAGCATATCCTCTCAATTGAAGGTATGTTTGCCTTCACTGACAAGGGAACACGCAGCATGTTTGATATTCGTTATCAGATGCGACTGAATGATTTGTACGATTTTACATCTACACAGTTCTATCATTATTACATGATTCAACAACACCTGGAAAGTATCGACTTCATCCTGGAAGGTATGAAACCTATCAGATACAATCAGGTACAAGATAAACTTTATTTGGACTTCGACTGGTCTGAGGATGCACTGGAAGATCAATATGTGATCATCAAGTGCTGGCGTGCTCTCGATCCTAACACATGGACTGAGATCTATAATCAGATGTGGTTGAAGGACTATGCCACTGCAAAAATTAAAAAGCAGTGGGGTCAGAATCTCACCAAATTCCAGAATGTCCAAATGCCAGGTGGTGTCACTTTGAACGGTGAGATGATCTACAACGATGCTGTTGAGGAACTCAAAATCCTCGATGAGCAACTTCGTACTACCTGGGAAACTCCTCCCCTAGACATGATCGGATGACATGGCACTTAACAGTTACTTTACCCAAGGAACAACAGGCGAGCAAGGTCTTGTACAAGATCTCGTCGATGAGCAAATTAAAATGTTCGGCAAGAACGTGTACTACATCCCCAAGACACTTGTCAAAGAAGATAGTGTCTTCGGAGAGGACACACTCTCTAAGTTTGAGGGTGCCTTTGAGGTGGAAGTCTATCTTGAAGATGCTGGTGGTTTTAGGGGCGACGGCGATATATTTTCAAAGTTTGGTGTCAGAATTCAAGATCAGGTTACCTTCATCATTTCCAAGCGACGCTTCACAGCAGCAGTAGATGACAATGCTCAACTGATTGTAGAAGGGCGCCCTAACGAAGGAGATCTGATTCACTTCCCTATGGTGGGTAAGACTTTCCAAATTCAGTATGTAGAGCACGAACAACCTTTCTTTCAGTTAGGAAAGATCTACACCTGGGGTCTGCGCTGCGAACTGTTCGAGTACAGCGACGAAGACTTCGATACTGGTATTGCTGAGGTTGATGCAGTTGAGACTAACTTTGCTAATGCTGTTGGTGTCATCTTTGCTGAGGGTGGTAGTGGCGACTTTACTGTCGGAGAGATAGTAACAGGTTCTGTCACCAACACCACTGCCGAAGTTAAGTCTTGGGATAGTGCAACCAGAACTCTCGTTCTTATCAATAGAAGTGGTCGGTTCTCAGTTGGTGAGACGTACACAGGAAACGACAGTTCTGCTGTCTGGACTACTGCGTCTTACAATACGCTAAATAATTTGAACTCAGAATATGATCAAAACTTTGCTATCGAATACGAAGCGGATCAAATTATAGACTTCACTCAGTCTAATCCGTTTGGTGAATTCGGTAACAGTGGAGGAACACTCTAATGCTAGGAACCTACTCTTACCACGGCGTAATCAAAAAAACCGTCGTTGCCTTTGGCACACTATTTAACAACATCGAGATTCGTAGAACTTCTGGATCTAAGACAGAGGTTATGAAGGTTCCTTTGGCATATGGTCCTAAGGACAAGTTCTTGGCACGTCTGCGTCAGGTTGGTGATCTGACCCAGAAGGATCAGGTACAGATTACCTTGCCTAGAATTTCGTTTGAGATTCAAGCAATTACATATGACCCGACAAGAAAAGTCTCACCGACCCAGTATATCAGACATACGACTGGTGACACAACGAATAAAGGTTATATGCCTGTGCCATATAACATCAATTTTGAACTCGCAATCCTGAGCAGAGCGCAAGATGATGCTCTGCAAATCATTGAGCAGATTCTACCATTCTTCCAACCAAGTTTCAATATCACGATGAACTTGGTTCCAGATCTCGGAGAGAAGAGAGACTATCCAGTAACTCTGACATCCATTAACTATGACGATCAGTATGAAGGTGATTACGACACACGTCGTACCTTGATCTACACGTTGCAGTTCCAAGCAAAGACTTACCTGTATGGTCCTATTCAGGACAAGAGCGGCGAAATCATCAAGAAAGCAATTGTCGATTACGCTACCGACTCTGCACCCACCGCTCCAAGGGAAGTACGTTATCAAGTTACTCCAAAGGCAACTGAGGATCTCAATAGCGATGGTAACATCAACACTCTCGATGATGCCTTGCTGAATCCTGATGATAACTTCGGATTTAATGAACTTTACAGTGAATTTACAGATGGACTCTCACGAAACCCCGTCACAGGAGTTGACGAATAAATTTGATGGTATCTCCGATGCCCTTGATGTAGACACAGATATTGTGTCTACACAAAGCAAAGGTGAGATTGCACCTGTGGAAGAGTTCGCCTCAACCAAGGAGCAGTTGAAGAAAGACTACGAGTATACTCGTGGGAATCTATATTCTCTGATCGAGAAAGGTCAGGAAGCAGTTGATGGTATCTTGGAATTAGCACAGGAATCTGACCAACCTCGTGCATATGAAGTCGCTGGTCAGTTGATCAAGCACGTTGGTGACGTTGCCGACAAACTGGTAGATCTTCAAAAGAAGGTCGCTGAGATTGAGAATCCCAAGAAAACCAAAGAGGTCAACACTACAAACAATACTATGTTTGTAGGTAGCACAGCGGATCTCGCCAAATTCCTAAAACAACAACAAGATAAATAGTATTTGTAGGAGCAACCTAGTAAAATGACAGCATTTATTCCCGTCGTCCATCATGGCGATTTTACTGATAACTCAGACACAGTTGTGACCAGTAATGGTCTAACCGTGAAGACTGGCGTGTATCGTATCACCAATGCTGCTGCCCGAGCAAGTCACTTCTCCTGGGGTGGTGCTCCTAATGCTGGCACTGATGCGCTGCATGTCAATGTCGTTTCTGGTGGCGAAGTGTTTGTGAAACTTGCTTCTCCTAAGGGTGTCAAGATCACTGGTGCTACTGCTGCTAACCCCTGTGTCCTGACTGTCGGACAAGGTGGCACTCCTGCACATAACATTGTGGTTGGTGACTACATCACTATCACTGGGTCTTCGGTTGCTGCCTACAACGTGACTCATGCTGAGGTTACTGCTGTCACCAATACAACGATCACTATTGACTCTGACCAGTCTTCTAGTGCTGCATTCACTGGCGATGCTCAGGTGAGAAACAGCATCAAAATTTCCTTCCAAGGCGACAGCACCAATGGTCTGACCGCTCACTTGGATGAAGTCCAACTGATTGGTTGATCATGCCTGCCAAATCTATCAAACAACAGCGTTTCATGGGTATGGTCCGAGCTGCTCAAAAAGGTGAAGGAGCAGCATCACCTGAGGTTGCCAAAGTTGCTGCCAGCATGAAGAAGAAAGACGCCAAAGACTTCGCCTCAACAAAACATAAGGGGTTACCAATGAAGAAAGAAGAATTCATCAACGAGGAAGACTACGATCGCATGAAAGATCGCCGCATGGAACGTGGTGGTGTTGGTGGAAACAAACGTTACGATCGCCCCCCTGCAAAGAAACTGAGTAATGCTGAGCTGGGCATCAAACCTGGCAAGACTCAACTCCAAAAAGATATGGAGAAAAAGCACGGTGCAGGTAAGTCCGCTCTCGATATCGTGAAGGCAGAGATTCGTAAAAAGCATGGTAAGGGTGCCGTTATGGGCGAAGCAGCCAACAGAGCAGAATACGAGAAGATTGCGAAAGAACGTGCTCCCAAGGATGACAAGAAAGCAGCATACGCTTTCAAGGACAATAAGGACAGACAGAGAGATCTCAAAAAACTAGCAAGATTGGTCAAGCACGCTGACGGTCAGAAGAGAAATCCTGCAATGTATAACTCTTTTGAACCAGAAGGTGAGCAGATCAGTGAAGCACCATATCAAGTCTATGGTTCTCCTGATGGTAAGAAGGAGAAGAAGATCGGCAAACCTGTGAAGAGCAAAAAGTATGCTGCGGATAGAGCAGCAGAATTGGAAGATACCCACAAGAAGACTGGTGGTAAGTATCGCTCTGAATACACAGAGGCGGCAGATTTCTGGCATCCCGATCCTGACAAGGATCGTAAATTGGGTGGTCCTGGTGCTAACCAGCGTGCTCGTGAAGATCGTGCTGCTGCATCCAAACCCAAGTCTGATCCCAAGAAACTGAAACCAGGTGAGTCCTACATGGACTATGCTAAGCGTCAGAAGTCTGGTAGATCTACCAAGTATTCCCCTGAGTTGCAGAAGCGTGTTGACGCTGCTAAGGCAAAGAAGAAGGAAGGTATTGTCAGTAAGATCGCCCGTAAGGTTGGTCTGAAAAAAGAAAGCACCGAAGGTAAGTCATTCAAGCAATTCCTTGAAGAAGGCAACCGTACTGGTCGCATGATGCAGAAATCCAAGTCTCAGGTTACTGGACATATCTCTGCTGACCGTGGCGATGACGAGAAGAAGAACCGCGAGGGTCGTAAGACCTTAGAGAAGGATCTCAAAAAACATGGCATCGGTCACAAGAAAGGTGTGGGCGAGTATAAGTATGGCAGTGGTGAAACTGGTCGTGAGGTTTCATACCAAACTTCCAAACCCGACAAGATGTCTAAGCGTCGTTTCGGTAAGGTAATGCGTCGCCTTGGTCGTAAGCATGGTCAAGAATCTGTGATCACCAAGGATAAGGAAAAGTCTGCTAAACTGCACTATACCGAAAAGGGTAGCAAGGCAAAGTCTGACTCTATTGGTAAGACTAAGGCAGGCAAACATCCCGAAGGTTATGGTGAAACTTCTGGCACCAAAGTCAGAGGTGGTAAACTTCCTAAGAAAACAAACAAAGGTGCGTATCATTATGGCTGAGCAACAATCTAACGGAACTTATAAGTGTCAGTATTGTGGGGTGACCTCTCCGAAGGGTCACCAACGCCCTAAGACTTGGATTGAGAAACACGAGAACAACTGCCCGAATAAACCAAGATGAAGACATTCAAACAATACATAGGGGAAGCAAAGAACTGCCCCGAAGGAACCAAGTATTGTAATAAATGTCAGTCTTGTGTTTCTAAAACTTGTGATGAGAAAAAGATGGAGAAGATTGCAGAAGCATCTGCTGGTGCTGACAAATCTATGGAAAATAGACGGCAACAGATTCAGCGTAAGCAACTGATGATCAATCGTCAGAAGTTGCAGTTGCAAATGAAGGCAGTATCCAAAAAGAAACCTGCCGATATGCATATGCAATCCGAAGGTGCTGCTTGGACTAAGAAGTCTGGCAAGAACTCCGAGGGTGGTCTGAATGAGAAAGGGCGCAAGTCCTATGAAGCAGAAAACCCAGGATCAGATTTGAAGGCACCGAGTAAGAAGGTAGGCAACCCACGTCGCGCTTCCTTCTGTGCCAGAATGAAAGGCATGAAACGCAAGTTGACTTCTAAGAAGACTGCTGGTGATCCTGATTCAAGAATCAACAAGTCACTAAGAGCTTGGAACTGCTGATTTGAGGTCTCCCTTCGGGGAGACTTTTTTATTGGTAAAAATTAATAATTTCTTCCAATGTCTTACATTAGTCTTAAAAATGTCTCATTTTGGTAAATAGTTAGTATAATCGAGTGTATCCTCATGGACTTTATGTTCACATTTTATTTGTTAGTTCTCATCTTGATGGGAATGATTTGGTATGGTGGTTTTGAAGGCACTATGCGTGTCTTTGCCTATATCGATTTGCAACTAAGATTTATGATCGTAAAGTTCAAGATGTGGCAAATGAAGAGAAAGTTGGAAAAGCAACTAGACCTTCCGCCTAGCAATTTTTCAACTCTCATAAAGGATCTTACAAATGGAAAATGACAGACAATTCTCAGACCTATCAATCGAAAGAAAAGAATGCCCCAAGTGTGGAGCACTCTGGATTAATGGCGAACATTATTGGTCTGGCACAGGCAAAAGAGGTAGCGAACTTGACCTGGCGGGACTTGTTTGTAATAACTTGGGAGACAATCGTTGCATTAATCCTTGTAGAGGTATGGACGGTGGGCAAACGTGGGCAAAACGATTGCAAGAACTAGATAAAGATATGCCAGGAGATGCTGATAATACTCAGTAACAATTAAGTATTCTTGCCTACATAGTGTAGTTACATAAGGTATAAATGAGATTTTTCCTTTCCCTTATTGCTACACTATTTTTTGCCCTACCTGCATGGGCAGTAGACGTTCAAATGGGTGCTAACGGAAACCTAGTATTTGAACCAGCAGAAGTATCTATTGCTGCTGGCGAATCAGTTCATTTCATCAACAATATGCTCCCCCCACATAACGTAGTGGTAGAGGATCACCCAGAACTTTCACACGAAGGTCTCGCTATGTTACCAGGTGAAGACTTTGAGGTGACATTCCCCGAGGCAGGCGACTATACTTACTGGTGTGCTCCCCATAAAGGTGCGGGCATGATTGGCACAATACACGTTTCCTAATGAATCACGCAGATCACTCAACCTTTGAACACCTTATTCATATGTTTCTTTGCTGTATTGCTGGTCTAGGTATCGGCACCCTCGCTGTATGGGGATACAATCAAATCAAATCAAATAAGAATCATAATCCATGAGGAAGTATATCGTTACAGTAAACGATATCAAGTATGTAGTTTATTCTACAGCATCTGAATGGTTCGTATTAACTTCAGTTCTTTCACACATTCCAAATAAAAAAACATGGAGCATTTATTGGGACG